>Ga0265327_10002423_pt1 | contig 19700 bp, 12 predicted proteins | sample 41621metaG_FD_202089 | JGI IMG/M metagenome (GOLD analysis project Ga0265327, IMG submission 202089) | Rhizosphere microbial communities from Carex aquatilis grown in University of Washington, Seatle, WA, United States - 4-16-21 metaG | ecosystem: Host-associated > Plants > Roots > Rhizosphere...
GGACGATCCGCAGGGCGCCATCCTCGACAAGGGCGGCCGTATTTTCATGGCCGAGCAGGACGGCGCGGCGGTGGGCTGCGTGGCCCTCCTGGCCCTGGCCGACGGCGGATTCGAGGTCGCGAAGATGACGGTGAGTGAGGCGGCGCGGGGAACCGGGCTGGGCCGCCTGCTCATGCAGGCCTGTATTGACCGAGCCCGGGCGGAGGGCTCGCCGCGGCTCTATCTGGAAACCAATTCCAGCCTGGCCCCGGCGCTGGCCCTCTATCGCAGCGTCGGATTCGTCGACTTGCCCCCCCGGCCGACCCCCTATGCCCGGGCCGATGTCTGGATGGAGCTGCGGCTTTAGCGGGCGATGCTCCCCGCCTGGGGGAGCTGTCCGCGCAGCGGGCTGAGGGGCTCGTAGGGCTGTGGGCTGCAGCCCCCTCCGTCGCTCCGCGACATCTCCCCATAGGGGAGGATCAATTCAGCTGCAGGCGGCGAGGGCGTCGTCGAGACTGCGGCGGGTCACGGGTTTGCCGATGAACCCGATGGGGTTGATGGCCGCCATGGCGCGGCGGAACTCCTCGGTGATCGAGCCGGAGACGAACAGCGAACGGACACCCAGTCGGCTGTAGAGTTGCTGGGCGAGCTTGCCGCCGTCGGTGTTGCGGGCGAGGCGGATATCCACCAGGGCCAGGTCGGGCCGCTCGTCCTCCGCCAGGGCCCAGGCGGTGTCGGCGTCGGCGGCCTCGGCCACCACCTGGTGACCCAGATCCTCCAGCAGGCCGACGATATCCAGGGCGATGAGGGCGTCGTCTTCGACCACCAGGATGCGCATCATCATGCCGGGCTCCTCGGGAACACCACTGAGAAGGCTGCGCCTGTTCGCGGCTGTTCGACAACGAATTCGCCTTCCAGCTGTCTGGTGAGCGCGTGGATCGCCCGCATGCCGAGACTCTTTGCGCCCTGGGGCAGGCCGCCGTCCGGCAGTCCAGGGCCTTCATCGGCCACCCCAAGCCGGTAGTTCATGCCGTCGGCCACGAGCACGACCCGAATCCGGCCGGCCTTGCCCAGCGGACAGCCGTATTTCAGCGCATTGGTGATCAGCTCGTTGAGGATGAGGGCCAGGGGCACGGCCTGCCGGACGTCGAGGGACACGGCGGAGACATCGGTCTCCAGCACCACGTCCTCCCGCCCCAGGGACTCCACCAGCTCCCTGGCCAGGGCCTCGGCAAAGAGGCCGGCGTCGAATTGCCCGATCTCGCCGCCGACCTTGTACAGCTGCTCGTGGACCCGGCCGACGGCCATGATCCGGTCGAGGGTCTTGTCCAGGGCGGCGCGGGCGTCGGGGTGGGCCACGGCCCGGGACTGCAGGCGTACGACACTGGCCACCTGCTGCAGGGAGTTCTTCACCCGGTGGTTCACCTCGTCCAGCAGCAGGGTGCGGTCCGCCAGCAGCCGCCGCAGACGCTCCGCCACGGCGGCCTCGGCCCGGCGGTCCAGATCGATATCCCGTACGGCGCGGATGAACAGGCCGGCCAGCACGGCTGCGAAGGCCACGAGAGCCAGGAGGATGATCACCCGGATGGTGGCCGTGGTCGATTTGCGCCGGGCCTCAAGGTCCCGTTCCGCGGCGTCGAGCTCCACCACCTGCCGGCGAACCGCCGCCATGGCGGCGCGCCCGACGCCCTGGCGCATGATCCGGATGGCCGCCACCGGCGCGCCCGCGGCCCGCGCCGCCATCACGCTGTCAATGACGTTCAGGCGGACATTCATGTCCTGGCGCACGATGCGGACCCTGGTCTGCTGGGCCGGATTGTCCTGTGTGAGGGTCTCGATGGCCTTGAGGTCGGCCTCCGCCTCCTGCTCGGCCTTGTCGGCCTCCGCGGCGAAGCGCCGATCGCCGGTGAGCACATAACCGCGCTGGGCGGATTCGGCGGCGGTCAGGTCCTGCAGCAGGTCCCCGATGCCGCTGCGGACCTCGTGGGTGTGGGTGACCGAAGCCTCGGAGGCGTCGTACCAGAGGAAGGCGCCGCCCAGGGCCGCGAAGGCCAGGAACAGGCACGCCACTGTCCCGGCCAGCAGCCGGAAGCCGCGTTCGCGGGCGCTCTGGCGATCGTGGCCCCGACTCTCGTCGCGATCCTCAGCGCCGGCGCCCAACATGGGGGCCCTATTCTTCCTTGGCGCGCCGCTTGCGGAAGCTGGGGTTAAGCACCCGCTTGCGCAGCCGGATAGACTTGGGCGTCACCTCCACCAGTTCGTCCTCCTCGATATAGGCGATGGCCTGCTCAAGGGTCAGGCGGCGCGGCGGGGTGAGGCGCACGGCCTCATCCTTGCCGGAGGAGCGGATATTGGTGAGCTGCTTGGCCTTCATCGGGTTGACGTCGAGGTCGTCGACCCGGCTGTTCTCGCCGATGATCATGCCCTGATAGGTTTTCTCGCCGCCGCCGACGAACATGGTGCCGCGGTCTTCCAGGTTCCACAGCGCGAAAGCGGCGGTCTCGCCCTCGGAGTTGGAGACCAGCACGCCCTTACGGCCGGCGTCGATGGGGCCCTTATAGGGCTCGTAGTGGCTGAACACGCGGTTCAGCACGCCGGAACCTCGGGTGTCGGTGAGGAACTCGCCCTGATAGCCGATGAGCGAGCGGGACGGAGACATCAGGCTGAGGCGGGTCTTGCCGGCGCCCGAGGGACCCATGTCCTTCAGCTCGGCCTTCCGCATCGACAGCTTCTCGATGACGATGCCGGAATATTCGTCGTCGACGTCGATCATAACGTCCTCGATGGGCTCGAGCCGCGCGCCGGTCTCCGGATCCGTCTGGTAGACCACCCGCGGGCGGCTGATGGACACCTCGAAACCTTCGCGGCGCATGCTTTCGATCAGCACGCCCAGCTGCAGTTCACCGCGGCCGGCCACCTCATAGGCGTCCTTGTCCGGAGTCTCGGAGACCCGGATCGCCACGTTGGACTGGGCTTCCTTCAGCAGGCGGTCGCGGATCACCCGGCTCTGCACCTTGTCGCCTTCGCGGCCGGCCAGCGGGCTGTCATTGACCGAGACGGTCATAGAGATGGTGGGAGGATCGATCGGCTGGGCGGGCAGGGCCTCGGTGACGTCCATGGCGCACAGGGTGTCGGCCACGGTCGCCTTGCTAAGGCCGGCGATGGCGACGATGTCGCCCGCTTCGGCGTCTTCGATGGGCTGGCGCTTCAGGCCGCGGAACGCCAGGACCTTGGTGATGCGCCCGCGTTCGATCTCCTTGCCGTCATAGGACAGCGCCTTGATCGCCAGACCAGGGACGGCCTTGCCGGACTCGATGCGCCCGGTGAGCAGCCGGCCCAGGAACGGATCGTTCTCGATCAGGACCGAGAGGATCTGGAAAGGCTCGTCCTTGCGGACCACGGCCTTGGGTTCGGGCACGTGCTTGACGATCAGGTCGAACAGCGGGGCCAGGTTGTCGTTGGGCTTGGCCATGTCCAGGGTCGCCCAGCCATTCTTGCCCGAGGCGTAGATGTGCGGGAAGTCCAGCTGGTCGTCCGTGGCGCCCATGGCGGCGAACAGGTCGAAGGCGTCATTCAGCACCCGGTCGGGATCGGCGTGGGGCCGGTCGACCTTGTTGAGGCACAGGATCGGCCGCAGGCCCATCTTCAAGGCCTTGCCCAGCACGAACTTGGTCTGGGGCATGACCCCTTCCTCGGCGTCCACCAGCAGGACGCAGCCGTCCACCATGCCGAGGATCCGCTCCACCTCGCCGCCGAAGTCAGCGTGGCCGGGGGTGTCGATGATGTTGATGCGGGTTTCGCCCGCTTCCCCATGCCACAGCACGCTCGTGCACTTGGCCAGGATCGTGATGCCGCGCTCCCGCTCCTGGTCATTGGAGTCCATGGCGCGTTCCACATGCGCCTCGTTGGCGCGGAAGATCCCGGACTGGGCGAGGAGCTGGTCAACCAAGGTGGTTTTGCCGTGGTCGACGTGGGCGATGATGGCGATGTTGCGGAGCGACATTTAATTCTTATCTCGGGAGGGGCGCGCGCTTGTAGTTGACCCTGGGGGTTTCCACCAGCGCCTTCTCGTCGCGCCACACGCCTTTTGCATTTCGGCATTGTGCAATGCAGCATGCGACAGAGTGTCCGTTCTCGCCACATAACGCATTGAAATATCGATGCTACTCAGAAATTTCTCGAAAAATTTCGGTGCGGTGACGCTTTTCAGGTTGCGATTTTGTGCGTCGCACCGTATATATCGAAACGTGAGGCGTCGCTGACGTCTCTGCCCTTCCTGGGCGTTTCCTCCCTAATGAACTGCCGCGTCTTCGGACGCGGCTTTTTTTTGGCCCGAGATCCTCCGCCCCTGGGGGAGGTGGCGCGACGCGCCGGAGGGGGCAGAAGTCCACAGCCCTATGAGCCCCCTCAGTCGGCTTCGCCGACAGCTCCCCCAACGGGGATAATGTCCTCAGCCGGCCTTCAAACCGCTCCAGTCGGCGCCGGCCAGCACCCGCACCAGCCGCTCGATATCGCCCTTCAGCTGCGCGAAGCCCGCGGTCGGCTCCAGGGTCGCCTCGTCGAGATAGAGCGACCGGTTGATCTCGATCTGCAGGGCATGGGTGCGCCGCGCCGGGCGGCCATAGTGCTCGGTGGTGTAGCCGCCGGCATAGGGGGCGTTGCGGGCGCAGCGGTAGCCCATGGCTTCCAGCTCCCGCTCGACGCTGCGGGTCACCTCCCCGGAACAGGCCGCGCCGAACCGGTCCCCCAGCACGATGTCGCAGGCGCCTGGTCTTCCGCCCGCCCGTGCGGCGGCGGCGGGCATGGAGTGCCAGTCGACAAGGATGGCGAAGCCATGGGCGGCATGGGCCTCTCCCAGCAGCCGGGCCAGGGCGGCATGATAGGGGGCATGGGCCAGGTCGATCCGCGCCCGGGCCTCGGCGAAGGTGAGCTTGCGGGCGTAGATCTCCTGACCTTCGGACACCACCCGCGCGATGGCGCCCAGGCCGGCGGCCACCCGCGCCGAGCGGCCGCGGGCGAACTCCGGCAGCTCATCCAGGAACATGGCCTGGTCGAGTTCGAAGGGTTCGCGATTGACGTCAATATAGGCGCGCGCGAGGCGGGCGGAGATCAGCGCGGCGCCCAGGGCGGGGCCGGCCTCCACCAGGCTGTCCACGAAGGCGTCTTCCGACCGGCGGATCGCCACGCCGTCCAGAGCCGCCATCATGTCCTCGGGATAGCAGCGGCCGGAATGGGGGGAGGCGAACACCAGGGGGGTGGGCGCAGGTCGACCCTCCGCAGCGGCGCGACGAACCTCGAAGGCCGGCGCAGGCTTCGCGGAAGGCGGTGCGGCGACGGGCTCCCAGACGGTCATCGAAGGCATAAGACGGCGTTCGCCTGCGTCGGTCAAATCCATCGGCGCCGCTGTGGGGCGCAGGTGCGACAGGTTGTGCAGAACAGCGGCGTTCAGTTCATGGGGGATTTACAACTGCGTCGCTAAGCTCTTCGTTTAGAACTTGAATGCGAAGGCGGAGCAGCATGCCCCGGATCCTCCTGGCCGAAGACGACGACTCCCTGCGCGGGTTCCTGACCCGGGCGCTGGAGCGCGCCGGCTATGATGTCACGTCCTGCGCCGACGGCGAGGAGGCCGCCGCCGTCCTGGACGAGGACTGGGACCTGCTGCTCACCGACATCGTCATGCCCGGCATGGACGGAATCGAAGTGGCCCGCCTGGCCGCCGCTCGTCACCCGGGCCTGAGGATCATGTTCATCACCGGCTTCGCCGCCGTGGCCCTTGCCGCCGGCGAGAGCGCCCCTCCCGGCGCCAAGGTGCTGTCCAAGCCGATCCACCTGCGGGAGATCGTCTCCGAGGTCGAACGGATGATGGCTGCGGCCTGAGGCCGCTCACGCCGGCCTGCAAGCCCCGCTTGCGCGCTCGCGGCCTCACGTTTATACCGCCGCCTCCCGCCCCTGCAGACCACATGCCGGGGTCCCGGTCGGACGCGTAGCTCAGCGGGAGAGCACCTCGTTGACATCGAGGGGGTCACAGGTTCAATCCCTGTCGCGTCCACCATTCCTTTCTCATCCCAGGCTGGCCGCGCGCATGGAGCCCGGCATGACGCCCAGGATCGCCGCCCTCCTCGCCATCGTCGCTCTCGGCCTCGCCGCACCGCCGGCCCTCGCCGCGCCGCGCCTGGCCGCCACCCCGCCCATGGGCTGGAACAGCTGGAACCATTTCGCCGGCAAGATCGACGCCGCCGCCGTCCGCGCCCAGGCCGACGCCATGGTGGCCAGCGGCATGCGCGACGCCGGCTATGTCTACGTCAATATCGACGACACCTGGCAGGGGACGCGGGACGCCCAGGGCGAGATCCATCCCAACGCCCGGTTCCCCGACATGAAGGCCCTGGCCGACTACGTCCATGCCAGAGGACTGAAGATCGGCATCTATTCCTCCCCGGGCCCCAAGACCTGCGCCGGGTTCGAGGGCAGCCAGGGCCATGAGGCCCAGGATGCAAAGACCTATGCCGCCTGGGGCATGGATTATCTGAAATACGATCTCTGCAGCCTGGGGACGGCGATGATCGCCTCCGGCTCTCTGGACAAGGCCCAGGCCATCGAGCTGGCGGCCTACCGCAAGATGGGGGAGGCGCTCGCCGCCACCGGCCGGCCCATGGTCTACAGCCTCTGCCAGTACGGGGTCGCCCAGGTGTGGCGCTGGGGCGGCTCGGTCGGGGGTAATCTGTGGCGCACCACCGGCGATATTGAGGACAAGTTCCCGCGCATGGCCGCCATCGGCTTTGGTCAGGCGGGGCTGTCGAAGTTCGCCAGGCCGGGCCAGTGGAACGATCCGGACATGCTGGAGATCGGCAATGGCGGGATGACGGCGGTCGAATACCGCACCCATATGAGCCTGTGGGCCCTGCTGGCCGCTCCGCTGCTCGCCGGCAACGACCTCTCCGCCATAACCAATGAGACCCGCGCGATCCTCACCAACCGCGAGGTGATCGCGGTCGACCAGGATCCCCTGGGCCGCCAGGGTGACCGAGTCCGCGCAGAAGGGCCCCTTGAGATCTGGGCCCGGCCCCTGGCCGGGGGCGGCCGCGCGGTGGGGCTGTTCAACCTCTCTGACGTCCCGGCCGAGGTGGAGGTGGGCTTCGCCGAGTTGGGGCTGAAGGGCCCGGTCGTCGCCCGAGACCTGTGGGCCGGCAAGGTCGTCGTGGCGCCGCACGGGCGGTTCAAGACCCTGGTGGCCCCCCATGGGGTGGTGCTGCTGCGCCTGACGCCGCGGGGCGGCCGGGCGCACGCGCACGTCTGAGGCCCAATCGACGGCGGTGGCGAAATATTCCGCCGACCCCGCTGTCGGCATTGGGCATATTCGGGCGTCCTAGACGCGACGAGGAACCGAGGCCCCATGCTCTACGCCATCCTTTGCTACAATGATGAGGACGTCGTCTGGTCCTGGACCGAGGCGGAGAACGCCGCGGTCATGGCTCGCCTGGGGGCGGTGCAGGACCGGCTGTCGGCGGAGGGCAAGCTCGGCCCTTCCCTGCGGCTCCTGCCCACGACCGCGGCCACCACACTGCGCAAGTCCTCCGATCCGCCCCTGGTGATCGACGGGCCGTTCGCCGAGACCAAGGAGCAGCTGCTGGGCTTCTATGTCCTGGACGTGGCCGATCTGGACGCAGCCCTGGAGGTCGCCCGCGAGCTGGGCGCGGTCAATCCGGGCGGCGCCTATGAGATCCGGCCCATCGCCGTCTACATGCCCCTCGACCTTCCGGCCCATCCCGCGCCGCGGGCCGCCGCCCCATGACCGACCTGGCCTGGATCGACGCGGCGCTGACCTCGGCCCGTCCCCAGGCCCTGAGCGCCCTGCTGCGTTATTTCCGCGACCTGGATACGGCCGAGGAGGCGTTTCAGGACGCCTGCCTGCGGGCGCTCAAGGCCTGGCCTCTGAACGGGCCGCCGCGGGATCCGACGGCCTGGCTGATCCTTGTGGGCCGCAACGCCGCCATCGACGGCACGCGCCGGCGCAGCCGTCAGGAGCCCCTGCCCCCTGAGGAGTTGATCTCCGACGTGGACGATGTGGAGACCCCCCTGGTGGAGCGCCTGGACGGCGCCCACTACCGCGATGACGTGCTGCGCCTGCTGTTCATCTGCTGCCATCCGGACCTGCCGGCCACTCAGCAGATCGCCCTGGCCCTGCGCATCGTCTCCGGCCTCTCCGTCCGGCAGATCGCCCGCGCCTTCCTGGTGGGGGAAAGCGCCATGGAGCAGCGCATCACCCGCGCCAAGGCCCGTATCGCCCGGGCGGAGGTTCCGTTCGAGGCTCCGGGCCCGGCCGAGCGCGCTGAGCGCCTCGCGGCGGTGGCCGCCATGGTCTATCTGGTTTTCAACGAAGGCTACTCCGCTGCTGGTGGCGAGGGCGAGGGCGAGGGCGAGGCCCGCGGCGCGCTCTGCGACGAAGCCATCCGGCTCGCCCGTCTGCTGCTGCGGCTGTTCCAGACCGAGCCGGAGATCATGGGCCTCACCGCCCTGATGCTGCTGCAGCATGCCCGGACCCAGGCCCGGTTCGACGCCGAAGGCCAGATCGTGTTGCTGGACGACCAGGACCGAAGCCTCTGGTACCCGCAGATGATCGCCGAAGGCCTGGCCCTGATCGACAAGGCGATGCGCCATCGCCAGCCCGGCCCCTATCAGGTGCAGGCGGCGATCGCGGCCCTGCATGCCCGGTCGGCCCGGCCTCAGGACACCGACTGGCCCCAGATCGACCGGCTCTACGCCACTCTCGAGCGGCTGCAGCCCTCGCCGGTAATCACCCTCAATCGCGCCGTGGCGGTGAGCAAGGTGGCCGGGCCCCAGGCCGCCCTGGAGCTCATCGAGCCGCTGGAGACGCGGCTGTCCGGCTATTTTCATTTCCACGGCCTGCGCGGCGCCCTGCTGCTGCAGCTGGGTCGCGGCGAGGCGGCGCGGACCGCCTTCGACCGGGCTATCGCCCTGGCCAACACCGCCGCCGAGGCGGCCAATATCCGCCTGCACCTCGACCGGCTGATCCGCGACAGCGCCCCGGGCGGGGCGGCCCGCGCCGCGCAGTGAAATGTCCGCGGCGTATGTCGGAACGGCCCCGACCTGTGCGTCCTTAGGAAAAGGCCGCAATGGCCTTGGCTCAAAGACCGCAAGGAGACATGTGATGAGCGAGACTCAAGCCGCAGATGCGCCGGCCATGCCCGCTATGCCGCCGACTCTGGGCGGGGTGGTCGCCTACCTCTCGGTCGATGGCGCACTGAAGGCGTCTGCCTATTATCAGCGGGCGTTCGGCGCCCAGCAGGTGTTCGCCCACCCCGCGGACGACCAGGGCCGCACCATGCACGTTCATCTCTATCTGAACGGCAGTTCGGTGATGTTGGGCGACGCCTATCCGGAGCATGGACATCCGTTGGAAGCGCCCCAGGGCTTCACCCTTCAGCTGATCGTCGATGATGTGGACATTTGGTGGGCCCGCGCGGTCGAGGCCGGCGCCGAGGTTGTCATGCCGCTTCAGGAGATGTTCTGGGGCGACCGCTGGGGTCAGGTGCGCGATCCGTTCGGCGTGACCTGGTCCTTGTCGACCCCCGCCAGGCGCTAGGTGCTCCCCCCGCCGGGCGCCGGCCCCGCGGTCGAGACGGTCGCGCGATCGCTTGGTCGCGGGGCAGAGGCCCCGGCAGTTCATCTTCATCCCGCGCCGTGCTAGCCATAGCGGCAGGGGGCGCTCCATGAACCGGTCATGCCTTGGCCTTGCGGCCATCCTGTTTCAGGTGGTGAGCAGCGGGGCGCATGCGCAGACCGCGCCGCCGGTCGCACCGCATCCCGGCCCAGCCGCCACGGCCTGCATTCCGCCCGGGCCGCCGCCGCCGCAGTCCCTGCGTCCCCTGTCCCCCGGATCAAGGCCCTTCCTGCCCGCATGCATCAGCGCGTTGGGCGGGACCCAGGCCTGCCGGCGCGGGGAGGTCGCGCGTTATAATAGCGAGATCCAGACCTTCAACGCCCGGGTTGAGGCCTCGAACCAGGCGGCGCGGCGCTATGTCGACGCCGTGAACAGCTGGACCGGCGCCACGGGCGCCTATGCGCGCTGTGAGATCAACGCTGTGAACCGGCTGACCGCACCGGGCGGCTGAACGCTCCGGATGGCCTCGACCGGGTCTCGCGACCCCCGGTAGATTTGCCGCCCGCCCGGGGCGTTCCTTCGAACAATCATGCGCGTTTCGGCAGGTTCCAAGGTCAGTTGTTCTGTCGCTAAAACATACCGAACATTCAAGGCGACATTTTTGTCGTGAATGTCAAAAATCCCTTACCCAAAAAGGTGTTGCAGAGCGGTCGCAGTGCCAAACGATTGTTTCATACGCGCCTTCAAAAAGTCTGGCGCCGTAACGGCAAGTCGGGCTCTGATCCGCGCACCCCTTGGGCCGACCCCTCGCGTCAGATCGAGTCCGGCGGACCTTTGGGGGGGAGGAACAGATGTCTCAAAGCTCATTTTTCTACAGTGGGTCTATATTGACCCTCGCCATGAGCCTGGCCGCTGGTCAGGCCAACGCCGCGGCCGCCGCGGCCTCACCTGCCGCGACCACGGTCGAAGAAGTTGTGGTCACCGGCTCATTCATCGCCGGCACCCCCAAGGACGCGGCCCTGCCCGTCGACGTGATCCGGGCTGAAGACCTGCAAAAGCAGGGCTCCCCCACCGTGGTCGAACTGATCAAGGCCCTGCCGTCCAGCTCCGGTGTCTATGGCGACGCCAACCAGTTCGGCGCCGGCCGCACCGAAGGCTCCGCCAGCGTCAACCTGCGCACCCTGGGCCAGTCGCGCACCCTGGTGCTGATCAATGGCCGCCGCATGGTCACCTCGGCCGCGGGCACGAACCCGTTCGTCGACCTCAACACCATCGCCCCGGCCGCCATCGGCCGCCTGGAAGTCCTGAAGGACGGCGCCGCGGCCACCTACGGCTCCGACGCCATCGGCGGGGTGGTGAACTTCATCACCCGCAAGAACCTCAATGGGTTCGAGATCGGCGGCGACTACAGCTTCATCGACGGCTCGAACGGGGACTACAACACCCGCGCCGCCTATGGCTGGCAGGGCGACAAGTCCGACATCCTGATCGCCGCCGGCTATTCGCACCGCTCGGTGCTGCCGACCACGGCGCGGGATTTCGTGGCGCCGAAGTTCGGCAACGACACCGCCAGCGCTCAGGCGGCCTATCTCAACAACCCGCAGGGCGGCTGGTCCTCGGCGGCCAATCCCGGCACCTATCTCAACGCCACAAAGTTCAACAGCGTGCTCGATCCGGGTTGCCCGGCCCTGGGCGGCGAACTGCAGATCAGCGCCACTCAGTGCCTGTTCCGCTATGTGGACTATGACCACCTGGTGGAGGACACCACCCTCTGGCAGACCTATGCCGAGCTCAACACCGAGCTCTCCGACACCATGAAGTTCCACGTCGAGGCGCTTTACGCCCAGGCCGACGTGAAGAACGCCACCCAGTCGGTCACCTACGGACCGAACCAGTATCCCGGCGTCGGCGGCGCCAGCCAGGCGCCCGGCGCGGTGCTGCCCTACTTCCTGATCCCGGACAGCAATCCCGGTCTTCAGGCGCTCAAGGCGGCCTTCCCGGCCTTCGCGGCGGCGGCGGGCAATGGCGGTCTCTACGCCCATCCGTTCTTCCAGCGTCCGATGGCTGTGGGCGGCAACCCGCTGTTCGGTGGTCAGGGCCAGGGCGGTTCACGCCTGAATGACACCTATCGGGTGTCGGCGGACCTCTCGGGTCGCACCGACTTCCTGAACGGGATCAACTGGGACACCGCCGTGACCTTCGCCCAGAGCCGGGCCGACCAGGTCACCCCGGACTTCCTGGTGGACCGCCTCGAGCTCGCCCTGCGCGGCCTCGGGTCCAAGGACGGCAAGACCCCCTGCAACATCGCCACCGGCACCGCCGGCGCCGGGGACTGCTACTACTTCAACCCCTTCTCCTCCGGCGTGGCCAAGAACGCTATCACCGGCCAGGTGAACCCCAACTACGTCGCCGGCACCGCCAATGACGCCTCGCTGATCTCCTGGATCTACGGGCCTGAGCCGCAGCACACGGTGCAGACCAACCGTCTGTTCGTGGCCGACTTCGTGTTGAACGGTGAACTGCCCTTCAAGCTGGGCGGCGGCAATTTCGGATGGGCTGCCGGCGCGCAATACCGGTTGAACACCTACGACTTCAAGGCCAACGACCTCACCAACAACAGCGTCACCCCCTGCGTCGACACCCCGATCAGCGGCTCCACCACCTGCGCCATCCGCAACGGGCCCTATACCTTCTACGGCAACTACGCCCAGGCCAACTTCGACTCCGAAACCACCGCGGTGTTCGCCGAGCTGAACGCGCCGATCACCGACACCTTCACGGCCAATCTGGCGGTTCGCCACGAGGACCTGGGCGGCGCGGTCGGCTCCACCACCAACCCGAAGCTGGCCCTGCGCTGGCAGGCTGAACCCTGGCTGGTTCTGCGCGCCTCGGCGGGCACCACCTTCCGGGCGCCTCCGGCCAACCTGCTGCTGAACAGCGCCGTCACCGGCCTGGCCTTCACGCCGCAGACCAGCTCCTACAAGCCCTATGACGCCTACGGTAATCCGAACCTGGCTCCGGAAAAGGCCAAGACCTATTCGGTCGGGGCCATTGTCCAGACCCATGGCTTCTCGGCGACCCTGGACTGGTGGCAGTTCGACTTCGACAACCCGCTCACCACCGAATCGGGCCTGAACATCATCAACGCCCTGTTCCCGATCGGCGCGCCGAACAACTGCAACACCCCGGGCTACGCCGCCCTGGTGGCGCGGGTCACCTTCACCTCCGCCGGCTGCGGCGTCGCCAACATCGTCCGCACCAAGACGTTCAATATCAATGGCGCGGCGGTGAAGACCTCGGGCGTGGACTTCTCGGCCGAATACAAGTGGCCGGACGACCTCTATGGCGGCAATCTGAAGTTCGGCCTCGATGGCACCTACACCATCGAATACAAGGTCGCCGATCAGCTGGTCGAAGGGATCAAGGTCACCCCGGCTTTCGACGGCGTGGGCAAGCTGAACTACCTGCTCAACCTGTCGTCCCTGCCCCAGTGGAAGGGCTCGGCCTTCGCCGAGTACACCAACGGCCCGCACAACCTGCGCTGGGTCGTCCGCTATATCGACAGCATGCAGGACCAGCGCACCAGCCTGTTCACCTCGTCTCAGAACGGGCAGGGCGTCGTGACCAAGGGCCAGACCATCGACTCCTGGATCACCCAGGAAGTCCACTACCGGCTGTTGCTGCCGCACGACACGACGTTCACCGCCTCCGTCGTCAACGTGTTCGACCAGGACCCGCCGTTCGCGCGTCTCGACTACTCCTACGACCCCTTCACGGCCAATCCGCTCGGCCGTGTGATCAAGGTCGGCGTGCTGAAGAAGTTTTAGACCCGATGCGGCCCGTGAGGGCCGTGTCACTGGACTACGGAGCGCTCCCGCGAGGGGGCGCTCTTTTTTTGCCCGAACGGCGGCGGTCTTGGCGAACAACGATCTGTGAACGCCGGCCGGATCAATGATCGGCGACGTGGTCGAACTGCGACGACATGCGTCCCTGGGGATTCCATAAACCTCAGAAAACGAACGACTATCTCAAACCCCTGGGGCTCCGGCCCTAATCGTGGCGGCACATTTCAAGTTCACGACACGACTGTTTCGGCGCTGAAAAAAAAGTGGCCCGAAGCGGGAACCCGGCCGAAGATATTTTGGCGAGTGAGTCAAAAATCGCCGACATCAGATGCGGCGACTGACTCCTGAGGGGAAGGAAACCTGATGTTGAAAAGCACGTATCTTTGCGGCGGCTCGCTTCTGGTGGTCGTCATGATGATGGGGGCCGCCGGGCCTGCCGTCGCGGCCGCGGCCGCAGCTGCAGCTGGCCCCACGACGGTGGAGGAAGTCGTGGTCACCGGCTCGTTCATCGCGGGCACCCCCACCGATGCGGCCCTGCCGGTGGATGTGATCAATTCCGAGCAGCTCGAAAAGCAGGGCTCGCCCTCTACGCTCGACCTGCTGAAATCCCTGCCCACCTCCTCCGGCATTCTTGGGGAAACCAATCAGTTTGACCCGCGCGCACAGGGCTCCGAGGGCTCGGGCTCCGTCAACCTGCGCGGCCTAGGCGCCCAGCGGACCCTGGTGCTGATCAACGGCCACCGGATGACCCCCAATCCCTTCGGCCAGGGCGGCGCCGGTATCGTCGACACCAACATCATTCCGTCCGCCGCCATTGGCCGGGTCGAAGTGCTGAAGGACGGCGCCGCGGCCACCTATGGCTCCGACGCCATCGCCGGGGTGGTGAACTTCATCACCCGGAAGAATGTCGAGGGCCTCGAGGTGGGCGGCAGCTACCGCTACATCGACGGCTCCGATGGCGACTACACGGCCAACCTGCTGTGGGGCCACATCTTCGACCATGGCGATGTACTGCTGAGCGCGGGCTACCAGCACCGTTCCCAGCTGAAGACCACCGACCGCGACTGGGCCATCCAGCCCTATCTCAACGATCCCGAGGGCGGCTGGTCCGGCGGCAACGCCATCGCCCCCTTCATCCCGATCTTCCAGAACGGGGCGGGGGCCTGGGGCCCGGCCGCGGGCTTCAAGCTTGACGCCGGCTGCGCGGCCCTGGGCGGCGTGCCGGTGGGCGGCGCCCTGCCGGCCTGCAACTTCCACTACACGCCCTATGACAACCTGGTGGAAAAGGAAGACCGCTTCCAGCTCTACGCCGAGGCCAATGCCGAGCTTGGCGAAGACGCCAAGCTGCATGTGGAGGCGCTCTATTCCGAGACCCAGGTGCCGGAGTGGCATACCTCTCCGAGCTATCTGGCGCTGCAAACCTCTACGGCTCTGACCAATCCGGAGGTCGGCACCCTGACCTCGGCCGTCCTGGCCGGTTATTTCGTCCCCAGCACCAATCCCGGCTTCATCGCCTATCAGGCCGCGCACCCGGGCGACATCCCGGCCTTCGCCACCGCGGTGCACATTCCCGGGGTCCGCTACCGGCCGATCGCCGAGGGCGGCAACCCATTCCTGGATGATGGCTCGTCGGTGGGCCGCCGGCACTATGACGCCTACCGGGTCTCCGCCGACCTGACCGGCAAGTTCAGCTTCGGGATCGGTTACGACTTCACGGCCACCTATAGCGAAGAGACCGGCATCCGCACGGGCTACGACACGGTGGTCTCACTGTTCCAGCTGGCCCTGCGCGGCTATGGCAGCCTGGCCCATGACGGGGGCAATGGCTGCACCGCGGCCAAGACCAGCAACTACACCACCGGCGCCGGCAACGCCGCCCTGGGCTGCTACTATTTCAACCCATTCTCCAACTCGACGGCCAAGAACTCGATCACCGGCCAGACCAATCCGGAGTTCAGTTCGGCCCTGGCCAACAATCCCGACCTGGTCCGCTGGTTCTTCCGTCAGGGTCAGACCGAGGCGACCGAGCGGCTGTTCGTGGTGGATGCGGTGTTCAATGGCGTGACCGGCATCCATCTTAGCGGCGGCGATGTCGCCTGGGCGGCGGGGGTGCAGTACCGCAACAACGGCTACGTCAACACGCTGGACAACCTCTCCAACATCGCCGCCACGCCGTGCATCGACACCCCGGTCAACGGCAACACCAGTTGCGCCGTCCAGAACGGCCCGCTGATGTTCCTCGGCACCGGCTCAGAGGCTGACCTGTCCGGCGACGTCTATGCCGGGTTCGGCGAACTCAGCGTGCCGTTCACCGACAGCCTGCAGCTGCAACTTGCGGCGCGCTATGAAGACTATGGCGGCCAGACCGGCTCGACCTTCAATCCCAAGGGCGCCTTGCGTTGGCAGGTGACGGACTGGCTGGCCTTCCGGGGTTCGGCGGGCTCCACCTTCCGCGGTCCGCCCTTGACCCAGCTGGTGAACAACAGCGTCACGGCGCTGAGCTTCATCGCCGGTTCTTTCCGCGCCATCGACATCTTCGGCAATCCCAACCTGGCGCCGGAAAAAGCCAACACTTACAGCCTCGGCGCCATCTTCAACTTCGGCAAGCTGAAGGGCACGATCGACTGGTGGCGGTTTGACTTCAACAACCCCATCGTCGCCGAACCCTCCGGCGCCATGGTGGCCACCATGTTCCCGGGCAATTCGTCCGTGAACTGTGGCGTGGCGGCGTTCGCCGGACTGCAGGCGCGTTTCAGCTTCCAGGGAGCCTGCGGCGTCGCGGCCATCGCTCGGGTCCGCACGCTCTATGTGAACGGACCATCGGTGCAGACCTCGGGGGTCGACGCCCAGGGCGATTACGACTTCGGCGATTTCCTGTCCGGACGGCTGAAGGTCGGCGGCGGGCTGACCTACACCCTCGAATACAAGACCGACGCCTTCAGTGTCGGCGGGGTCTCCGTCCAGCCTGCCTATGATGCGGCTGGCCTGCTGAACTACCAGCTGGCCGCCACCTCCCTGCCGCAGCTGAAGGGCCAGGCCTATGTGGAGTACACCAACGGCCCGCATAACCTGCGCTGGACGGTGAAATACGTCAGCGACTACCACGACCAGCGGGCCGATGTTCCCGGGGCCGGCATCGTGGCGGTGAACGCGGTCAGCGGCCAGGTGATCACTGCGGGGTCGACGATCCGGGCCACCTGGACCCACAACCTGGATTACCGGCTGCTCTTGCCGTCGAACACGACGCTGACGGTCGGGGTCGAGAACATCTTCGACCAGGATCCCGCCTTCGCCCGGCTGGACCTCAACTACGACCCCTTCACCGGAGATCCCCTGGGCCGCACGATCAAGGTGGGCCTGAAGAAGAAATTCTAGGCTCTCCGGAGATCTGAAGGCTGACGCCGCCGGCATCGCCGGCGGCGCTTTTGCGTCCGGTGACCGCGCTGGGTTGGCGAGGTGCTCATCCGGCGTTTGAGCGCGACTCCGCGCGGCGGAAATATTCTTGCTACCGCCATGTTCACGGCAGCTCAACCAGGCCAGCCGAACGGCGCGACCTGTCTGCGAATTGTTGGGGATACCGACTCCTAGAGAATGCCAGTTCTGGAAAATATCCGCCGGCCTGCGCGCCTAGGCGACGCGCCATGGGTCGATCGATTCATGTCGTTTTGAAACAGAGAGGCCGCGCCGGGATCTCGCCCGCGTCGCTCCTGGGTGTCATAATACTTGATAGAAAATAGATAGATACTCTGGATCCGAAGCCTCCCGAGATCGGCCGGACAGGGCCGAAGCGGCCTTGTATTGCGTGCTCGAAAAATCTGCTGGCGCTAAACCGGAACCCGGCGGATGATGTTTCTGCCTACGAGTCAAAAATGCCCGACGTCAGATCGGGTGATCGGCTCTCGAGGGGGAAGGAAACCAATGTTGAAAAGCACATATCTATGTGGCGCCTCAATTCTGGCTGTCGGCATGATGTTCGGCCTTTCCGGGCCGGCCCTTGCCGCCGCCGCGGCAGCCGCAGCGACGCCCGCCTCGACCACAGTCGAGGAAGTCATCGTCACCGGCTCATTCATCGCCGGAACCTCGGAGAGGGCCGCCCTCCCGGTGGACGTCACCACCACCCAGGAACTGGCGAAGCAGGGCGAGCCCAGCATCGTTCAGCTGGTGAAGACCATTCCGTCGGCCCAGTCCTCGCTCGGTGAGAGCAACCGCTATAACGGCGGGGCAGGCACGGCTTCCATCAACCTGCGCGGCCTTGGGTCCTCACGCACCCTGGTGCTGATGAACGGCCGCCGAATGGCCGACACGACGGCGGCGGCCTTCCAGGGCGGTGGCGCGGACCTGAACTTCATTCCCGTGGCCGCCATCGGCCGTATCGAGATCCTGAAAGACGGCGCGGCCGCCACCTACGGCTCGGACGCCGTGGCCGGGGTGGTGAACTTCATCATGCGCAAGGACCTCGACGGCTTCGAGGTCAACGCCAACTACGCATATATCGACCAGTCCAGCGGTGACTGGGACGCCAGCCTCGCCTGGGGCAAGCGCTTCGATCGCGGCAATGTCCTGCTGACCGCCGGCTATCGCGAACGCGGACGCCTGGCGGTGGACGACCGGTCCTGGGCGCGGGTGCCGTTCCAGTCGGTGTTCTATGGCGGCTGGTCCGGTTCGGCGAGCCCGGGCACCTATGCGACCCCGTCCGGCGCCACCCTGTTCCGGGACAATGGCTGTAACGAGCTGGGTTCCCAGCTGCTCACCGGCGCCCTGAAGCCCACCACGCCTGCGGCCGGCAACGCGGTGCTCTGTCGCTACCAGTTCACCCATTTCAACGACCTCGTGAACGAGGAGCACCACTACCAGCTCTATGGCGAGGTGAACTTCGAGATCACCGACAATATGACGTTCCACGGCGAAGTGGCCTGGAACAAGAACAACGTCCCCGACCAACGCATCTCGCCGGCCAACCTCACCACCCAGTTCCCGGCGGCGGCCTCCACCGGCGACCCTCTGGCGCCCGTGGGCTTCAACAATCAGAGCCGTTATTTCATCCCGGCCTCCAATCCCGGCCTGATCGCGCTTCGCACCACCTGCGCTGCGCCGCTCACGGCGGCGCAATGCGCGGGCATGATCGGCGGCGTCACCACCAGCCAGACATCGTGGCGCCTGATCGGGGTCGAGGGTCATCCCACCAATGCCGACGGCGCCGACCACCAGCAGGTCGGCCAGACCCAGTACCGGGTTTCGGGCGGCCTGAAGGGCAAGCTGGACTTCTGGGGCATCGGCTACGACACCGCCGTGACCTATATGGAGAACAAGGGCACTGTCACCACCAATGACCTGCTGGTGGACCGCATCCAGCGGGCCTTCAACGGCCTGGGCGGTCCAGGGTGCAACTACCAGACCGGCACGCCCGGCGTGGGCAATTGCAAGTACCTGAACCCCTTCTCCAACGGCATCGCCACCAGCGCCATCACCGGCGCCACCAACCCCTTCTTTGTGTCGTCGGTAGCCAATGATCCGGCGATGAAGGCCTGGCTCTACGGCACCTATACCGACGTCACCACCAACCAGATCTTCGTGGCCGACGCGGTGTTCAACGGCGAGACCCAGGTCGCGCTGCCCGGCGGCAATGTCGCCTGGGCCGTGGGCGCCCAGTACCGCTACCTGCACACCCTCGACGACTGGTCGCCCCTGGGCAATGTGGACGCCACGCCCTGCGTCGACTCCATCGATGGCAAGCAGGGCTCCTGCCCCAACCCGGTGGGCCCCTTCGTATTCTTCGGCGCCCAGCACAACGCCGACGTTCACCAGAAGGTCGCGGCGGGCTTTGGCGAAATGCGGTTCCCGGTGCTCGACACCCTCGAGTTCACCGCCGCCGTCCGCTACGAGGATTTCGGCGGCAATGTGGGATCCACCACCAATCCGAAGGTCTCGGCGCGGTGGCAGGCCCTGGACTGGCTGGCCTTCCGGGCGTCCGCGGGTTCGACCTTCCGGGCGCCCAGCCCGCTGATCGTCAGCCCCGGCTCCAGCAAGGGGGTCAGCAATATCGGCGGCAGCTACCGCGCCGTCGTCACCGCCAACAATCCCAACCTGCAGCCGGAAACCGCCGACACCTACAACATCGGCATCCTGCTGGACTACAAGGGCTTCACCGCCTCGGTGGACTATTTCCGGTTCGACTTCCAGGACGAGCTCGGGGTCGAGGACACCACGGCCCTCTACAATTCGCTGGACTGCTCCAAGCCGGCCCTGGTGGAGCG
>Ga0265327_10002424_pt1 | contig 19694 bp, 22 predicted proteins | sample 41621metaG_FD_202089 | JGI IMG/M metagenome (GOLD analysis project Ga0265327, IMG submission 202089) | Rhizosphere microbial communities from Carex aquatilis grown in University of Washington, Seatle, WA, United States - 4-16-21 metaG | ecosystem: Host-associated > Plants > Roots > Rhizosphere...
GTCTCTCGACGTCGTCGGATCAGTGGCCTATGTTCGCGCAGGAGCCTCGCCTAGCGAGGTGCTAACAGCCGAACTGTAAGCCACCCACGTATCACGGTCAAGGTTGCGCGATGGTGGAGCGCCCAGCCCCGTCATCATGCAACGATGAGGCATGAACAGTGCGGACAAACTGTTCTTACGAGCGGCCGGGCTCATCGTCCTGGTCGCGCTGTCCGTCGTGGCGCTACGCAGTTATCTACCGGAGCCGTCGGTCCTTTCGCGGCCCCAGGAACCTCGCACTCAGCAGCATTCAATAGCGTTGCAGCTCTTGCTGTGTAGTGCCGCATCCATCCTCATACTGTTGAGCCTTCGGCGGCAACGGCCCAGAATGCCGCTGCCGCCCGGGAGTCCACCGTATCTACGGTTGCGGGGTTTGACCCGACGCGAAGTGATTATTGCCGTGGCCACCGCACTTGGCTTGTTGGGTGCGGTGTGGACCTCGCTCCATGTGATGGGGGCAATGGGGGAAGGTGCCCCACCCCAGTCCACCCAGCGCAGCGCCGAGTCGCAGCAGTCCGACGCCGACCCGGGTAAGACACCGGGAGACGCGCCGCGGCGGGAGGAGCCCGAGGTGCCCATGGTGGTCCTCGGCGTGGTGTTGATCGGTATCACCGTGACGATCTTCGTGCTCAGGCGCCGCGATCCGGACGCCTTCGATGGCGGCACCGATCAATCCACGGAACCCCAACGCGCCAATGCGACACCCAGATCGCTTGCTCACCTGGTGGAACTCGGCCTCGCCGAGGTCGCCGAACCGGGCCGCGATCCGCGCGCATCGATCATTGCCTGCTACGCGGCCATGGAGCAAGGACTTACCGCGGCGCCCGAGGCCGCACCGCTGGTATCGGATACCCCTTCGGAAGTCCTGCAGCGAGCGGTCCATATCGGTGCCCTCCAATCGCAGGCCGGCACTCAGCTTGTCTCGCTTTTCTCGGAGGCCCGGTTCAGCCCGCATGAGATGACGCAGGCCGATCGTCAATCGGCGGCGCGATGGTTGCAGACCGTGTTGGACGATCTACGGAGCCGACAATGAAATGGCTCGTCCCGGCCGTCTTGCTGATAGTGGTCTTGACCGAAGCGGGTGTCGCCGCCAGTCCATGGCGCGCGTTTACTCTGCCGATCACCGGCGTGGTCGTCGGGATGGCGCTGTACCTGCTGTGGAGGTACCTGCGCGACAAGCGCGACCCCGGCCCGTCTCCCCCGCCCAGCCTTCCGGCCGATGAGACGTTGCGGCGGTGGCATGCCCGCGCCGAAGCCAGAATCAGTTGGGCCGAGCGAACGCGCGGCGACTGGGACCGGCAGCTTCGCCCCTTGATCGCGGCGGATTTCGAGACGGCTGCGGGCCATCAGCAGTCCAGGGATCGCGCCGCGCTGGCGGCGACCGGCCGCATGACCTTTGGCCCCGAGCTGTGGCGTTGGGTCGATCCGAACGGAGCCTCGGACGCGGACCGATCCGAACCCGCGCCCGGCCGGGCGGTACTGCAATTGATTCTCGAACGATTGGAGCGGATGTGACAACTGTTCCGGTTTCCGTCGCTACCCAGCACGCGGATGCGGTGCTGACCGAGATCGAGCGGGTCGTGGTCGGTAAACGCGCTGCGCTGCAACTTATTTTGCTGACGATCCTGGCCCGCGGGCATGTGCTCATCGAGGATCTGCCAGGTCTGGGCAAGACGTTGATCGCCCGATCGTTCGCCGCCGCGCTGGGGCTGGATTTCGCCCGCGTGCAGTTCACTCCCGATCTGCTGCCCGCGGATCTGCTGGGCTCCACGATCTACGACATGTCTTCGGGCCTGTTCGAATTCCGGACCGGGCCCATCTTCACCAATCTCCTGCTGGCAGATGAAATCAACCGAACCCCACCCAAAACGCAGTCGGCACTGCTGGAGGCGATGGCTGAAGGACAAGTCAGCATCGACGGTGAAACTCGCAGACTCCCCTCCCCATTCGTGGTGCTGGCGACGGACAACCCGATCGAGTACGAGGGAACCTATCCCCTGCCGGAGGCCCAGCTGGACCGGTTCGCGGTCAGGTTGCAACTGGGATACCTGCCCGAAGACCTTGAGATAGAAATGCTGCAACGCCGATTGAACCGGGGATCGACGCCGCCGACGGTGTCACAAGTGGTCGCCGCCAAAGACCTCATCGCAATGCGGGAAGCGGTGGAACAGGTTTCGGTGCATCCGGACGTTCTGCGCTACATCGTCGCCCTGGCCGCAGCGACGCGCAGTCACTCCCATGTCGAGGTTGGAGCCAGCCCGCGCGCCGAACTCGACCTAGTGCAGATGTCGCGGGCCCGCGCCATGCTGCTCGGCCGCGACTTCGTGATCCCCGAGGATGTCAAGGCGCTCGCGGTGCCGGCGGTGGCGCACCGCATCAGTCTGCGGCCCGAGATGTGGGTGCGCCGCATCACCGGCGCGCACGTGGTCGACGAGCTGTTGCACCGGCTGCCGGTACCGCGAGCATCCGGATGATCGCTTGGCGCGCGTCCCCGCTGGTTTCGGCGCTCGCGGCGTGCACCGGTGTCGCGCTGGTACTCGCGGTGGTGACGGGCCGCTGGCAGCTGATCGTGTTCGCGGCGCCATTCATCGGCGTGCTCGCCGCGGGCGGCCGCCGACCGTCGGGCGCGCGGGTGTGGGTCGCCGACGATCCAGAGCCATTGCGATGCTTGGAATCTGAGGAGGTCACCGTTGCCGCATCGGTCGAATCTGTCGAACCGGCCGTGGTGTATCGGGTGTGCCCGGCGCCCGTCGACGGTCTGCAGATCGATGCGGAAAAGGCGGCGGCGCCTCACCAGGCGGCGATGCGGGTGTCGGCCGAGCGGTGGGGCCGGTACATCATTCCGGTTGAGGTTCAGACGGTCGCGACATCTGGCCTGTGGGTTGGCGCCGCGGTGACGCTGCCTGCCGCGGAGGTGCGGGTGTATCCCTTGTCGGATCCGCAAGACGTCGCGGTGCCACCCGCGGATCTGCCCGACCGGATTGGCACGCACCTGACGCGACATCACGGACCGGGTGTCGAGTACGCCGATATTCGTGAGTACGTCCCGGGTGACTCGCTGCGCACGGTCAATTGGCGGGTCAGCGCGCGACGAGGGCGCCTGCATGTCACCGACCGGCTCACCGATCGGGCCGCCGATGTTGTTGTGCTGATCGACACCTACGCACAGCCGTCAGGTCCGGCGACGGTGGCGACCGAGCGGTCCGCGCGAGGTGCGGCCCAGCTGGTGCAGTCGGTGTTGCAGCGTGGTGACCGCGCCGGCGTCGTCTTGTTGGGCGGTGCGCCGCGCTGGCTAGCTCCGGACATAGGCCGCCATCAGTTCTACCGCCTGCTCGATGCCATTCTCGATGCCGGAGAATGGCATTCGCAGAGCGCCAGTGCTCTTGCACCGCGCGCCGCCGTGCCGCCCAACGCGATCGTGGTGGCGTTTTCGACGCTGCTGAACGCCGATTTCGGTTTGGCACTGACCGACCTGCGGCGGCGCGGGCATCCCGTCTTGGTGGTCGATGTGCTCGATCGTCTGCCCTTTCCCGAGGAACCCGATCCGATCGTGGCCCGATGGTGGCGGTTGGAACGCTCACGGATGTATCGCAATATCGCGGTGACGGGGGTTGATGTTGTCGGTTGGAGTCATGACTCCGGGCTCAATCATGCGATGCACCTGATGCCGCGGCGCCCGCGCAGGGGACGACGCCGATGAATCTGCGCGTGATATTGGCGGCCGCTCTCGGGCTTCTCATGGTGCTGGCAGCCGTTAACGGGATTCTGGTCTCGGCGTGTGCGGCGGTTTTGGTTCTGGCCGGCCTTCGGTTGCGGACGTTCGCGATGCTGGCCGTGCTATTCGTCATCGGCCTCCTGGCTTTCGGTGATTCGTCCCCGGTGCTGGCGATGCTCTCCGGGCTGGCTGCGGTGTTGTATCTGCTAGCCGCCTATCCCCTGCACTGGCCGCCCCAGGTGAATGCCCTCAGATTTGAGGTGATCATTCCCGCCGTGATGTTCGGCTGCGCGACACTGCTGGCGGCGGCGATACACGCGGGGCAGTCGTCGTGGCTGCCTTTGGCGGTGCCGGTCACCGTCATACTCATCTACGTTTTGGCCCTTCGACCATTCATTCAGAGCAGTGGCGGGGCGGTGGAACGGTAGACGGTCCCCGTCGGTGTCGTGATCTCGACGGTATGCCGGTCCGAGCCGGGCACCGGCACTGCGGTCCAGCCCGGCGTCTCCTTGACGTAATTGCATCGAGCGCAAAGGCCTTGGCCGTTGCGCAGTGATGTTGCGCCTCCCTCTGCACTACTCACCACGTGATCGTGGTGACGGATCGGCGCATCGCAGTAAGGCGTCCGACACGTCTGATCGCGCACGTCGATCAGCTCTGATAATCCCTTGGGGAATAACCGACTTCGCGACTCCGCACTCACCAGCGCACCACTACCGCAGCGCCGATACAGCCGCCGCGCCAGAACCTTGGCGCCCGAGCTGACCGCCTCGGATATGAGCCTGCGCGCCACCGCCGCCGGGACGGGTCCATGACTCGCGACAGCGGCGGGCTCGTCGCCGCCGCCCAGCAGCGCCTCATCGGAGATCGTGATGTTCACGCCCACCGGAACCGCTTCAGCAGATGCCACTCCCGTCACGCGCTCCACCAAGGTGTCGGCCATGATCTGCCCTTGGCCCCGAACAGGATCCATCGACATGTCGGCGGCTCGCTTGAGAGCGGCATAGACAGCCACGCCCTGCTTCATCGGAAGCAATGCCGTCAGATACGTCATGGCGTCGGGGGCCGGACGGATGGATACCCGGCGTTCATTCTCGGCCCGGCGTGCTCGGCGCACCACAGCCTCGGCATCCAGTCGATATGCCAGGCGCTTCGCCTCCGCGGTAAGCCGGGTATCACCCAATCCGCGGAGGCGAGACTGGTCTGCGCAGATCTCGACGTCGATCTTCTGCCGATCCTCGAGGGCAAGGTATGCGGTTTCGCGCACCAGGATGGTTGCGCGCCATTCGCTGAGTGCACCGCACTCCAGCGCGGCAAGGGTGTGGGGCATCTCGTTCACAAGTGCTTTCGCAAAGCCGAGGTGACGACCGCCGCGCGCTGGCGAATCCTGTCGCGCCAAGGCGACCTCCGCCGCGACGCCCGCCCCCTGTCGCCGGCGCGGCACCCCGGTGGCAGCCTCGCCCTCGCGGCGCACGCGGTCGAGCAGCACCGTGGCACGAGCCTGCTCCGCAGCAGCGCTAGCCTTCACGCGCTCCAGCTCGGCTATTCGTTCGACGAGCCGAGTCGCGAGGGCGGCGGGATCTCTTTGTGACACACCACCAACACTAATCGCACATCAGTTCGATAACCGTTGACTTCGATTGTTATCCACAACCATTCGAGCGCTCGGCGAGTTATCCACAATCTTCTCGATTAGTGGACATCGACATCTGAACGCGCTAAGAGCTCGGAGCTGCGAGCCGAGCCAACTGCACGGTCGCCCCGCGTAACTCTTCGATCGAGTCGATCGGTTCGACATAGCCGACTCGTGTCACCGACCAGCCCCGCGGAGTGCTCACCCGAATATCCAGCCCATACCGGTCCGCTCCCTCACATCGAGCCTCGGTGGCGTCCGGATAGCCACCCAGCCGCTGTGCCATCGCGAGCAGCGCCTGCCCGTGGTCGTCATTCAGATGATTGACAGCGCTAGCGGCCTTGGGCGAGACCGGATCGGGTGCAGCCGAATCGTATTCGGCGCCACTGGCCGAGTCCATGCGGCCGTAGCCGCCGACCCAACGCACCCGTTCGACATCCAGAATCCACACCGAAAAATCGCTGTAGTCGATGTAATACCGGGCGGCCGGCACGCCGGCGATATGTGCCTCACGCGCGGCCGGCAGCTCTTCCGCACTGGGCCGGCGCACCTTCCCCGCGAGGGTGATCCGGGTATTGGCCAGCGGATCGTCGGGTGGATTTGGCGCCACAATGGAAACACTTGCCCGAGCATCACGTATCAGATTCCGGCCGTGCTCGGCCATTTGCGAGACGCACAGCACCGGTGCCCCGCCCAGCAGCCCATAGGTGACCAGCGAAGCCCACGGGTCACCGTCCGCGGACAGACTTGCCAACGTCGCGGTGTTCGTCGACGCCGCTACCGTCCTGGCCTCCTCAGCGACTGAGGGACGCGCCGGATTGGCGACATCCGTCAGGGGCGGAGCAATGGTGGGCGCATCGCCCGGATCACCGTGATCGCGAGAAGCCATGGCGACAGCCTAAGTCAGGTACGAGGTCTCATTGACGAGTCGCACCGATGCCGGCCCGTCCGAATAGAACTCGGCGATGCTCAACGACGCCAGATCAAGATGCAGCCGGTACAGCAGACTGGGCCCAGCATCGAGCGCCAGACGCAGCAGCGTCTTAATGGGCGTGACGTGCGAAACCACCAAAACCGTTGCGCCACCGTGCTCGGCGATAATTCGGTTGCGTGCGCGCCGCACCCGGTGATGCACGCTGTCGAAGCTCTCCCCTTCCGGCGGAGTCACCGAGGTGTCGCTGAGCCACTGGGCGTGTAGCTCAGGGTCACGCGCGGAAGCCTCGGAGAACGTCAAGCCCTCCCACTTGCCGAAGTCAGTCTCGATCAGATCGTCATCGACCGTCAGCGGAACTCCCAGCGCGCCGGCTGCCGCCGCGGCAGTCTCCTTCGCGCGGCTCAACGGCGAGCTGACGACGGCCGCAATACCACCGCGGCCCGCCAGGTAGCGCGCGGCCCTCGCGGCCTGCTCAACACCCAGCTCGGTCAGCTCGGGGTTTCCGCGGCCGGAGTACCGGCGCTGCACCGAGAGTTCGGTCTGGCCGTGCCGCAACAACAGCATTCGGGTGGGCTTGCCCCGCGCCCCGGTCCAGCCCGGCGCGGTATCGGCAGGCTTGGCATCCCCAGTGTCCCCGGTTGCCCTGGGTTTCTTCGGCGCCTTCGGTTCGATGCCACTGGCGCGGTCCATCGCCTCGTTGGCCAACTGGTCCGCGTGCTTGTTGCGTTCCCGCGGAATCCACTTGTAGCCCACGGATTCAAACTGCATCGCCGCGGTGACGGCCTGCTGGTACAGCACAATCAGGTCGGGATGTTTGACCTTCCATCGTCCGGACATCTGCTCGACGACGAGTTTGGAATCCATGGAGACGCTCACCTCGGTCGCGCCCAGTCGGGCCGCCTCGGCCAATCCCGCTATCAGACCGCGATATTCAGCGACGTTGTTGGTCGCGTGGCCAATCGCCTCGCACGCCTCCGCCAGCACGGTCTCGTGATCTGGGGCGAAAACCACCGCGCCATATCCGGCCAATCCTGGATTACCGCGTGAACCACCATCGGCTTCGACAAGAACCTTCACAGGCGCACCAGAATCGCGCTGCACTCAGAGCACCGCAGCACCTCGTCGGCGTCGGCCGCCGAGATCCTGGCCAGTTCCCCGCGGTCCAGCTCGATACGGCAGGCGCCGCACTTATTGCCCTGCAACAGCCCGGCACCCGGGCCTCCTGAGCGACGCTGCCGTTCATAGGTCTCCAGCAGTGGCCCATCAATGGAGGCCGCCAAGCCGTCGCGACGCTGCCGAACCTGGTTCTCCTCGGCGTCGGTATCGATGGTGATCGCACGTTGGATCCGTTCGATCTCCGCCACCCTCTCGGCGATCTTGTCGGCCTTGGCCTGCGCCGAGACCTGCTGCCCCTGGAGCTCCTCGCGGCGCTCCATCAGCTGCAGTTCGGAGTCCTCCAGGCTGGTCTGACGACGCTCCAGGGTGTCCAGCTCATGCTGAATCTCGGTGAGTTCCTTGGGGTTCGTGCTGCTTGAAGCCAGCAGGGAACGGTCACGGTCCTCCCGCTGACGCACCGCGGTCACCTCGGCATCCAGCTTGGAAACCTGCGCATCCAGGTCTTCCAACGCGATACCGAGTGCGCCCACCTCATCGAGAATGCTCCGCTGCTGCGCCTGCAGCTCGCGGTGCTCCTGGCGTTCGGGTGGATTAGCGCGCCGGTGCGCGATGCGTGTCAATTCGGCATCCACCGATGCCAGGTCGACCAGTAGGCGCTGCTGTGCCGCAACTGCTTTCATACTTGTTCTTCTTTCTCTGGACCGCCCAGGGTCCAAGGGTCTGTGCGAACTGGAGAGATGCGTGTCGTCAACTTCTCTCCGAATTCGGTGTCGAGCACTCGCGCCGCCTGCGCGCACCACGGGAATTCGCTGGCCCAGTGGGCGACGTCGACAAGCGCTACGCTACTTGCCCGGGCATGCTCGTCCGCCGGATGGTGCCGCAAATCGGCGGTGACGTACGCGTCGACCCCGGATCTGACCGCAGTATTCAACAGAGAGTCACCCGCACCACCGCAGACCGCAACCGTCTGGATCGGAGCGTCCGGGTCACCGGCGGCCCGAGTCCCCCACACTGTTGCGGGTAGTGCGGACCGGACGCGGGATACAAAGTTCCGCAAGGACTCCGGTTCGGACAAAACTCCCACCCGGCCCAGGCCGATGCCGGCTGGTGCCGGCGCCATGGGCAGCACGTCGATGGCGGGCACCTCGTACGGGTGGGCGGCGTGGATCGCCGCGAAAAGCGCACAGCGCAGCCGCGACGGGGCAACCATTTCCACCCTGTCCTCGACAACCTGCTCCACGACACCGTGCGCACCAATCGTCGGATCGGAGCCCTCCAGCGGCCGGAACTGGCCGGTGCCGGTGACACTCCACGAGCAATCCGCGTAGGCACCGATATGCCCCGCGCCGGCGTCGAACATGGCGCGACGCACTGCGTCCGCGGATGGGGTGGGCACAAACACCACCCACTTGTCGTAGTCGGCGAACTGCGGGGCCAGCACCGAAGTCACCTCCAGCCCAAGGGCTTCCGCCAGGGCGTCGGATACACCGGGATTGGCCGAGTCCGCGTTGGTGTGCGCGGTGAACAGTGCATCGCCCGAGCGAATGAGGCGATGGATCAGCGCACCCTTGGGCGTGCTGGCTGCCACCGTGTCCACGCCGCGCAGCAGCAGCGGGTGATGCGCCAGCAGCAGATGCGAACCGGCATGCCAACCAACACCGTCCATCTCATCGACCACCGCGGCCGTGGCATCGACGGCCACAGTCACGGTGTCGATCTGCTGGTCCGGGTCACCACAGACCAGACCCACCGAATCCCAGGATTCGGCCAATGCCGGCGGATACGCCGCGTCGAGCGCGCCGATGATGTCCGCGAGCCGCACACCCACTACAAGATCTCCTTCATCGCTTGCACCAGCTCCGGCCATTCGGGCCGCACGGATACCCGCAAGTAATCCCCGTCCAGACCCACAAAGGTGTCGCAGCGTCGAACGGAAATATTCTTGACCGCCAAGTGTTTTCGCATCAACTCCGCGTTGGGCAGGGCCACCAGCAGGAACGGCGCGACACCCTCCGTGACCGAGAAGCCCAACCCGCGTAGCGCATCAGCCTGCTGGCGTCGTGTCTCGACGAGACGCTGCGCGTCCCGGGCGGCATGCCCCACTGCTTCCGCGGTATTGCAGGCCGCGAGCGCCTCCAGTTGCAATGTGCCCAGAGGCCAATGCGCACGCCCCCGTGCAAGCCTGCGCAACACCTCGGGATCGCCGACGGCATAGCCCGCACGCAATCCGGCAAGCGCCCACGTCTTGGTGAGGCTGCGCAACACCACAAGACCGGGCAGGCGCACCGAGGCCACCGACTCCGGCTCGCCGGGCACCGCATCCATGAAGGCCTCGTCGACCACCACGATTCGCTCGGGACCCTGCAATGCCAGCAGCCGCTCGCGTGCATGCAGCACCCCGGTCGGGTTGGTGGGGTTGCCCACCACCACCAGATCGGCAGCCACGGGCACCCGGGGAGGGCCAGCGCCGTCGAGGGTGAACGGTGGCGGCAACACCACATGATCGATGGGGACACCGGCCTCGGCAAGGACGGCTTCGGGTTCGGTGAACCCCGGCGCGAACACCGCCGCCCGTCGAGGATTGAGCCGCGGGAGCATCGCGAAGCCCTCGGCGGCCCCGGCCAGCAGCAGCACCTCATCGGGCCCGCGACCATGGCGTTCGGCGATCGCGGCGATGGCACGTTCCTCATCGGCGCGGCGCGGGTAGCTGCCCAGCTCGTCGAGCCGGGAGACGAGCCGGTCACGCAACCACTGCGGCGGCGACGCGGCGCGCACGTTCACAGCGAAGTCCAGGACGCCGGGTGCCAGCGCCTGGTCGCCGTGATAGCGCACTCCCTTTCGCGGCCAAGTCATGTCTCGACACTAATGTAGGGGGGTGGCTCCTCCGATGCTGGTGATCTTCGATCTCGACGGCACCTTGACCGACTCTGCACCGGGGATCGTCTCCAGTTTCCGCCATGCACTCAGTCATGTCGGCGCCCCCCAACCCGCAGGTGACATCGCGTCGCGGGTGGTGGGGCCGCCCATGCACATCACACTCGGTTCCCTGGGGCTCGGTGAGCGTGCCGATGACGCGATAGCCGCCTACCGGGCCGACTATGGCGAACGCGGCTGGGCCGTCAACGCGATGTTCGACGGCATTCGCGATGTGCTGACTCGGCTGCGGGAAGCCGGGGTGCCCATGGTGGTCGCCACGTCGAAGTCCGAACCGATTGCCGCGCGCATCCTGGAGCATTTCGAGCTTGCCGAGTTTTTCCAGGTTATTGCCGGTGCGAGCCCCGACGGTGTCCGCTCCAGCAAGGCCGACGTGATCGAGCACGCGCTGTCCCAGCTGGACGATGTGCCCTCGACCGGTGTCGTGATGGTCGGCGACCGGGTGCACGACGTGGAAGGCGCGGCCGCCCATGGGATCGGCACCGTCGTTGTCGACTGGGGCTACGGAGCAACCGATTTCGAAGATGATGCACCGAATTCCAGTGATCTTTCCCGGTGGATCATCGGGCGCGTGGGCACTCCTCAGCAGCTGTTGGAGGAGCTTCATGTCTGAGTTGCATGTCACCTTCGTGTGCACCGGAAACATCTGTCGCTCCCCCATCGCCGAGAAGATGCTGGCCCATCAGCTGGCCGAACGCGGACTGGGCGATCGGGTCCGCGTCACCAGCGCCGGCACCGGCGATTGGCATGCCGGGCAGCCTGCCGACGAACGCGCGGCCAGCGTGCTGGCCGAGTACGGCTACCCGACGGCCCACACGGCGGCCCAGGTCGACGAGGATCATCTGAGCGCCGATCTCATCATCGCCTTGGCGCGCAATCACTCCCGAATGCTGCTGCATCTGGGGGCCGACCCCGAACGGGTGCGGCTGCTGCGGTCCTTCGATCCTCGGGCCGGCCGCGCCGCGATGGATGTCGAGGATCCGTACTACGGCAGCCGCGAGGATTTCGTGGATGTACTCACGGTCATCGAGGCGGCGATGCCAGGTCTGCACGAATGGGTCGACGAGACCCTCGCGGAGCGTGAGAACAGCTGATGCGACGGCTCGCGTTTCTGCTGCGCCCGGGATGGATCGCCCTGGCGCTGGTGGTCGTCGCGTTCGCGTATCTATGTTTCACGGTGTTGGCGCCATGGCAGCTGGGTAAGAACACCAAGACCTCCCGCGAGAACAACCGCATCGCCCAGTCGGTAGGCGCCGATCCGGTGCCACTGAAAGACGAGCTGCGGCCCGACAGTTCAATGCCCGAGGATTCCGAGTGGCGGCGGGTGACGGCGACGGGCCACTATCTGCCGGATCAGCAGGTGCTGGCCCGCTTGCGGGTGGTCGACGGCAAGCCAGCCTACGAAGCGCTGACGGTGTTTCAGGTGGACGGTGGCCCCGCGATTCTGGTGGACCGCGGTTACGTGCGCCCGGAACAGGGCACCAGCGTGCCCGCGGTGCCCGCAGCACCGACAGAGCGGGTGACCATCAACGCGCGGCTGCGAGAACCCGAACAGCAGTCTGAGAAGGCGCCGTTCCTGGAAAACGGTCAATACCAGGTGTATTCGATTGTTCCGGTTCAGGTTTCGACGCTGTTGAAGATTCCGCTTGCCGGCCCCTATCTGCAGCTTTCCGAGAATCAGCCGGGCGGCCTGGGGGCGATCCCGCTGCCGCAGCTCGATGCCGGGCCGTTCCTGTCGTACGGCATCCAGTGGATCGCGTTCGGAATTCTGGCGCCAATCGGCTTGGGGTACTTCGTGTTCTCCGAGATCAGACAGCGCCGCGCCGCTGCCGCTGCGGTGAAAGCAGTGAAACCCGGAACGCCACAGACCACCGAGGAACGGCTGGCCGACCGTTACGGACGGCGCTGACCCAGCGCCGTCATCACCGCGGCGACGGCCGTCAGGTTCTGGACCGCGCGCGAAAGCCGCACGGCCTCATACACATCCCCGATCCGTGGGGGTGCACCATTGCCGAGCACCGGACGTGTCTCCTCGCCGTAGGAGTACCGCAGCGGGCCTCCGAGCCGCACACCAAGAGCTCCCGCGAAGGCCGCTTCCGCGACGCCGGCGTTAGGGCTGGGGTGGCTACGCCCGTCGCGCAGACAGACACGCAGCGTGGCGACCGGTGAGCCTCCGAGAAATGGGGCGGCCACCGTCGTGGCCAATGCGGTAACCCTGGCGGGAAGCAGGTTCATCAGGTCGTCCAACCGTGCTGACGCCCAGCCGAATCGCAGGTACCGGGTCGACTTGTGGCCGATCATCGCGTCGAGGGTGTTGGCGGCGCGGTAGGCCAGCACCCCGGGCACCCCACCCAGGGCCGCCCATACCAACGGACCGGTGTGGGCGTCGGAGGTGTTCTCTGCCAAAGATTCCACGGTGGCGCGGGCCATGCCGCCAACATCGAGCAGATTCGGATCGCGGCCGCAGAGCGACGGAAGCAACGCGCGCGCATCGTCGATGTCGTTGTCATAGAGATGTTCTGACATACCCGCGCCCACCCGGGCCAAAGACGTCCCGCCGAGCGTGGCCCAGGTCGCGACGGCGGTCACGGCGACAGTGGCCGTCGCGGACCGGCGCGCGGCGCGTTCGGCGACCCATCCCGCGACGGTGACAACGGTCAGCAGTGCGGCGGTGTGGGCCGTGCCGGCGAGCTTGGAGTCACGGTAGGTGTACGTCTCCAGCGCGGCGGCGGCCTGCCCGAATCCCGCGACCGGATGGAACCGCTGCGGGTCGGCGAAGCAACGATCCAGTGCGTAGCCGAGGGCGATACCCGCGGCGCGGAATCCTCGGCGCGACACGATGTAACCCTATAGAATTTGCTGCGCAATGAAGCACTCGCCTGCCAGGCTCGTCGACCTGGTGAACCCCGCTTCGTTGTTGTTGCCTGCCTCGAACGTCATCATGCAGCTATCGCATCCGGGTGTCGACGCGGTGCACCGGCAGGTGCGCTCGACGTCCACGAGCCAGGCGAGCATGGCCGGACGGTTCAATCTGTTTGCGACCAAAGGGTTTCTGCCTCCGCAGTTCCGCGAGCTACTGCAGGTTTCGTGGACGGATCGCGATCAGCGGTTGTTCAATACGCTGCTGGGTGCGCTGCGGGTCGTCGATCGGGTGGTGCCCGAGCCGCTGTGGACGTTGTCGTATGCCGTGCTCATCTGGGACATGCGATTACGCGAGCGCATGGGTAAGCCGGTCGTTTAAGCTCGCAGACGTGCAGATTCTCACCGCGTGGCATCGTTTGGACGAGGGTCAGAGACGCAGTGTCATCGGAATGAGTACCGCGGTGATCGCGCTGCACATTCTCGGCTGGGGCATGCTGGTTTTCCTGGTTGCTCCCGCGCATTTCACAGTGCAGGGCAGCGTCTTCGGGGTCGGGCTGGGTGTTACGGCGTACACGCTGGGCATGCGGCATGCCTTCGATGCCGACCATATCGCGGCCATCGACAACACCACCCGCAAGCTGGTGGCCGATGGCCGACGCCCGATGTCGGTGGGTTTCTGGTTCTCACTGGGGCATTCCTCGATCGTGTTCATCATGGTCGGGTTGTTGGCGCTTGGCGTTAAGACATTGGCGGCCAACGTTTCCGATGAGCACTCATCCCTGCAGCAGTGGACCGGGGTGTTCGGGACCGCGGTCTCGGGGAGCTTTCTGCTGCTCATCGGGTTGCTCAATCTGGTGTCGCTGATCGGGATTTACCGGATTGCCAAGCGAATGCGTGGCGGCGAGGTCGACGAGGCGGCGCTGGAGCGCGAGCTGTCCAATCGCGGTGGCCTGAACCGGATTTTCGGGCCGTTGATGTCGACGATTCGCAAGCCGTGGCAGATGTATCCGGTGGGTCTGCTGTTCGGGTTGGGATTCGACACGGTGACCGAGGTATCGCTGTTGGTGATCGCCGGCGGTGCGGCGGTGACCGGACTGCCTTGGTACGCGATCTTGGTGCTACCCATCCTGTTCAGCGCGGGGATGTCGCTATTCGATTCACTCGACGGTTCGCTGATGAACTTTGCCTACGACTGGGCGTTCCAAGAGCCGGCGCGCAAGATCTACTACAACCTGGTGGTCACCGGGCTGTCGGTGGCGGTGGCCGTGCTGATCGGCGCGCAGGAGATCATCTCGATTCTCACCGAGAAGCTGGACATCACGACGGGGCCGCTGGCGGCGGTGGGTGAACTGGATCTGGCCGCGATGGGCTACGTGATCGTGGGGCTGTTCATCGTGACGTGGGCGGTGGCGGCGCTGGGCTGGCGGTATACGGGTGTGCGCAGGCGCTGGGGCGGGTAGCCCTGTACCTGCGGAAACAGCAGCAGAAATTCGATGGAACCGATCCGGGACATCCAACGTCCTATATACATACGATGAATCTCACCTGGCCAAACCCGGCCATGACCTGAGGGGGCTTGATGTCTATCGATCAGCTGACCGAGTACGCCAAGAGCGGTCAACTCGTACTACACCTTGATGATGCCGCGTTCGACAAGCTCATTTCTGCATGCGACGGTTACATCGACGCGCTGCGCGACTTAAAACAAGACGCAGCCGCACTTAGCAGGTATCCATTGGGGCTCGCCGAAGACAAACTGGCCTCGGGGCGCGCACTGAGTGAGGCCTTCCAAAAGAAGGCTGACGGAGGAACTGCTAGCGCAGGCAGCACCTTTCAATCACATAAAGACCAGGTTGAAGCAATGAAGACCCTCTTTGTCGCTCTTCGGTCAGCCTACCGAGCAACTGAGCAAAACAATGCGGCCAATCTCCAAGGGCACGGCCGCTAGCAGGCGAAAACAGATGTCGCGAATCGCTCTACTGGCCCTGTTGACCCTGACTGCAGCCGCCTGCACTAGCCCCGTAATAGGTACGCCAACAGCTTCTCTGACCTCAACTGCGGCCTCATCGTCTCCGATTCCCACCAATCAAGCTGGCCGAGTACATATTACGTTCGAGCCGTGCAAAGACATACCAGCAAATGTCATCAAGGATCTAAAGCTTGACAAGAGCCCCCCTCGACCTGATACCCAGACTGACGGTGAGATCGAGAACGTGTTCTGCAAGTACCGGTCCCAAGGCAAGTATTACCTGACAATTGCGGCGTCCAACCACACACTCGAGACACTGAAGAAGACCAACAGAGGATGGGACCTCCAAGAATTCGTAATAGGCGGACGTCAAGCAATAAGTACCTTTGATTCCCCGCAACCATCGACGGATGACTGCTCGATCAACGTCGAGGCAACTACGGGGGTCTATGGCGTGCTGGTTGGCACTGCAGATCACTCGTTCGATCCCTACCCCGACTGTATGGCAGCAGCCCGCGCTAGTACTGAAGCCTTGCTTCCCTACTTTCCTCGCTGAAATACCTAGAAAAGACGGAACCGAATCGCCACATATGACGTCTGAACCTAATGAGCTAGTTGCACGCCACGACATGAAGGAGCAGCCATGACTGGAGAAGAAGACGGCTGGACAAGGGGAAACCGTGAGCGCGAGGCAGTTTATGCGAAACAGCGACAACACTCGGCCAACATTGATGGGGGCACCGAATCGGCGAATGTCCCGACCGAGGATTTCGGAAGCTGGTCGCACGTAGAGATCAAAGCAGTCTCCGACGCGTTCAAGCCGGGTCAGACACACGCGGCCTCGAGTGACTGGGAGAAACTGGCATCCGGGTTCTCGGGCGCATTGCAAACGTTCAAGGCATCCTTCGATGCTGCCATTAATGGTAGTTGGACCGGACTCGGTGCCGAGTCTGCCCAGGAGGCAGTCAACAGCTATAAATCCCACGCCGAGAAGGTCTCCGAAGGTTTGTCGCTGATGGCTACCAAGCCAGAAGAAATAGCGACGGCGGTGTCCCAGATCAAAGACCTCATGCCGGAGGTTGTACAGGTCCAACAGCCTCAGGAGCACACACAAGCCGCCTACGAGCATTACTACGCGCAACAAGCCCTCGCCGACCAGAAGCAAGACGAGGCCCGCATGATCATGAAGAACGTCTGGTCTCCTGTCGCCCAGCAGGCCGGATCTGGACTCCCGGCGCTCCCCCCGGCTCCCCAGTTCGCCGACGCCGGGGCCGCTGCGATCAACACCGCGTCATCGCTATCTGGCCTGGGCAACGGCAAGGACATCAAGCCCGACCAGGTCAAGCCCATTGACGAAGCCGCGGTCCGCGCGGCGGCCGCCGCAGCTCTCGCCGATCCGTCACAAGCATCCGTTTCCGGCGCTGGTGGAGCGGGCGCTGCCGCGGCCGCAGCGGGTGCGGCAGGTAGTGGCTCCGGAGCCGGTGCTGGTGGCCCCGCGGCCGCAGCAGCCGCAGCTGCCGGTGCGGGCGGCGGGGCTGGCACCATGCCGTCGTCGGGTGGCAGCACCACCGCGACCGGTCCCAACACGGGTTCGGTCCCCGGCACTTACGGCATCGGGCGATGGGGCAAGCCCACCACCAACAAGGACGAGAAGAAGGACGACAAGTCCGATATCAGTCCCCTCGCCGCGGGGCCGATCATCGCTGGCTCGTACACAGCGGGCGCGGGCATGGGGCTTTCGGCCGCACCGACAGCTTCGCCGATGTCGGGCATGGGCATTGCCCAGCCGCCAACCATGATGACGCCTGGCGCTGCAGGACAACATCACCAGGAAGATGAGGACCAGCACTTCACCCCGGAGTTCTTGGTGAGCCTGGACAACGGCAACGAGCTTGTCGGCCCGCTACCCAAGGTGTCCCCCGCCGTCATCGGCGTGTGGAACGAAGAGCACGTCGCCTATCAAAATCCACACGCCTCGCCGTACGACCCGAAGCCATACGACGGCGAGGACTAACACCTAACGACGATGGCCAAGAACATCGTCATCTGTTTCGACGGCACGGGTAATCAGATCCGTGCCGCGGGGAACACCAATGTGGTTCGCGGCTACGACATGGTGGTCCACGATCTGACCGACCGTCAGATTTCGTATTACGACCCGGGTGTAGGCACCGATCCAGCCATCGGCACGTACGCCCCGGGAGGTCAGTTCGTCGCCCGAGTTCTGGGTATCGCGTTCGGGATTGGCTTGCGCGCCAAGCTGGCCGAGGCTTACACCTATCTGATCGAGCGGTGGCAACCCGGAGACCGCATCTTCATCTTCGGATTCAGCCGCGGCGCATTCTGCGCGAGAGGCCTTGCGGGGCTACTCAACTCGGTCGGCATGCTGCGTCCCGGTTCACAAAACCTGGTTCCTTACGCGGTGAGTCTGTATGCGCAATCGTGCGCAAGCTGGTCCGCCGAGCGATGGGACCAACTGCACTCATTCTCACGCACTGTGGCCCGCCGCGAAGACGGAAAGTTCTCCATTCCCGTCGCCTACCTCGGACTCTGGGACACCGTCAGCGCTCCCGGAATCTTCAAGCGGAGCATGCAATGGCCTTACGCCCCAAGCGTTCCCAACGCCCTCGCGGGGAGGCACGCGGTAGCCATCGACGAGAAGCGCCGACCCTATCGCGAGTACCTCATCAAATTCCTCGGCGATCAACGGCTTGTCAACGAGGCGTGGTTCGCCGGCATCCACTCCGACATCGGCGGCGACTACCCCGACGACGACAGACTCTCGGATATCGCACTGAAATGGGTGATTGAAGGCGCTGCAGAACACGGGTTGCTGCTCGATACCAAGAAGTATCAACGGTATTGTTCCGTTGAACCCACCTATGCCATGGGCGAGATTCATCGGGTCAGCTGGCTCTGGGCGCTGTTGATATTCCGTCGCCGCCGCATCCCAGACGGCGCCTGGATCCATGCCAGCGTCGCCGACCGGATGGCCGAAGATGGCAGTTACCGGCCAGCATTACCGCAGCACACCACCATCATCGACGCCCAATGGGCTAGTCCGGCAACTGATATCAGGATGTAACGGGCGGGCTGACCTGCAGCCCCGCCAGTATCGTTTCCCGCGCACTGTCAAAACCCCGCACGGTGTCGTCCAACGCCTGCACCGACACCCCGACCGTGAACATCTTGGTGTTGTTCTTGACCGCGACGATCGTGGTCGTCACCCGGTGGACGGGGATGTTCCCTAATCCCATGTTGTAGGTCAACGTCTTCGACGGATATCCACAAATAGTGCCCTGAGCCTCGACCAGATCGGTGACACCGAAGGATTCCAATCCGCCACGCTCAGCGGCGAACGCAGCGTCCTCGGTGCTCGCCTTGCCCGACAGGTTGGCAATCGCCACCGTGGCGTTCGGGACAAACCCGCTGGCCTGTAGGTCCGGGGCGGCCAGATAAACACGGACCACACCACTTTCGAATCGGTTGACGCGTTCCCAACCGGAGGGCTGCGGTACCTCTACCCGTGGCTCAGAATCGTTGTCCAGCGGCACTTCCAACAGCGGCACCGATACCGAACTACACTTCGGATTGGTGAGCCGCTTGCCCTCTTCGCCGGGTGTGGCAACAGCGTCTCCGTCGACCACGGCGGTGCACCCCGATGCGAGCATCGTCGCAGCGCACATCACGGCCAGCATCCATCGAGTTGCCCGAATCACCAGCTCAGACTAAGGCAATGACTGCGTGCAAACAGTGAACCGGCGGTATGGGTGTCTGTAGCCACTGCGCCGTTCAATCAGCTCGTGCAATAGCGGTTGTTGTTCGAGGGCAAAAACCTGGTGTTGGTCCCCGGCCCCACAGGCTGGCACAGTCCCCCACCCAGCAAGTTCTCCTTGGACCAGGCCGCATGCCCGTTGGCGACGTTCAGGCATGCCTCGTAGTCGGATCCGGTCTGCCCGAACGTGGCAGTGCACTGCGCTGACATGTTCGCGAACGCCTGGTTCTTGCATACGTCCACCGACGTCTGTGCCGGCGTCACATCCAGGCACATCGCCTGCCGCTGGCACGAGCTCCAGAAGTCGGCCGTCCGGCCGTCTTCCGAACGGAATTCGTTAGGCCCGGAAAGGCACCGATCAGCGTGCCGCTGCGCATACAGCACCGGATCAACATTCCCCGGACGGTGCGCGCCAGCGGGATCAACTACGTAATCCCCTGGCGCACCAATGATCTGGGCAGCCTTCTTCGCTTCCGGCGGTCCGCCGCCCTCGGGCAGACCGTCCCAATCACTGGCCAACTGTCCACTCGCCGGGATCGACGACGCGCGGTACGACAACGTGATCGTCACCGGGAACGCGAAGATATCCGCGGGTCCAAGATCCAGCGCAAGGTTGGATTGCTGATACATGTAGTCGCCGTGGATCACCGGAGTCACCTGCACCGGATTGCCTTTGGCGTCACGTGCGACGGGCACCGACAACGTCGCGATCGTGGT
>Ga0265327_10002425_pt1 | contig 19691 bp, 24 predicted proteins | sample 41621metaG_FD_202089 | JGI IMG/M metagenome (GOLD analysis project Ga0265327, IMG submission 202089) | Rhizosphere microbial communities from Carex aquatilis grown in University of Washington, Seatle, WA, United States - 4-16-21 metaG | ecosystem: Host-associated > Plants > Roots > Rhizosphere...
CCAGGGCCCCGCCCCCGATGATGGCCACCTCGGAGCCGACCGGGATGCCCATGGAGGAGATGAAGCTGAGCAGGAAGATGGCGAAGTAGCTGTAGTGGTACAGGAAGTTGGTGAGGGTGGATTCCATGACCCCCACTGTCTAGCCGTCCGCCGGCACCTCCCGGGGCACCCGTCCGGCCGGCCCGCCGGCCCGGCCGACTACCGTCACCTCGTGCCCTCCGGACCGGACCCGGCGTCCCTGCCCGCCCTCACCTGCACCACGTCCGACGGGGTGGACCTGGCCGTCTACGACTTCGGCGGCACGGGCCCGGACCTGCTGCTCGTCCACGCCACCGGCTTCTGCGCCGGGGTGCTCCTGCCCCTCGCCCGGGCGCTCGGCGGCCGCTTCCGCTGCCACGCCCTCGACCTGCGCGGCCACGGACGCTCCGGCCGTCCGGCCGACGGCGACTTCGCCTGGTCGGGGTTCGGGACCGACGTGCTCACGGTGGTCGACCGGCTCGGCCTCGACCGCCCGGCCGGGTTCGGCCACTCGTGCGGCGGCGCCTCGCTGCTGCTGGCCGAGCAGGCCCGCCACGGCACCTTCCGCTCGCTCTACCTGTTCGAGCCCGTCGTGGTACCCGACCACGTCGTCGACGCCGCCGTGCTCGAGGAGAACCCCCTCTCGGCCGGGGCCCGGCGTCGGCGGTCCACCTTCCCGTCGGCCGAGGACGCCTACGTCAACTTCGCCGCCAAGCCCTCGTTCGGGTCGCTCGACCCGGGCGTGCTGCAGCGCTACGTGGAGGACGGCTTCGAGGTCGTCCCGTCCGACGAGGGCGGCGACGGGCGGGCGGTCCGGCTGCGCTGCGACCGGGACGACGAGGCCGAGGTCTACCTGCACGGCTTCGGCAACGGGGCCTTCGGCCGCCTGCCGGAGGTGGGGTGCCCCACCGTGTTCGCCCACGGCGCCGACACCGACTCGTTCGGTGCCGACGCGATGGCGGCCGACGCGGCCCGGGTGACGGGCGCCTCGGTGGCGTGCCTCCCGGGGTTGGGTCACTTCGGGCCGCTGCAGCGTCCCGACGAGGTGGCCGCCGCCGTGGCCACGTCACCCGGCGCCCACGACGGCACACCCCCGTCGTAGTCTCTGCCCGTGTCGTTCGATCCCCCCCGGTCGCTGTCGCCGTCCAAGGTGACCGCCTTCCGCGACTGCGCGCTGGCCTTCCGCTTCACCGCCATCGACCGGCTGCCCGACCCGGCCACGGTCTGGACCGTCAAGGGCACCCTGGTCCACTCCGCCCTGGAGGGGCTCTTCTGGAACCACGCCCGCGGCCACCGGTCCCCGGCGGCGGCCACGGCTGAGCTCCACGCCGCCTGGTCCGACCTGCAGGGCGACCCCGACTACCTGTCACTGGAGCTCGCGCCGGACGCCGCCGAGGCCTTCCTGGCCGACGCCGAGCAGCTGGTGGCCAACTACTTCCGCCTCGAGGACCCCGACGAGGTCACGGCGGTCGGCATCGAGCTCACCCTCGACGCCCGGGTCGGTGACGTCCGGCTGCGGGGCATCCTCGACCGGCTCGACCTCACCCCCGAGGGCGAGCTGGTGGTCATCGACTACAAGACGGGCCGGGCACCCTCGGACCTGTACGTGCAGTCGAAGCTCATCGGCGTCCAGACCTACGCGCTGCTGTGCCAGGAGGTCCTCGGGCGCCGGCCGGCCGAGGTGCGCCTGCTCCACCTGCGCGAGCCGACCACCATCGCCACCGAGCCGACCGAGCAGGCCCTGCGGGGCCAGCGCACCCGGACGCTCGCGGTGTGGTCGGCCATCGAGCGGGCCTGCCGGGACGAGGACTTCCGCCCGAAGACCGGGCCGCTGTGCCGCTTCTGCCGCTTCAAGGACTTCTGCCCGGCCTACGGGGGCGACCCGTCGCTGGCCGCCGCCGCCTTCGCCGTCGACGACACACGGGGTGCGGCGTGACCGGCCCGGACCCCGACGCCGCCGACGCCGTCGCCGCCGCGCCCGGCCTGCTCGGCCGGGTGGCCGCCTTCGACGACCGGGTCGACCGGCTGTTCGAGCCGCTGCGGGGCGTGCCCGCTGTCGACGCCGCCGTGAAGGTGGTCAGCACCGTGGGCGACCACGGCTGGCTGTGGACCGGGGTGGCCATGTGGCGCGGACGCCGCTCCGGCCCGGCCCGCCGCGCCGCGGTGCGGTCGCTCGGGGTCGCCGGCGTCTCCTCCATGGTGGTCAATGCCGGCATCAAGCGGGTCGTCGGGCGGCAGCGTCCGGACGCCAGCGACCTGGTCCTGTCCGACGCCGGGGTGCCGGTGCGCGCCCCGCGGACCAGCAGCTTCCCGAGCGGCCACACGCTGGCCGCCTTCTGCTCCGCCGCCGTGCTGAGCCGGCCGGACGACCGGGCCGGCAACGCCTTCCTGTACACCTCGGCGGGGCTCATCGGCGTCAGCCGGCTCCACCTGCGCCACCACCACGCCTCGGACGTGCTCGGCGGGGTGGTCATCGGTACCGCCCTCGGCCTCGTCGTGCGGCGCCTCCGGTGACCGCTCCCGCCCCGGTCCACAGGGGAATGCATCCCCACCGGGCGGGGTTGCACCGACCATGAGCGCTGTGACGGCCTTCGCCGTGACCTGGGACTACCGCTGCCCCTTCGCCCGCAACGGCCACGAGCACCTGCTCGACGCGCTGGCGGCGGGCGCGCCGTGGGACGTCACGTTCGTGCCCTACTTCCTGAACCAGGGCATGGGGACCGAGGGGCAGGACACCTGGGACGACCCGGCCCACCAGGCCGACCTGCTGGCGCTGGCCGCCGGCGTGGCCGTACGTGACCGCTTCCCCGAGCACTTCCTGGCCGTGCACCGCGCCTTCTTCGATGCCCGCCACGTGGACGGCGCCGACCTCCGCGACCGCGACGTGGTGGCCGGCATCCTGACCGCGGCCGGCGCGGACGCCGACGCCGTGCTGGCCGAGGTGGACACCGGCGGCCCGGCCAAGGTGATCCGCCAGGAGCACGAGTCGTGCGTGGAGGAGCTCGACGTCTTCGGCGTACCGACCTTCATCGTGGACGGCGACGCCGTGTTCGTGCGGCTCATGGACCGCTCCGACGGCGACGGCGCACGGGGCCGGGCCACCATCGAGCGGGTCCTGGACCTGCTGGTCGACCACCCCGAGGTCAACGAGTTCAAGCACACCCGCCTGTCGCGCTGACCGGGCGGCCGGTCCCCCTCCGGCCGGTCAGACCCCGGTCAGGCCGGCCAGGGTGTCGATCGAGGCCCTGATCTCGTCAGCCGTCCCGAAGGGTGCGCCGCAGAAGTCGGTGGCCCCGAGATCGGCCAGCCGCCGCACCTCGCCGGCCACCTCGTCCGCCGTCCCCACGATGGCCACGTCCGCCGGACCGCCGGCGCCCTCCCGGTCGAGCATGGCACGGTAGGACGGCAGGTGGCCGTACACGGCGAAGACCTCCGCCGCCTTGGCCCGGGCGGCGGCCGCGTCGGCCGTCACGCAGACGGGCAGGCCCACGCCCTTCTGGGGCAGCGGGCGCCCGGCGTCGGCCGCCGCCGCCCGGATGGTCGGGGCGACGTGCTGCTCGATGGTGGCCGGGCCGGTCATCCAGGTGATGGTGCCCGAGGCCATGCGGCCGGCGATCTGCAGCATGACCGTGCCGAGGGCCGCCACCAGCACAGGCGGCGCCGGGGCGGCGACCTGCAGGGGCCCGAAGGTCGACGCCCGCACCGTCTCGCCGGCGAAGCTGACCTGCTCGCCGGCCAGCAGCGGCACCAGCACCTCCAGGTACTCGCGCATGTGGCGGGCCGGCTTGTCGAAGGACAGGCCGAAGACGTTCTCGATGACCATCTGGTGGGACAGGCCGATGCCGAGGGTCAGGCGGCCGCCGCTGGCGGCCTGCACGGTGAGCGCCTGGGCGGCCAGCATCACCGGGTGGCGGGGGTAGGTCGGCACGACGGCGGTGCCGAGCCCGATGGCCGGCACCTCGCGGGACACCGCGGCCAGGGCGGTCAGGGCGTCATAGGCGAAGATCTGGCTGGCCCACGCCACCTCGATGCCGGCGTCGGCCAGCCCCGCCACCTGGGTCACCACGTCGTCGAACGGCCGCTCCGTGTCGAACATCACGCCGATCCGCATGGTTGCCTCGCTTCTGCTCGCCCCGACCCTGGGCCCTGCGCGGGCGCCCCGGCCGCCCGGGGTGGCCGGGCCGCGGCGGGCACCACCGTACCGGGGTCCGGGCGCCGCGGCCGGACCTGCCGCCGGGCCGGTTGTGAACGGACAGCGGCGTTCGGGCAGAATGCTGGCATGTCCGTTGCCATCCTCATGGGGAGCTCCTCCGACACGTCCGTCATGGACGACGCGGTCCAGCTGCTCCGTACGTTCGACGTCCCCGTCGAGATCCGTGTCCTGTCCGCCCACCGCACCCCCGATGACACCGTGGCCTTCGCCCGCGGGGCCGCGGCACGCGGCGTCAAGGTGATCATCGCCGCCGCCGGCGGGGCCGCCCATCTGGCCGGCGTCGTCGCCGCCACGACGCCGCTCCCGGTCATCGGGGTCCCGGTGGCGCTGCCCAACCTGCAGGGCCTGGACTCGCTCCTGGCCATGGTCCAGATGCCCAAGGGGATCCCGGTGGCCACGGTGGCCATCAACGGCGCCCGTAACGCCGCCCTGCTGGCCATCCGCATCATGGCGCTGGCCGACGACCGGCTGGCCTCCGCCCTCGACACCTACATCTCGGACCTCGCCGACCAGGTGCGCGACATGGACGCCGAGGTCGTGGCCAAGTACGCCGGCTGAGTCCGGCCCCTCAGCGGGGGGCGAGCCCCTCGACGGCCTCGGCCAGGTCGACGCCGAAGGGCAGCACGGCCAGCGCCGGGATGTCGACGCCGTTGGCCACGTAGCGGCCGATCCTGTCCCGGCACTCGGCGAAGGACCCGTGGACGACCAGGTCGTCCACGACCTCGTCCGGCACGGCGTCGAGCGCGGCCTTGCGGTCGCCCTCCTTCCACAGCCGCCACATGTCCTCCAGCGCCTCGCCGCGCCCCAACCAGCGGTGGAACTCGGCGTACACGCCGACGTTCAGGTAGGCCGTGATCATCCGCCGACCGATGGCCCGGCACATGTCGGCGTCCTCGCTCGGGATCACGAAGATGCGGGCGGCCACGGGCACGTCGGCCCCGAGCTCCGGGGTGACCGTGCGCACGTCGTCGGCCGACAGCCAATTGATGATGACCCCGTCGGCGGCCCGGCCGGCCAGCCGGAGCATGCCGGGCCGGAGCGCGGCCAGGAAGATGGGTGGCGGCTGGGTGACCGGCCGGGCCAGCCGGAACCCCCGCACCTCGAAGGTGTCGTAGGCGGTGTCGACCTTCTCCCCCGCCATCGCCTCCCGCAGGAAGGCGATGGTGTCGCGGACCCGCTTGTAGGGCTCGGTGAACGGGACGCCGTTCCAACGCGACACGATGACGTCCGACGACGTGCCGAGCCCGAACGTGAAGTGGCCGGGGGCGGCCTCGGCCATGGCGGCCACGCTCTGGGCCAGCAGCGCCGGGCCCCGGGTGTAGGCCGGGATGATGGCCACGCCGAGCTGCAGCTCCGGCGTCCAGGCCGCCGCCAGGGCGAGGGGCGTGAAGCCGTCCACGCCGTCCGTCTCCGCCGACCACACGTCGGTGTAGCCGAGCCGGAGCAGCTCCTCGTACCAGCCCCGGTGCTCGGTCAGCGGGATCCCGTCGAACGGGACGGTGATCCCGTAGCGGGCGCCCCCTCCGGGACGGTCGGCTCGGGTGGCGGCGGGTGCGTCGGCGGGGGTCATGGCCACCTTGTTACACCCTCCGGGCACACTTGCCCCATGAGCACGAACGACGACGACCGCACCTTCGGGCTGCAGCTGCCGCTCCCCCTGCTCGAGACGGCACCCACCGGCCCGGTGGCCGTGCCGGACCCGGCGCCGGAGGACGGGGCCCGGCCCGAACCGAGCTGGCGCCTCGACGAGCACACCCGGGCCGTCGGCCGGCGGGGTGTCGCCGAGGCCCGGGCCCGCCTGCGATCCCACGCCCCACGGGCCGCCTGACCTGCCGGAACGGCACCGTCCCGGCGGTCGCCGACTACGGTCGGGGCATGCCGTCCGTCGCCGAGCGGCTCGGGGCAGACCCCGACGCCCGACTGCTCATCCTCAACTGCGCCGACCTGGGCTTCTGCCATTCGGCCACCACCGGCGTCTACCGGGCCCTGCGCGACGGGCTGGCCACCTCGGCGTCCCTCCTCGTCCCCGCGCCCTGGGCCCGTGAGGCGGCCTCCCGGTTCCGGGGCGACGATGTCGGGGTCCGCCTGACGCTCAACGCCGAGCACGACCTCTACCGCTGGGGGCCGATCACCCAGGCGCCCTCGCTGCTCGACGGCGATGGCGGGTTCCCCCGCACCGTCACCGACGTGTGGGACCACGCCGACCTCGACGAGGTGCGACGGGAGTGCCGGGCCCAGGTCGAGCGGGCCGTCCTGTGGGGCTTCGACATCAGCCACCTCGACACCCACATGGACGCCCTGCTCCTGCGGCCCGAGTTCTTCGACGTCTACCTCGAGCTGGCCGTCGACTTCGGGCTGCCGCTCCGGCTGCCCGACGACGCCGTCGAGCCGGCCGTCGGGTTCCCGCTGCGCCGGCTGGCCGCCGAGGAGGGTGTGCTCTCCGCCGACCGAGCCGTCACCGTGCCGGCGGCGGGCGGCCGCCAGGCGCTGCTCGACGCGCTCGGATCCCTCGCGCCCGGCGTGACCGAGATCACGCTCCACCCGGCCGAGGACAGCCCCGAGCTGCGGGCGGCCACCGGCGACTGGGCCGCCCGGACAGCCGAGCTGGCCCTCCTGGTGGACGACCCGGCGGTGGCCGCGGCCATCGACGCGTCCGGCGCCCGCCGCATCGGCTACCGGCCGCTGCGCGACGCCATGCGCCAGCCCGGCCGCACGTGAGCACGGGGCCCGGGCCCGACGCACCGGACGCCGCCGCCGGTCCCCGACCCAAGCCGCTCGCCCTCACCGGGCTGCTGCTGCTCGACCCCCACGGCTACGACCCCACCCCGGTCGACTCGGTCGTGGTCGACGACCTCGGGATCGGGGTGGTGCGCCGCCGGGGCGACTCCCCCCGGCTGCTGCCGTGGGACGCCGTGGTGGCCCACGCCGTCGAGCCGTGGGCCGGGGGCGTGATCCCGGCGTGGTGGGTGGACGGCGACCCGGTGCGGCCGCGGCCCGTCCCCGACGGGCGGCCGGAGGCCGGAGCGTCGACGGAGGGTGGCCGCCGCCTGCCCCACGCCGGCGCCGGTGCGCTGCTCAGCGTCCAGACCCGCTCCGGCACCTACCGCTTCCTGCGGGCAGGGGCCGACCCGGCCGAGCTGTCGGGGCGCATCGGCGCCATCGCGGTGCGCCACCTCGGACCGGCCGGGTCCTCCACGGTCACGACGGTGGCGCCGCCCCGCCTCCGTCGCGCCCACCGGACCGGGTGGGCCCGGACCCGGCCGTGGCTGGTGACCCTGCTGGTGGTCGTGGTGGCGGCGGCGGTCACGCTGATCCTGCTGCAGAGCGCCGGCGTGGTCCACCTGCCCTTCCTGGGCGGCGGGGCGTCCTCGGGCGTCCCGGCAGGGCCTGGCGGACCCGGCGCGTCGGGCTAGAAGCCGGTCGCGCCTGCCACCCGGGCCAGCAGGGCCCGGGCGTCCTCGGTGCCGGCCAGGGCCAGCAGGTCGAGGAGGGGCGCCATGGCACCGGTCACCTTCATCCGGCCCCGCATGAAGGCCACCGACGGGTCGAGGTCGCCTGCCACCACCGCCCGGGCGTCGGCGTCGGTCAGGGTGAGGGTGAGGTCGGCCCCCGCCACGGTGCCGGGGCCGGCGTCCACCAGGGCCCCCTCCGCGAAGATCGCGTGCCCGGCCCGGTCACCGGCGTCGGCACCCGTCACCTCGACCACCACCGTGCCGGCCAGCGTCGGCGGGCCGTGCAGGCCCGACGCCTCGTCGGCGGCCAGGGCGAACCACTCGTCGGACAGCCAGCCCGCCGTCACGACGGGGACGGCGCCGTCACACCGGCGAACAGGTCGTCCTCGACCGGGGCGTCCGGCGACGGCTCGTGGATCGAGCCGTCGCGATCGGCCACCAGCGCCAGCCGGTAGTCGTCGTGGGGCTGGATCGACTCCATCACCTCGGGCGGCAGCCCGAACCAGAACTTCGAGTTCGGGTCGACCTGGGTGGCGTGGGCCACCAGCGCTTCCCGGCGCACGGCGGTGAAGCCGGTGATGTCGACCACGGCGGTCGGCACCTCGTCCGGCATCGTGTCCCACCGGGCCCGCCAGTCGGCGTCGAACGGCGACTCCATCCCCAGCTCCTCGAACTTGTCGTGGATGGCCCGGAACCGGGCCGCCGAGTGGACCGTGTAGTAGAGCTTGGCCGGCTGCCACGGCTCGCCCGCCTCCGGGAAGCGGTCCGGGTCGCCGGCGGCCCGGAAGGCAGCCAGGCCGGCGTCGTGGACCCGGAGGTGGTCGGGGTGGGGGTAGCCGGACTGGTCGTCGCCGTAGATGACCACGACCTGGGGCCGGGTGCGGCGCAGGACGGCGACCAGCCGCCCGGTGGCCTCCTCGAGCGGCGCGGCGGCGAAGCAGTCCGGGTTGGCGTTGGCCTCGGAGCCGGCCATGCCCGAGTCGCGGTAGCCGAGCAGCACGACCTCGTCGTAGCCGATGACGGCGGTGGCGGCGTCGAGCTCGCGCCGCCGGACGGCGGCGATGTCGGCCCGGACCTCCGGGGTGTCGAGGGCCGGGTTCAGGATCTCCCCCTCGGCGCCGTCGGTGCAGCACACGAGCACCGTGTGGACCCCGTCGGCGTGGTAGCGGGCGATGGTCCCGGGGCCCTTGGAGGCCTCGTCGTCGGGGTGGGCGTGGACGGTCAGGAGACAGCGTTCGGCGGGCACGCCGATCACGCTACCGGGATGCCCGGGCCTACACTGCAGGAGGAGCGTGAGGAAGGACCGTCGCCAATGGGTGTCATGAAGCGCATGTCAGGGATTCTCCAGGCCAAGACCAACAAACTCCTGGACAAGGCCGAGGATCCCCGGGAGTCCCTCGACCTCTCGTACCAGAAGCTGCTGGAGAACCTGCAGAAGGTCCGCCGCAGCGTGGCCGACGTCACCACGGCCAAGAAGCGCATCGAGCTCCAGGCCACCCAGCTGCAGGCCCAGGCCGACAAGCTCCAGCAGCAGGCCAAGGACGCCCTCACCCAGAACCGCGAGGACCTGGCCCGCGAGGCCCTCTCCCGCCGGGCCGCCATCGCCCCACAGCTGGCCGACCTGCAGACCCAGCACCAGCAGGTGGCCGACCAGGAGGCCAAGCTCATCACCACGGCCCAGAACCTGCAGGCCCAGGTGGACGCCTTCCGCACCAAGAAGGAGACCATGAAGGCCACCTACACGGCGGCCGAGGCGCAGACCAAGATCGGCGAGGCCGTCTCCGGCATCTCCGAGTCGATGGGCGACGCCGGCATGTCGGTGCAGCGGGCCCAGGACAAGATCGACTCGATGCAGGCCCGGGCCGGCGCCATGGACGAGCTGCTCGCCTCGGGCGCCCTGACCGACCTGACCAACCCGGTCGACGACATCCAGGCCCAGCTCGACCAGGTGTCCTCGGCCAGTTCGGTCGACGCCGACCTGGCCGCCCTGAAGGCGGAGGTCGGCGCGGGGGCCCCGGCCCAGCTGGGGCCGGCCGACGAGGCGCCGACCGCGGAGCCGGAGGCGCCCAAGTGATCGTCCGCATCCTCGGCGAGGGCCAGTACGACGTGGCCGAGGCCGACGAGGCCCGCCTGGGCGAGCTGGAGGCCGACCTCAACACCGCCGTCGACGGGGACGACACCGCCCGCTTCGCCGCCGCCCTCGGCGCCGTCATCGCCGAGGTGCGCTCGGTGGGCACCCTGCTGCCCGCCGACGAATTCACCAGCTCCGACCTGGTCGTGCCCTTCGCCGACGCCACGCTCGCCGAGACGAAGGCCCTGCTGGACGAGCCCGGCGGCGACCGCACCTGACCCCGACCGCCACCCTCCCGAGGACCGCCGCATGAGCACCGCCCGCAACATTCCGAACGACCGGGGCCTCAGCCTGCGCATGTTCGTCACCGGACTGATGATCGTCCTGCTCTACGGGGCGGTCATCGGCCTGCTCATCGCCGTGGGCATCTCGTACCTGGTGGTGCTGGTACTGGCCGGGGCCCTGCTGTTCTGCCAGTACTGGTTCTCGGACAAGATCGCCCTCTACGGCATGGGCGGCCGCCTGGTCACCCCCGAGCAGGCACCCCAGCTGCACGGCGCCATCGACCGCCTGTGCGCCATGGCCGACATGAAGAAGCCGAGGGTGGCGGTGGCCGACACCGACGTGCCCAACGCCTTCGCCACCGGGCGCAGCCCCAACAGCGCCGTGGTGTGTGCCACCACCGGTCTGATGCGCCGGCTGGACGAGCCCGAGCTCGAGGCCGTGCTGGCCCACGAGCTGTCCCACGTGGCCCACCGGGACGTCGCCGTCATGACCATCGCCAGCTTCCTCGGCATGGTGGCCGGCCTGGTCACCCGCATGATGCTCTGGAGCGGGATGATGGGCGGGTTCGGGGGCGGTGGGAACAACAACAACAACAATCAGGGTGGCGACAACGCCGCCCTGGTGGAGCTGGCGGTGCTGGCCGTCTCGGTGGTGGTCTACGCCATCAGCTTCCTCCTCACCATGGCCCTGTCGCGCTACCGGGAGCTGGCCGCCGACCGGTCGGGGGCGCTGCTGACCGGGCAGCCCTCGGTGCTGGCCTCGGCCCTGGTCAAGGTGACCGGCGACATCGCCCGCATCCCCACCCGCGACCTGCGGTCGACCGAGACGTTCAACGCCTTCTACTTCACCCCGGCCATCGCCAAGTCGGGCGTGAGCATCTCGACGCTGTTCTCGACCCACCCCTCGCTCGACCAGCGCCTGGCCCAGCTCGCCTCGCTCGAGGCCGAGATGGGCCGGCCCTCGTGACCGGCCGGCCCTCGTGACCGGCCGGCCCTCGGGCGCCCGCTGATGGGCCTCTTCGACACCCTCCTCGGCCGCACCAAGCCCGTCCAGTCCAACCTCGACGCGCTGTTCGCGCTGCCGTCGGCCTCGATCACCCTCCAGAGCGCGGCGGCCATGACCTGCTCGGGCCACGCCGGGGTCTGCTTCAAGCCCCCCACCGGGCAGGGCTTCGCCGACATGCAGACCGAGGTGCAGTCGCTCCTCACCATGGAGGGCGCCCAGGGCATCACCTCGACCACCGACTCCTTCGGCTACCAGTGGCTGGTGGTGGAGGACGCCGACATCGAGGCGCTGGTGACCCAGATCCACCTGGTCAACTCCTCGCTGGCCGACGCCGGCTGGGGCCCGCAGCTGCTGTGCTCGGTGTTCGGCCTGGCCGCGCTGCCCACCGCCGGGCCCGACACGGACCAGCGGGAGGGGGCGACGGTCGGGGGCGGCACCGTGCTGGCGTCCACGTCGTACCTCGTCTACCTGTTCAAGCGGGGCACCTTCTATCCCTTCGCCCCGACCGGGCACGAGCAGCGGTCGACCGAGGAGGAGTTCCGCCTGCGCAGCCTGTTGGCCGACGACCTGACCGTGGAGACCGACCTCGACCGCTGGTTCCCCCTGTGGGACCTGCCGGTCGGCTGAGCGGACCGGACGTGGAGCTCGTCCCCGACCCGGGCCGGTACTCGGTGTGCCGCCTCGGGCCGGACGGAACCTGGCCGTCGCCCCCGGCGGAGGGCGGCCTCTTCGCGGTCACCCGCACGGCCGCGGAGCTGTCGGTGGTCTGCCCCGAGGGTGCCGAGCCCGAGGGCGCCCGGGTCGAACCGGGCTGGCGGGCACTCCACCTGGTGGGCCCACTCGACTTCGGCCTGGTGGGGGTCATCGCCTCGGTCACCGTGCCCCTGGCCGGGTGCGGGATCGGGGTGTTCGTCCTGTCGACCTACGACACCGACGTGGTGCTGGTGAAGGACGAGGACCTGGACCAGGCCATCGACGCCCTCGGCGGCGCCGGGCACCGTGTGGCGCCGCTCCGGTCGTGAAATCCGGGAATTTCTCGCCAGTTGGCCCACAGCCCGCCGACCTGGGCTGAACACCTCCTTATCCACAGGTTCTCCACATCGGAGGGCCCGATCCTGGGGATGACGTGCACCAGGCGGTGCAGCGGCCCTGTACACTCGTGGACTTCCGGAGACGGAGCCGTTGCGGCCCTCGACCACAGGTCGGGCCGCCCGCCCCGCACCGAGCCGGCCGATGACCGGCCCACCGGGACGACACCGCTGAGGAGCGCACCAACGTAACCAGTTCACTCGAACGGACATATACACCCGCTAGCACACCCGGCTCGTGAAGCCAGGCCGGCGCACCCTTCCCGGTGCCCGGCTGGGGCGTTGAATGCGCAGACGTGGGGTCCACCCAACCAGAAGAGAGTCCCCGCCCCGCCGCCCTACGGCGCGGCCCGGACCGACCACGGAAAGGTCACCCCGATGCCTTCGGCATACACCCCTACCCCTGCATCCTCACGTCCCCACACCCCTCCTACCCCGTCCACCACCGCCCGACACACCACGAACGCGGTGCGTCGTCGCACCGAACGGGCCCGTCGCCGTGCGGTCCGGACCGGACTCGCCTCGGCCGCGCTGTCGGCCGCCGTGCTGGCGGCCCTCGCCCCCGCGCCGGCGGCCGTCGCCGCGTCGCTGCCCTCGGGCGCCGGCTTGGTGCTGAACGCCGCCATCGTCTCGGGTGCCGCCACCCCGGCCGGCCACGGCTACTGGCTGGTCGGTGCCGACGGCGGCGTGTTCGCCTTCGGCGACGCCGGCTACCACGGCTCCACCGTCGGCCTGCACCTCAACAGCCCGATCGTCGGGATCACCTCGACCCGTGACGGCCGGGGCTACTGGGAGGTGGCCGCCGACGGCGGCGTGTTCGCCTTCGGCGACGCCGGCTACTACGGCTCGGCCGGCGCCATCCACCTGAGCCAGCCGGTGGTCGGCATGGCCCGGACCACCGACGACGGCGGCTACTGGCTGCTCGGCGCCGACGGCGGCGTGTTCGCCTTCGGCGACGCCGGCTACCGCGGCTCGGCGGCCGGGATGTCGCCGGCCTCCGGGGTGGTCGGCATCGCCCCCACGACCGACAACCGCGGCTACTGGGAGGTCGCCGGCAACGGCAACGTCTACGCCTTCGGTGACGCGCGCTGGGACGGCAACGCCCCGGTGTCCGCCCCGGTGGTGGGCGTCAGCGGGCAGCGCGGCGGCTACCGCATCGTGTCGGCCGACGGCGGCACGTTCGCCTTCGGCGGTGCCACCTACGCCGGCTCGCTGGCCGGGCAGCCGCTCAACCGGCCTGTCGTGTCCACCGCCTCGGCCAACGGCGGCTACCTGGACGTGGCCGCTGACGGCGGCGTGTTCACCTTCGGGCCGATCGGCTACTACGGCTCGCTCGGTGGCAGCACGGTCTACACCCCGCCGCCCCCGCCCGCACCGGCGCCGGTGGCGGACTACGGCCTGTCGCAGTACCAGATCAACGCCTGGTACAAGGTCAACATGTGCGAGGAGGGCGGGGCCTGGAACGTCAACGGCTCCGTCTACGCCGGCGGGCTCGGCATGAGCCGGGCCAACTGGAACCAGTTCAACACGTTCGGGTTCCCGTCCAACGCCGCCTACGCCTCGCCGCTCCAGCAGATCCGCGTGGCCGTGGCCTTCGCCACCTACTACTACGGCAACCCGAACTGGGCCCCCGACCAGAACGGGTGCAGCGGCGGCTACTGAGCCGACACGACGCCGACGGGACGGGGCCTAACCGGCCCCGTCCCCGAGGGCGTCGACGGCACGGGCCAGGGCGAGATCGAGCTCGGTGATCCCGCCGGCGTCGTGGGTCACCAGCGCCAGGCGGACGGTGCGCCAGCGGATGTCGATGTCGGGGTGGTGGTCGGCCTCCTCGGCCAGCCGGCCGACCGCCTGCACGAAGTCGAGGGCGGCGGGAAAGGTCGCACACTCCACAACCTTCACCAGCCGGCCGTCGACCAGGCCCCACCGGGGGGCGTCGGGCGCGGCCAGCGCCGCCCGCAGGGCCGCGGGGTCGAGCACCGGCGGCCGGGCCATCAGGCGGTGGCGCCCACCGGCGCCGACGGCGTGAAGGTGACCGGCAGCGACTCGATGCCCGACACGAAGTTGGCGTTGCGGAGCGGCGGCTCGGCGTCGGAGGCCAGCGCCAGGTCGGGCAGGCGTTCGAAGAGACGGTCGAACATGGTGGCCAGTTCCAGGCGTGCCAGCCGGTTGCCCAGGCAGAAGTGGGCACCGAAGCCGAAGGCCATGTGGTCGTTGGGTGTGCGGGTCACGTCGAAGCGCTCGGGCGCCTCGAAGTTGCGCTCGTCCCGGTTGGCCGACGGGTAGAGCAGCAGGAGCTTCTGGCCCTGGCGGATCGTGCGGCCGTGCAGCTCGACGTCGCGGGTGGCGGTGCGGGCCATGTTCTTGATGGGCGACACCCAGCGCAGCATCTCCTCGACGCCGAGCTGGCGTCGCTCGGGCTCGGCGGCCAGCAGCGCGTACTGGTCGGGGTGGGTGAGCAGCTCGTACATGCCGCCGCTCAGCACGTGGCGGGTCGTCTCGTCGCCGCCGATCAGGATCAGCAGGGTCTCGTAGATGAGCGACGACTCGTCGAGGCGGTCGCCGTCGATGTCGGCGTGCACGAGGGTGCCGACCAGGTCGTCCGACTGGCCGTCGCGCCGCCGCTGCTCCACCACCGCGGTGATGTACTCGGCGTACTCCATGGCCGCCACCGCCGCCCCGTCCATGGCGGTGGGGTCCGGGGAGCCGAGCGCCTTGACCATGTCGTCCGACCACCGCAGCAGCGCGTCGCGGTCCTCGGGTGCCACCCCCAGCATGTCGCCGATCACGATCATGGGCAGCGGCGCGGCGATGTCGCGGACGAAGTCGGCGTGGCCCTGCTCGCACACCTTGTCGAGGATGGCGTCGCACACGTTGCGCACGCCGTCGGTGCTCTCGCGGATCCGCTTGGGCGTGAAGCCCTCGCTCACCAGGCGGCGCCGGCGCACGTGCTCGGGCGCGTCGAAGTCGATCATCATGGGCAGGGCCGGGCTGTCCGGACGGATCCCCCCGGCGTTGGAGAACGTCTCGGGATCCTTCGAGATCTCCTTCACGTCGGCGTACCGGGTGATGCCCCACACGCCGGCCGCCTCGTCGAAGTAGGCGGGTGCCTCGTCGCGCATCCAGGCGAAGGCCGGGAAGGGGTCGCCGCCGTAGAAGGTGCCGTCGGTGAGGCCGATGCGCAGGTCCGCTGGCGGGGTGGTCGTCACGTGGGTGCTCCTCCGAGGTCCGGGTCCGCGCCGGCGGACCCGGGCCGAAGGATAGCGGTCGATCTGACGGTCCGTCAGCTGGCCCGGCCGGACCGGCCGGTCAGCTCGACGGCGGGTACAGCGGCGTCAGCGTGGCGAAGCCGATCTCGAACGCCTCGAGGTCGTTGGCGTAGGTGGTCGAGGTCGACGTGCAGTCGACGGTGGTGGTGGCCGAGGCGTCGCCGGTGGCGGCCATCACCGTGGTCGCCGGGCCCCGGACCGGGTGGGGGGCGCAGGTCGGCACGTTGAGGTTGGCCTGCGGGGGCGTCGACCCGTAGCCGTGGGCCAGCAGGGCCGCCCGGTGGGCGGTCACCCACTGCTCGACCAGGGGCACCGCCTCGGCGAAGTCCGGGCTTGCCCCGTCGTCGGCACCCTGGCTGGCCGCCAACGCCGGGATGCCCAGGGTGACCGCCTCCCGGGCCGCACCGACGGTGCCGGACAGCGAGGCCAGTGGCCCGATGTTCTGGCCGAAGTTGATGCCGGACACCACCAGGTCCGGCCGGGCCGGCAGGCCGTGGTCCGACACCGCCCAGATGACCGTGTCGGCCGGATAGCCCTGCACGGCGGTGGCCGGGTAGCCCGAGGCGGTGGTGGCCGCGGCGGTGGTGAGCGTCCCGCCGGTGGTCTTCCCCCCGGTGCCGCTCTGGTTGGTGGCCGGCGCCACCACGGTCACCTTCGTGTGGGGCAGCGTGCGCAGCCCCTGGACCACCGCGTCGATGCCCGGCGCGGCCACCCCGTCGTCGTTGGTCACCATGATGGTGAGCACGGCGGGCGCGGCCGCATGGGTCGTGGTGGTGGTGGCCGTCGAGGACGAACCGCAGGCGGCCAGGGCCGGTGCGGCCACCGCCAGGCAGGCCAGGGCGGCCCGACTCCGTCGTGTGTGGATCATGGTGCTCCTGGGTAGTAGGGGTGGGTCGTCAGGGATGGGTCATCGACTCGGGGCGGACCGCCTCGTCGAACTGCTCGCCGGTCAGGAAGCCGAGCGCCACGGCCGACTCCCGCAGCGTCGTCCCCTCCTTGTGGGCCTTCTTGGCCACCTGGGCGGCCCGGTCGTAGCCGATGAGCGGGTTGAGGGCCGTGACCAGCATCAGCGAGTTCTCGAGGTGCTGGCGGATGCGCGCCTCGTTGGGCTCCAGCCCGTCGACGCAGAACCGGGTGAAGGCGGCCGACGCCTCGGTCAGCAGCTCGATGGAGTGCATGACGTTGTGGATGATGACGGGCTTGCACACGTTGAGCTCGAGGTTGCCCCGGGCGCCGGCCATGGCCACCGCCGCGTCGTTGCCGTAGACCTGGATGCAGACCATGATCATGGCCTCGCTCTGGGTCGGGTTGACCTTGCCGGGCATGATCGAGGAGCCGGGCTCGTTCTCGGGCAGGTTGAGCTCGCCCAGGCCGCTCCGGGGGCCGGAGCCGAGCCAGCGCAGGTCGTCGGCGATCTTGATCAGCGAGGCGGCCAGGGTGCGCAGCGTTCCGCTGGTGGCCACCAGGGCGTCGTGGGCGGCCAGCGCAGCGAACTTGTTGGGGGCGGTCACGAAGGGCAGGCCGGTGAGCTCGGCGATGGCCGCCGCCACCCGGGTGCCGAACTCGGGGTGGGTGTTGAGCCCGGTGCCCACCGCGGTGCCGCCGGCGGCCAGTTCGTAGAGGTCGTCGAGGGTGGCGGCGATGCGGGCCAGGTCGGCGTCGAGCTGGGCCACGTACCCCGAGAACTCCTGGCCCAGGGTGAGCGGCACCGCGTCCATCAGGTGGGTGCGGCCGATCTTGGTGATGGAGCCGTAGGCCTCGGCCTTGGCCGCCAGGGCGTCGCGCAGGTGCCGGATGGCCGGCAGCAGCCGGTGGGTGATCTCCTCGACGGCGGCGATGTGCATGGCCGTCGGGAACGTGTCGTTGGACGACTGCGACATGTTGACGTCGTCGTTCGGGTGCACGGGGTCCTTCGAGCCCATGACGCCGCCGGCCAGCTCGATGGCCCGGTTGGAGATGACCTCGTTGGCGTTCATGTTGGACTGGGTGCCGCTGCCGGTCTGCCACACGCTCAGGGGGAAGTGGTCGTCGAGCCTGCCCTCCGACACCTCCCGGGCGGCGGCCACGATGAGGGCCGACTTCTCGGGGGTCATCTTGCCGAGGTCGGCGTTGACCTGGGCGGACGCCTCCTTCAGGATGCCGATGGCCCGGATGAGCGGTTCCGGCATGCGGTCGTCGCCGATCGGGAAGTGGTGCAGCGACCTCGCCGTCTGGGCCCCCCAGTAGCGGTCGGCGGGGACGTCGATGGCGCCCATGCTGTCCGTCTCGGTGCGGGTCTCCGTGGTCATGCTTCGCTCCTTGTGTGGATTTCGGCGCGGCGGGCGGCGGCGTCAGGGCCGGGCCGGGCGGGCGGACGGCATCGTAGGTGCAGCGGCCTCCCGGCGGCACGTCGGGCAGGTCCCGACCAGGTCGAACTGGTGCCCGGTCACCTGGTAGCCCTGTTCCTCGGCCACCACCCGGGCCGCCTCGTCCATGGCCCGCTCCAGCCGGGGCGAGGGCACCACGTCCTCGACCTTGCCGCAGACGGCGCAGGCCAGGTGGTGGTGGTGCCCGGCCAGCTCCTCGGCCAGCTCGAACCGGCCGTGGTCGTCCACCCCGGTGACCCGGCGGACCACACCGGCCTCGATGAGGGCCGTCACGTTCCGGTAGGCGCTCGACTGGGGCAGCGTTTCGGTGGCGGCCAGGATCTCGGGAATCGACAGCGGCCTCCCGGCCTCGGCCAGGGTGGTCACCAGGGTGCGCCGCACCGGCGTGTAGCGCTGGTCGAGGCCGCCGAGCCGCAGGGCGGCCTGCTCGTGGACGGACTCCGCTGCGGTCACGGACGACACACTACGGCGTGGTCCGGGCCGCGAGGGCACGTCCGGACGGGCCCTCGGCCGCCGGGACGCCCGCCCCCGGGCCCACCCGCCGGGCGCGGGCCGTCACGGCGAGGGTGCCCAGATAGACGGCGGTGGCCACGCCCAGGATCCCGAAGCTGGGGGGCACGGTCGGCGCCAGGTAGGCGACGGTCAGGCCCACCCACATCGAGCCCACGGCGATCCCGGCCGACAGCCACATGGCCCGGAACGGCCGGGCGGTCAGCCGCTGGGCCGCGCCGGCCGGCGCGGCCAGGAGGCCGAGCAGGAGCAGGGCGCCGACGGCCTGCGTGGCCACCCCGGCCGTCACCCCGAGGAGCACCAGGAACCCGGTCGACAGCCATCGCACCGGCACCCCGCGGGACCGGGCCACGGCGGGGTCGAGGCTGGCGAAGACCAGCGGCCGGGCCATGGCCACCAGGGCCACGGCCACCGCGGCCGAGACCAGGGCGTCGGTGCGGGCCTGGGCGCCGGACAGCCCGAGGATGGAGCCGAACAGGACGTTGACCCCGGTCGTCCCGCCGTCGCCGCCGGTGCCCGTCGACGACGTGGTGAAGAGGCTGAGGAACAGGGCGCCGAGTCCGAGCACCCAGGCGAACACCGAGCCCACCACCGTGTCATCGGCCTCGGAGCGGCGGCCGAGGACGGCCAGCAGGAGGGCGAAGGCCACGCAGCCGCCGTAGAGACCCAGGCGCAGGTCGACGCCGAAGGCCAGGGCGGCCAGCGCCCCGGTGAAGGCCACGTGGGACAGGGCGTCGCCGGCGAAGACCTGACCGCGCAGCACGACCACGTAGCCCACCAGCCCCGACGCCACGGCGATGGCGGTGCCGGCCCCGTACGCCGAGCGCAGGAACGGGTGGGCCAGCACGAAGAAGGTCGCCGGGGTCACGCGCCCACCACCCCGGTCACCAACACCGGCCGGCCGTGCGACCGGGGGGCCCGTCGCCCGATCCGGCCCCGGACCTGCCGCACGGCCCCCGCCGCCAGGTAGGCGGCGAACCCGAAGCTCGAGACGAAGAAGCCCACCGGCCAGGTCGAGTAGAAGGCGACGGCCAGGGCCAGCCAGACCACGGCCAGCCCGATGACGACGGACAGGCACAGCCCGAGCACCGGCCGGGCGGTCAGCTGCTGGGCCGCGGCGGCCGGCATGACCAGCAGGGCGAACACCAGCAGGGCCCCGGTGATCTGGCTCACCTCGGCGGCTGTGCAGCCGAGCACCACCAGGAACGCCAGCGACAGGGCACGCTCGGGCACGCCCCGGGCGGCGGCCACGTCCCGGTCGACGGTGGCGAAGAAGAGGGGGCGGCCGAGCACGGCCATGGCCGCCAGCACCGCCAGCGTCACCAGGGCCAGGGTGAGCACCTGGCCGTCGGACACACCGAGGAAGGAGCCGAACAGCAGGCCGGTCACGCTGTCGAGGAAGCCGCCGTACAGG
>Ga0265327_10002426_pt1 | contig 19690 bp, 16 predicted proteins | sample 41621metaG_FD_202089 | JGI IMG/M metagenome (GOLD analysis project Ga0265327, IMG submission 202089) | Rhizosphere microbial communities from Carex aquatilis grown in University of Washington, Seatle, WA, United States - 4-16-21 metaG | ecosystem: Host-associated > Plants > Roots > Rhizosphere...
AACCGCACACGTTCCAGTCCGCCTGCACCTCAAGCCAGCTGAGGGCGATGAAGACATGATCCGGCGCAACAGACGTGCATGTCACGATTTCCCTGAACAAGGTGGATGGTACCGGGGTCATCTCCTTATTGCCGTTGGGCTAATCTCCCCCGACGAGACAAGGAGATTCAGAGCCGCTTGGCCGCGGGTGGAGATTAGAGAGAAGTGAGAGTAAAAGCGGGGTCGGAGAGGTTGGAGCCGAAAGAACACTGCCTTCCTCGCCAATAGAGCCGGTGTTGATTCTCAAACTGTTTTCAGTGCATCGGTGCGAATCCAGGCCTTCTCGGCAGCGGCGATCATGATCGCCACTGATCACAGGGGCGACATTTCGATTTCAGCGACCGAAATTCGTCCGAGTCCGGGAATCCGAGTTCGGACTCCATGAACAGGTTCCCTTGATGCCGGGCCAGGGCGGCGGCAGCCATGGCGGAGAGCGAATTCAAACGAGATAACAAGAGTGATCCCCGGTGAGATGCCAGTGCCATGGCCGCGCTGTCACCAAGTGAAGTGAGGCCGCTCAAATCGACTTGATCCTGTTGTGCAAGCGCTTTTGCAAGTGCCACGTGGCCGGGCGAATCGTTCAACGTTGCCAAGGCGGAGAGGTCAAAATCTCCGACACGTTTTGCCAGCAGCCCGGCAACTTGATCGCCCAGCGAAACGATTCGCCCGAACTGCACGTTTGGATTCCTCATCAGGGCCAGATGACCTGGAACGTCTTGCAGGGATTGGATCCCTCCCAGATTCAATGTTCCTTCATGCCGCGAGAGCGACAGCGCTGCGTGATCGGAAAGTTCTCCAATCCCGCTCAGATTCAGTTCGCTACGATGCCGCGCCAAACAGTCTGCGACAGGATCCGTCAAGGTGACAAGTTCACTCAGGTCGACATCGCCGCGGAATCGGGCCAGGGCGGCGGCCCCGGCGTCTGACAACGTCGAGGCATTCAGAAGCTGAAAACTCCCTTCCTGTCCGTTCTGCGACAGCTTTTCAATGAGTGCCAGTAAACCAGGAGAGTCCGGAAACGCGCAAATCAACTGACGGATTTCCAGAACGCCGTGATATCTTGCCAGCTGCGCTGCATCCTCGTCACGAACGAGGAGCTTTTCGAATGTCAGCGTGCCGCAATGAGGAGCCAGTGCTGCGGCGGCGTCGGCCGAAATCAAATTCAGCCAGAAGAAATGAAGGAAATCCGTGCTTTGGGCCAATCGAGCCGCCAAGGGGGCCGAACGCAACTGTGTCAGCGCCGGCAGGTGAAGTTTCCCGTTGTGCGCTGCCAGGGCTTCCGCAGCAGGGTCGGACAACAGTTTGATGCTCGGCAGCGCGAGTTCCCCCTGGTGACGGGCAAGAATTCTGGCGACTTCCAAGGAAAGGTAACTGAGCTCCCGCAGGCGAAGATTTTCACCTGTTTCGGCCATGCGTGCGACCAGCGCCAGATGGCCTGGCCCGTCCGTCAGATTTCGGATTCGGCACTCGGCGAAGTCAAGTTCGCCGCTGTGCAAGGCGAGCACTGCCGCCACCTCATCGGAAACGGATTCCAAGCGATTGAGGCAAAGTTCGTCGTTATTTTGTTCGGTGAGTTTATGGGCGAGGGCAAGATGTCCGGACGAACTGTCGAAGGACGACAGGCCCCGCAGGCTCAGGCAACCGACGGTGTGAGACAGTTCCTGGGCGGCCGCATCGGACAGCGACTCGAGTCCGTCCAGCATCAGATCGCCCGCGTGAGTGGACAACCACTTCGCGACGGAATCGGACAGACTTCTTAACCCGCTCAGATCCAAGTCACCTTCGTGTCGAGCCAACTCGGCTGCAACAGAATCGGTCAGGTCGGTTAACCCCGAAAGATCGAGGCGATGGCACTGTCCTGCCAGCAGCCGCGCTGCTCCCTCATCGATGCTGTGGAATTCGGAGAAATCCAAACGAGATGTCGCTTCAATCCGTTTCCGGACTTCTTGAGCGGTCAGATGGGACGTTTGTTCCAAGGCGCCGTTCCTTTTGACTCTGTCGGATATTTCTCGTACAGGGCGAGGAAGTATACCCGGACGATTCCTGTCCGCACATTTGACCTGCCGATCCTGGCTGAGGAACTCGATCAGGCTCGATCTGGAAGTCGATCTGCGAAGAACAACGAGAGTCGGCCGGAGAGCGGATTTGTTGTGACTTGAATTTTCACACCATAGACCTCTTCGATCACGGTCGGTTCCAGCACGACATGGGGAGGCCCCTGCGCCACGATTCGGCCCCTGGACAGAAGGTAAAGCTGGTCGCAATACGCGGCGGCGAGGTTCAGGTCGTGAAGCGTGACAAGTGCCGAATAGCCCGAGGACTTTACGGTGGAAAGCACTTCGGTCTGATAGCGGACATCCAGATGGTTTGTTGGCTCGTCCAGGACAAGCAAACGCGGCGTCTGCGCCAACGCTTTGGCGATGAGGGCCCGTTGCCGCTCGCCTCCCGACAACTGGCTTAACAACTGATGACCCTTCTCGTGCAGCCCCACCAGAGTGAGCGCCGAATCGACGATCTTGTCCGCTTCAGTGGTGTCCCACGTGAACAGTGTCGAGTGAGGAAAGCGGCCCAACTGCACGAGGTCTCGAACCGTAATGTCATAGGTCGTCCCGAAGACCTGACAGACGGCGCCGACGGCCATGGCCGATGTTCTTGGGCTGCTTTTCCAGACATCCAGGTTGTCGACCACCACAACACCGGATGACGGGGGAAGCGCCCGATAGACGGTTTTCAGCAATGTGCTCTTGCCGCTCCCGTTGGGTCCGACCAACCCCACGATTTGCCCATCGGGAACAACCATGGTCACGTCGTCGACAATCTGCTGACTGGAGATCTCAACGGAGACACGTGTCATCGAGGCGCTCATCGTCCGGCCCCTCCCAGTCGCGACCGCAGAATTGCGATAAAGAAGGGAGCGCCGCATCCCGCGGTAATCACTCCGACCGGGATTTCCTGCGGTCGGATGATTGTTCGAGCCACCGCATCCGCGATCACCAGAAACGTTGCACCGATCACTCCCGCCAGGGGGAGACATCGCAGGTGAGATGCCCCCACCAGCCGTCTGGCAATGTGAGGAATGACCAGACCAACAAAACCAACCTGTCCGCTAACAGCGACGGAGGAGGCGACAAGCACGGCGATGACGAAGAACAGCCTCAATCGCATCCGGTCCGGGTCGACTCCCAGGGCAGAGACCGACTCGTCATTCATGTTCATGACATCCAGGATTCGGGCATGTCCGGCAAGGACCAGCAGGCAAATGCCGAGGGCTGCCGCGGGGATTGGCAAATCGCCCCAGCGGGCACGGGAGAAACTTCCCATCGCCCAGAACAGGAAATTGTTGGACCCGCCAAAATGATTCCGGTCAATCAGCAGCAGGCAAAAGCTGGTCATCGCCGTCAACAGATAAGTCACGGCGACACCCGAAAGGATCAACCGGTGCGGGGACAGCGTGCCGTGGTCCCTGGCCAGCAGAAGAACTGCCGCGGTGGCCGCGATTCCGCCGCACAGGGCGCCCGACGTCAGTGCGATGCCGCGGAACATCTGCAGGCCGATCAGCAGGACCAGCACGGCCCCGAAGCAGGCTCCGGACGAGACCCCCAGGATATACGGATCGGCGAGAGGGTTTCTGGCGCCGGTCTGAATCGCGACGCCAGCGACGGATAATGATGCGCCGATGATCACACACAGCAGCACCCGCGGCATGCGGAATTCCCAGACGACGCTGGCGCTGGCATCCGGCGCCAATGGGGATGCCACGAGTTCTGACCACAGCTGTGGAAGTGGAATCCATGTCGCCCCCGCGGACAACCCGACCACGCAGGAGATCGAAAGCACGGCCAACGCCACAGCCGTCGCTCGAACTGCCCCGCCGTCCTGCAATCGAACTTTGCTCATGTCACACTCGTGAGTTCGCCATCAGGGATTTTGGTAACCGTTCGCGGGCAAGCGAGTGGGACAGACCCCTATTCACGGACAAACGGCGCTTCGGAGTCGTGTCGCGCCCATGGAAGGTAGTCATTTTTGCAGTGAAAATGCGTCAGCCGCCGACCCGTGAACGGTTACGGGTTTTGCATCCACTGCATTCTCCACAGGGGACTGCGCTGGACGACAGGCAACTCCATGTGAGTGAGGTGGGGATCTCCAGACGAGAAGCAAGTCGCTTCACATCCGGCTTGGACATTTGCGACAGGGGAAACAGCGTCGTCAGCGATGGAGCCTCTCCGCAGGGGGAATGAAGAACCCTGGTCGCATGCCGCCATTGCGGGTCACCGCGCAACGACTTCAGCTCGCGGCGAGTCAGGCCGAGTGCGATCGCTCGACAGTTCGTGGAGTATGCGAAGGCGGAAGCCAGCAGAAGAAACAGAATCGTTCCGATCGACGAGCCTGGCAGCTGGCGGTAGGGCAGCGTCTGCGAGGCATGGATGGAGACGATTTCGAGCGGAGTGTTGTAGAGGACGCAAATGTCCCGGGCCGCGTTCCTGGCGCGGGCCGAACCCCCAAGCCCCAGGTCATAGTGCAGGCAGAGGCATTTCAAGCCTTCCGACTGGCACCAACGCAAGGAAACGCACGAATCCAGGCCCCCTGAAAGGCAAACGGCGACATCGAATTCCAGAGAATGACGATTAGAGTCCTGTTGTGGCGTGTTCACGAGGGCCTCACTTCTGCCCGGGTGGAGCGTGATGGACTTCGCGTGCGATCTGCTCAACCGCTTCGACGTTGCGCAGGCCGACGTTCAACAACTCCACTCCTACCGCGACATAACTTCCACTTCGGGAGGCAGGGACCTGTGGGAAGTTGGCCTGAAGCCATTCAAACGAGTCTTGCGGCGTCCGTTGGGGAAGATGCAGGTCGGGAATGATGTAAACCTCAATCGGTTGCCTGGCAAAATCTTCTCGAGAAATGTTCAGCAGCGAGTCGGGATGGTCGGAGTAGACATTCGTGACGGCGGCCGATGCCAGCAGGTCGTTCAGCATTCCCGCACCGAAAACTCCCAATCCCTGATCGGACGCGCTGAACACAATCGCCCCCTTCCGGGGTTGATAACCTCGTACAGAGTGCCTCACCTGGCGAATGCGGGTTCGTGCGTCGAGGGTCAGCTGTTGAGCCCGTTCTTCCACACGGAAGATCCGACCCAACGCTTCGACATCGTTCAGGAATTGTTCAAATGTTGACTCTTTGGGGGCGACGGAAGTCGCCGTGTACGAAAACACATAAGCGCCGTGACGTTCGAAATCGGCCTTGCCGGCAGCCCCTCGTGAGGAATCCAGGTCGAGGGTTGGGAACTGAGCGAGCACGAAGTCGGGCTTGAGCGCCAGGGCGACTTCGACGGACGGAGGTCCGGTTTCGGAAATCGCTTTGATGGTCTCCAGTTTGGTTGCCACGTCAGCGGCCGCCGGGAATTGCTTCCCGTAGTACATGCCGACCACCTTGGCCTCCAGCCCAAGAGCAATCATCAATTCGGCCGCACCCTGGCCGGTGACCAGGACCCGCTTCGGATTATCAATCGGCGGACGAGTGTCCACGGAGGCTGCGGCCGTTGTTTTGTCCGTTTCGACTTTCGGCGCGGCGTGTTCCGGCGGGTTGTCACATCCGGCCAGCACCACGGCGACGAACAGCATCCCGAACGGAAGGCCTGGAAGTTGGAATCGGGCAGATCTCAGCAGGCTCATCAGGGGGCTCCTTGTCGTGAGCGCAGGAGATAGTTCCGGTCCTGCTCCAGTCGTTGCAGTACCACGGGAACCATTCGCTTGATCCGACTCTCGCAGTAGAAGGTGTCCGGGACTTCGCAGGAGCCGTGTTCATACAGTCGATTGACGGGAGAACCGCCGCCGCAGACACCGTAGAACTCGCATGCGGAGTGGCAACGCGCATTCCCGGCCTGGATCGCCACCCCGGTCGGAGAATCTCGAAATGTGGCGACCACCTGCCCCGGTGTGTCGTGCCAGACCGTGCCAAGGACCATGGGATCGCCCAGCGGTGGTGTCAGCGTCAGTAGCTCGGGAGAACATGTGGAAAGCTCGCCATTGACACCGACGCTGAGGATTGCGAATGGATGTGCCATGGTACTGTGTTCGGCTCCATTCGTCGCGAGGATGGCATGACGCAGCTGATCAAACTCACGCACCCGAATCGAAAATCCGCTTTGTTCCTCCAGTTCGAAAACTCGCTCCATGAACGACACGTAGTCCGACATCGTGGACTGATCATCGAGCGGCGATGAGGACCGGATTGCCAGGTCGTCGTAATTGAATCCGACACTCACGCAACCCAGTTCACGAAAGAACGCGAAGATTTGATCGGGTTCGGAGAGAGAACGCCGGGTCAACACGCAGATTGTCGAGAAGGGAATCTGCCTGCCGCGCAGGCGACTGATCCCTTTCATGGTCGAGATCCAGGTACCCCGTCCGGATCGGTCCGTCCGATGTTCGTCGTGCATGGCCTGGTCACCGTCGATGCTGATGCCGACCGAGACCCCGGCGTCACGAAAGAAATCGCACCACGGATCGTTGATCAGGATTCCGTTGGTCTGAATTGAGAATCGGACATCCGCCTTGCCAGCGAAGACCTGACGGGCCGCTCTGTAGGCCTCGTGGTAAAACGGGATTCCCCGAGTGAGTGGTTCTCCGGCATGCCAGCGGAAATCAATTTCCCCGGCCAGCGCGCCGGTTGAAGCGACCCACTCGAACGCCTGTCGCGCCGTCGCGTCGCTCATCATTTTGCGAGTCGATCGTTCGCGGGAGTCCAGGTAACAATAGCGGCAGGCGATGTTGCAGAAGGTCGTGGCCTGCAGAATCACCTGTCGGATCGGGCCGAATCCATTCCGCAAGATTTCGGATGTCATGGCGTTTCCCCGCGGAAGCGATAGCGTCCCAGCATCAGAAAGGCGATATCCGGCGCCGTGGCACTCGACCCGGCCCCATCATGAATCAAATCTTGAGGTGTCGCGATGTAGGCGCAGCCCGGGGGAATGCGGACTCGCTTCACGGGGTATCCGGAATGGTCCCTGAGGAACGCAGTCTTGAGATCGTCGCTGGCCCGCCTGGGGTCTTCTGGTCCGCTGAATGGGTTCATTCCCATGTGTTCCAGCAATCCGGAGACGGGAAGATCCAGAAACAGGAAATAACGATCTTCGGATCCGCAGTTGAGCGCCAGCAGTCGAACGGCGTCGCTTCGATTGGCCAGCAGCAGCCGATCGTGGTTGTCGATATGCAGACCAACGCGTCGATTGGTCTGGAAATCCTTTCCCGTCGACCTGGTTCCCGGACGGTTCACCGCAACATTGGAGACGCGAAGTTCCAGGACCTCAATGCCCAGTCCGGCGATCCTGTCAGTGACATTGGCCGCCATCTGGAGCAGGATCGAAGACCTGAGTTCGCTGGTCGTTTCCGTCGGGTTGAGCAGGATTGGCAGCTGCGATCGAAATTGCTCAACCAGATCCGTTCCCACGGGAAACACGGCGACGGATGTGTCAAACCTTCCCGGAGATTCTGCTTCGACAATCGGTACCTCATTCGACCAATCATCATTTGGCTGAAAGTAGTCCCCGTCTTCAGCACTTTGTGCGGTGCCAGAATTGGACGAGAACGTGAATCGGCCCGAAGGGACGCCGAGATGGGTCAGGCGGATTGCGGTCTGAGTCGCGATCATGTGACGGGTTCGTCCCTGTGAGAAGATGAGACCGCGTGAAAAACGGGCCATCACGCGGCGGAATGTTTCGGATATCGAATCGCTCGAAGCCACGGACGGGCAGCTGGGGCAACGGCCCGTTGTTCGAGGAACTTCCGTTTGTATGGCCGGATGTTGCTGGTGAACAGTCGACCCCACGTTCGTGGGGCCGACTTAGTGGGCGTGACGTGGTTCCACGTTTCACTTGCCGAAGGCGCCCCAGAAGCACATGGAGATGCCCGAGTTTTCGCGAATGGCGGCCAGTCGACCGGCGAGACCATGAATCTCACCCGTGGAACTTCCCACGCACATGGAGCCATCGCTGTGCTCGTCGAGTGCACTGTTGATGGCGCTGTCCAGATCGTCGTTCATGTTCGGGCTGCTGTTGTCATCCAGGCCCTTTTCGTCTGACAATTCCAATACCAGGTTCATTGTGCATTCCTTTTCTCGGGGGCGAGTTGTACCGCGGTCGACTCGGACACCCCGAGCGTCAACTCATGAGGGTGAATCCACAAACAAGTGACCGCCGCAGGGATGCGATGGTACCGGCACAGAATCCGTCACGTGCGCAAGACATGCGCAAATTGAATTCGGGAGGTGGCTGGGCTGCCGCGGCGCTGCCACGGCCAGAGGGGAATTCATTGGCCACGGATCGAACACGGATGGAACACGGATCGGAGTTTTATGACGGAAGGACTTCGCGACGAGCGGGGCTGGGGTGGAACTGAAGACGGCTGGGTGGGTGGAAAGACCAGGGGGCAGGTCCATATATGGAAGCAATGAGCACCGAACACAAGTTGGATTTGTCGGACCTGCTCTATTGCTTCCCAGAACAATGACCGTGAGGGAAGTGGACTTCGGATGGAATCGGCGCTCGACGTTGAATCAGGCCCAATCCCACTCCCTCACGGTCGTCGCTCTGGTCTCTTTGAGCGCCGGCTACTTGGCATAGCGGTGAATGGGATCGTGGCCTCGTCCGTTTCCATGTCATGTCAGTTGGCGCTTGAAAAGGTGTCCCTCACCCCCGAACGTACCTGCCGGGGGAGTCGAGCGATACCATTTCACGGTGTCGTAGTGTTCACGGTGTCGTAGTGAAGTGCCCCCTGTTTCCCAGTGAAGTGCCACCCACCCGGCCCACGATTCCAGTTGAATGAATTGGAGTCGGCCGTCAACGCGGCGTTTTTGACGTCGGGTCGAATCGGTAGAGCGAAAGTAACGAGCGCCCTTCGCCCCACTGGTACGAGAACTCTTTCGGTCGTCCCTTTCTGGAACCGGGGTCCGCCAGGCAAAGCCACAGGATGTTCTCATCCAGATCATCACGCTGGTAGATACCTGGGCATATCTCGCCCTGATGAGGACCGCTCAGGAACTTGAGGTCGAACTGCTTCGGAGTCTGGTTCGGATCAAAGATGAAGAACGCTTTGATCTCCTGGCCGGAAGGGCTGGTCCAGGTGATCACATTCCGATTCACGACCCACCGCATCTCGCTCCCTCCGCCGGAGGGATCGGGGCCCTTGCCACCGGGGAGCGGCCACGAACTGGGATCTTTGTTTCTGTCGAACCTGCCCGTATCAAAATTCCTGAGTGTCCAGGTTCCCTGGAACGCGGCACTCTCCCGTTCGCTGTCGCCTGGCTGGCTGGGACGAAGGATCCACAGGCCGGTCTTCACGGAACTATTCATGGAGAAACTCGTCGGACGCGGGGCATCGGACTCCGGGTCCTGCATGGCGATCATCAGGCTCTGCCCGTCCACGCCGCCGAAACCATAAATCCCCTTGCACCTGGCCCCCTTGAACGGCCCCGAAAGAAATGTCAGGTCCATCTCAAACGGTCCGATGGTGTAGGTGAGTTTGTTCATCTCACGCGGGCTCCGTGACGGATCGATGGCGAGCTTCAGCTTCCACACCTCGCCCTGACGGCTCCACATGATCTCGTCATCCTGAATCGCCCATTGCCAATTCGAAGCCTCCTGCTGTGTCCCACCAAATGTTTGGTGTGTCGAATCGCACAGTTCCATCTGCCAGACTCCCTGGAGTCGTTTGAGTTCCTTTGCACTGGTTGGCTGTGCTGGCGGTGCGACTCGATGAATCCCCATAAAAGTCTGCTTCACGAAGCTTCCGGCGGAGTAATCCGTCGGGCGAGGCGCATCCGTTCCAGGATCGGTCATGCAGAGCGTGCGGTAATTCTCCTCGTCGCGCGATTCATAGATCCCAATGGATTTCTGCCCGCGGTTCGGACCGCTGAGGAACGTAAAGTCGATCTGCTTGGGAGTCTTGAATGGATCAATCGTGAAGCTCACGTAAACCCGCCTGCCATCCCTGCCGACCCACGTGATCTGATTCCCGTCGATCACCCAGCGCTTTTCACTCTTGCGACCCTCGCTGTCGGTTGCCACACCGATCGGCTGAGGCCACGTCCAGAGTTGCGAATAGTCCCAGGACCACGTCCCCTGAAACGATGCCAGTTCTTTTGCTGCATCAATGGGTGGGGTCGCGCTCAGCACGAATCGCGAGACCTGGCTTCCGGGCAGTCTCTCAAAACTCGTGGGGCGTCCGGCCAGCGACTCCGGGTCCAGCAGCATGACGCGGAGCTTTTTCTCACCCTCTCCAGTCCAGTCATAGATTCCCAGCCAGGTTTGACCTTTGTGCGGGCCATCCAGAAACGTGAGGTCAATCTGCTTCGGTGATTGAGCCGAATCGATTTGGGCGGTCAGTTTCCATTCCTGCCCCTCCAGGGCCCAGAGGATTTCGTTCTCTTTGATTGTCCAACGCCATCTCGGCATGGAAGTCTGCGATTTCAATGTCTTGACGTCGGACTCACACGTCTCCACTTTCCAGAAACCGAGAAGCGAGTCGCGGGTTGCGACAGCGAGTTCTCGATTCGCCTCCGGAACCGACTCGTCGGCCTGGATCGGCTTGATTACAGGAACGTCCGCTGGAACAAACTGTTTCTTGGTCGCGGGGGCAGTGGTTGAAGGAGTTGCGGTCTCCTCTGTACTGCTGGCAGGCGACGACGAGACCTTGATCTGGGCGCAGAGCAGAGTTCCCATCATCGCGGTGGACGCCGCGGCGACGCCGATGATGGAACGACGAGTGAGGTGAGTGCGGCGGAGATCCGTGGGCGACACGATGTGACGGATCCGTTGCTCCAACTGCCCAACGCGTGAGGAACCGATGCCGAGCGTCGCGGGAACGGGGGCGCAGCCAACGCATCGTTCGGCGAGGTTGATGAGTGTGGCGGCGTAATCACTCGGTTCCGCCAGTTCGCGGAGCGCGATGTCGTCGCAGATTTGTTCGCGCAATTCGGCGATCCGGCGGTTGGTCAGTCTGACGAGCGGGTTCCACCAATGCATGATGTGAGCGATCTGTTGTATCAGCCCGATCCACAGATCGAACCTCGCGATATGCGCCATTTCATGTTGCAGAACCGCACGCAATTGATCAGGTGAAAGCGTCGAATCGATTGAGGTCGGAACGACGATGCATGGCCGGATCAGCCCCAGGGTGACAGGGGCCGGGAGCACGTTGGATTCGTAGATTATCAGTTTTTGACGCAGGCCGACGCGATCCGCTGCGCATTGTGCCGCGGCGAGCAGTCGCGGGCTGTCGGCAATCGTCACCGTCTTGAGCCATCTCCGCAGCCTGGACACGCAGGCGATCGCTCGCGCAATGGCGATGATCGTTCCCACGCACCAGATCAGGCACAGAAATGTCCCGACCAGACTGACCACGTCACTTCGTTTCCATGACATTTCCTGAGCAATCGCCGCGGGTGAGGCGTCAACCGTTGACGATAGCTCAGCAACACTTCGTGGTTCCGCTTCCGTGGGCCATGGTGCCGTCTTGACCGACTGCTCTCCGATACCACCTGACATCTGCGTTGGGATCGACATCTCTGGCGGGTGTGCCACATCCTGGAGAGCGATTGTGCCGGGTTGTGACTCGGGTTCTGGCGGCTCAGGTTGCGGCGTCTCTTGAGACGGAAACACCCAGAGCGTTGGCAGATGCAGGAACGGGACGATGGCAGGTCCGACAACACTGCAGGCAAGACCGACAACGAGTAAAGCGTGGCACATCGGCAGTGAGTTGCGCGCCATTTGACTGACGAGGAGTGCCATTCCACAGACAAGGAATGCTGCGATAGCCACATTCAGGAAGGGGATGAGAACGCCGTCGGGGAGCACCAGATTCGGGATCGCATTCATTTTGTGTCTCCATCTTCGGGCACCGACCCCTTGGCTTTCTGGTCCACCAGTCGCTTCAACCGCTCGATGTCCGTTTTGGAGAGTCTCTGCGAGCCCAGCAGGCTCATCAGCAGATTGGCCGCCGAGCCTTCAAAAAACTCTTCCACGAAATCCGCGGTGAGTTGCGCTTCGACCGGTTGCCGTCCGACCGCCGCGGCGTAACGAAAGACGCCCTGGTCCTTGCGGCGTTTCAACCATGCGCGCTTTTCCAGGCGATCCACCAGGTTCAGCACGGTGTTCCGGCTCACGTCCCGGTTGGGGCGAATCGCGTCCCAGAGTTCGCCGACTGTCAAACCCTCCGGGGCATTCCAGATCAATTGCATGATCTCAAATTGGACCGGGGTCAACTTTCCTTCCGGTTTGGGCACTGCACCGCTCCTCTTGAGATCGACGCTGAGTCACGATGAGATCGGCGCTGAGTCACGATGAGATCGGCGCTGAGTCACGATGAGATCGGCGCTGAGTCACGATGAGATCGGCGCTGAGTCACGATGAGATCGGCGCGGGGTAACGACACGTGTCGTTACGGTGGATTCTATGTATGCCGACGCGCGTCGTCAATCTTGGTTCGCCGAATCTGTGTTTCAGCGGGGTGGTACTGTCAGAGTGTTCGAACAAGGCAGACGCCTCCACGTCAGAAGGCTGTTTTTCGAGAGCCAATCGACGCGGGCCACGATTTTGGAGCCGACGATCAATCAGAGTTCGTGTGAACTGAACGTCATGAGGGGTAATGGTCCGGCCGATCGTCCAGCCAGGGCCCTTCGGCCCTGGAAACGTTTCGCTCAAGTGTCCGCCAGGCCTGTCGGGCCCGATAGCCTGGTAGTGGCGAGAAGTCGATCGTTGCCCACGCGAACCAGTAATCGTCGGCGGTCTTGAAGCCATTCGATGCAATTCACTGAAGAGAATTGCGCGGCCCTTCAGGCCTGATTAAGTGCATGATGTTGGGCCGATGTTCAGGGCGCTAGCTGGGTCATCGGCCGGACCTTTGGTCCGCAGGAATCTTGAAGGGAAAGGGGGCGGGTCACCGAGGGGAATTCATTGGCCACGGATGGAGCACGGATGGAGCACGGATTGGAGTCTTGTGAGGGAACGCTTCGCGACGATCGGGGGCGGGGGACTGAATGAGGCGGGGAAGCAGCGGAGTCGATCCCGAGAGGCGATTCCACGTCACGGACCTGTTTTCTGGAAATCCGCTTCACGACTGTCTGCCAGTGCGAGTCGTTATGAGCCGCACCGGGTTTCCGTGCGATCTCAAGGACGCTGCGGAAGCTGGCCAGATTTGAGCGTGCGATGTGTCGCAACTGATGGCCAGGAAAGAAAGTACACCCCGCTGGGCTCGAACCAGCAACCTTCGGTTCCGTAGACCGATGCTCTATCCAATTGAGCTAGGGGTGCATTTGTACGTTCCTCGCGCGAGGCGAGGAAAACGTACGCCGACAGGCGGCGTCCCGATCGAGGGGGATTGGGTCGGCGCCTGCCGAGATTCGTATCATTGCAGATCGAGATTCTCGATGCAAGGCAACGCGGCTCGCGATGGAACTCGTTATGGGATAATGGACTGATTCGTTTTCTGAACTGCGATTTCGCCAGAGAGTTTCTGCACTTCGAGCCCTGCAAACTGCGACGATTGCTCCGGATTCATCGATGATTCCCAGATCGTGACTATTCCCGGATGCAGTACAGGTGCTGCATTCCTCGCAGCAGGAGCCGGTCACCGCAGAAGGCGGCGGATGACCAGAACAGGTCTTCGTTCAGGCGGTTGGTTGCCAGGACTTTGAATTCGGGGCCCGGTTCCAGTGCGACGGTCACTCCCGAATCATTCAGGATGTAGACCTTGTTGTCGTTCACCCAGGGTGAGGCCATGAAGCCGGTTGATTCGGGAAGACGCTGCTGGTAATGAACTTTTCCAGTCCGGGCATTGAAGCAGCGGATGATTCCTGCTGACTGCTCCAGCATGTACAGACAATCGTTGTACAGCAGCGGAGAGGCATTGCGATAGGAATTGAGATTCAGGCTCCACGGCACAAAGTCACTCGACAGCGTCTTGTCATCCGGCAGTGAAATGTCGCCCATGGCGCCGGGACGAATCGTGGCCAGCCGGCCGGGGCTTCCCTGGAATGCCGAGACCGAGTCCACGACGAGTCGTTCGCGATCCCCCACGGGAGACACCGACGTGCGACCGCTTCCGGCCATCTCCCAAAGGACTTTTCCCGTTTCGGGATCATAGGATCGCATTTTCGTCCCCCCTGCGACGACCAGTTCCGTTCGAATGGAGTTCGTCCAGATGATCGGCGTCGACCAGTTGGATTTTTCCTCCCGCTTCATTCGCCAGAGTTCATTCCCGTTGGTTTTGTCCAGAGCCACCAGGAATGACGACTGATCGTTGTCGCACTGGATCAAGACGGATCTCCCATGGATGACGGGGGAACTGGCAGTGCCCCAGCCTGCCTGAGTCTTGAATTCGCCCAGACTGCGACTCCACTGCGGATTGCCGTCCAGGTCGTAGCAGGTGATCCCCTTGATGCCGAAGTAGGCGATGACTCGCTCCCCATCGGTGACGGGGGTTTCCGACGCGTAGGTGTTGCCCCGGTGCTTGGGCTGCGCGGGCTTCCCTTCATACGCCACGTGCTCCCACATCACATTTCCCGTCTGGGCGGACAGGCAGAGCACTTTCCATTGGTAGACGTCGGATCGCGAATCGCGTGCGTCCGGATTCACTCCTCGATCAAATCGGCGGGGAGATTCTTCCGCGTCCGAAATGGCCGTGGTGACGAAGATTCGGTCTCCTGCCACGATTGGCTGGGACCAGCCACGGCCGGGAATCGCGACCTTCCAGGCCACGTTCGTATTCTCGGCCCATTCCAGCGGGTGCTTTTCGCCCTCCGCGATTCCGTTTCCCGATGGCCCACGAAACCGGTTCCAATCGCCAGCCTCGGCCGATGACGCAAGGCAGGCCAGGCCAATCATCCACAGCGAGCGACAGTCTATCTTCATACCGCTCCCCTCCCAGGTGCCAAGACCGTTGAGCAAGGTGAACCTGTCACCTGCGGGAGGGAGTCTATCTCACCCAAACCTCAAAGTAAAGACGCAATGTCTTCAGTTGAGGTTTGGGGCAGGGAATCCGCTGTCCGAAAGCGTATTGGGAACCGCATCATCGTCTACAACGCTCAGGACGACTTCCGCGCCATCGGGAAGTTCCTGCAGTTGTTCGTGAATCGATCCGGTCGATCCGAGGTAGTCACTGATCGGGAGCATGGCGACATTTTCGATCGTGTAATCGCCACCCAGCACAGGGGGGATCTTGAACCCGTAGCATTGGCCTGAACGCAGCGTCATTCCGGAGTCAACGAGATCATCGACGAGCGGAGTCATCAGCCATTCGACCGCATTGTCCTCGTCTTCGACAAGGCCTTGAAACTGGATGGTGTCGTCGGCCAGTCGCGTCAGGGATCCGACGCCGACATCGAGCATCCAGACCGTGCCATCTGCCATGACGAGGAACACGTCCGCAAACCGGCTGATGCCCCAGATGGTCGCGTCGGGGGGCAGGAGCCAGGCCCACGCGGAGATTGCCGACTGCCAATCATCCATGGGTTGCTCGATTAGATAGTCATGGACGCGATAGGACATTGGGAGCACTTTGCAAGAGGTGGCCAGACGAAGGCGGACTCGACTTCCAGAAACCTTCCGGCGAACCGGAACGCACGAATGTGCGGATCACATTGACGGGTGTCAAAATGATAACGCTGCCAATCCCCCGTTGGCAACCCGTTGGCGCCGACGAACGGTTACGAACGTGTCAGCCAGACGCGAGAAATCGAATTCTCGTGACGGCTTGGAAGAGGCGAGAGCATTGTCGAAGCATGATTTACGGGTTTGTTGCGACTGTTTTCCTCTTGGGAAGCAGTGCTCTTTGTCATCCCGCTGAGTTGAAATCGCACTGCTTGTCCGAGGGCGGCCAAGCAGTGGCACAGTGGCACGGGGCGCCCGATTGATCTTACGCAAGAACGGAGTGTTACAGCAGTTCCTGAATTGTCGTGCCGCCGTCGAGGACTCGCATTTCGGCTCGCGCCTGGGTGTCCATTCCCGCGAGTTCGGTAATGGTGGTGCCGACCATTTTAGGGGTAATTGCCGTTGTCACGGGATCTTCCGCATAGCGGTCGCTGGCGCCGATGACGCGGCCTGGTTGGACACCTCCGCCCGCCCAAAGCGAAAAATAACAGCGATTCCAGTGGTCGCGGGCGGCCCGGGAATTGATTCGCGGCGTTCGCCCGAACTCGCCCATGGCGACCACCAGGGTCGATTCCAACAGTCCGCGGGTCCGCAGGTCATCCAGCAGCATGGAGAACGCGCGGTCCAGGATGGGGCAGTGCGTATCCTGCAGCAGTTCGAAATTGTAGATGTGCGTATCCCAGCCGAAATCGCAGTTCGGCGTGATCGATTCGACGTACTCACTCCAGTTCACCTGAATATAGGGGACTCCCGCTTCCACCAGCCGCCGCGACAGCAGGCAGCTTTGCCCGAATGTCGTATGTCCATAGGCATCACGGGTCGCCTGAGATTCCTGAGTCAGGTCGAACGCGGCCCGCGACTGAGGGCTGGAAATCAGGCCATAGGCCCGCTGGTAGGTGCGATCCCAACTGGCAAATCCCAGGTCATCCAGACGCGCCAGCGTTCCATCCAGACTGGCACGGACTCGATTTCGGTCCGAGATCCGATTCGGACTGAGTCCTTCCAACAATTGCAGGGATGGGATTTCCACGTGCCCGTCGTCCGAACAACTGACCATGAACGGATCGGCAGCCTTTCCGAACTTTCCACCGCCATACCCTTCGATCTTGCGAACGACGTCCTTGGGAATTCCGCGTCCCACCATGACAAACGGAGGAAGAGAACCCTGGTGCCCTCGGAATTTCCCGACGATGGAGCCGAAGTTGGGATGAACCGGTTCCGGCCGTTCTTCGAACCCGGTCAAGCCGACTGTTCCGGCATCGGGATGCCCCGGCTGCGTCGTGACATGCGACCGGATTAAGGAAAACTGGTCGCTGCGGCTGGCCAGCCTGGGCAGAAGCTCGGAGAAGTGAACTCCCGGAGTTCTCGTGGCAATCGGTGCAAACGGACCACGGTATTCCGACGGGGCGTCGGGCTTGGGATCGAACGTATCGATATGGCTGGGAGCGCCCCACAGCCAGACAAAAATCACGGACTTGGTCTGGGGAGGATGCGCCGCATGCAGCGGGGACGACCGTCCGGCCAGGAAGGCCGCCGGAAGCGCTGCCCCCATCTGCAGGAACGACCGGCGGCCGATTCCCGCACACGTCTGAGCTCGAAAAGAGCCAATCTCAAACATGCCTCGCACCCTTCTGCCTCATGAGGGGAGTGCCCTCAACGCAATTCGAGCGACCGCTCGGAAGCCGTCACCGCCGCTGCCGTTGGTCGCTCACGATAACGATGCTCGCAACTGGCGACACCTCGTGACGAAAGAATCGAAACCCTGTTGATGGCCTTTGTTGGGTAACCGTTCACGGGCAAGCGAGGGGGACAGACCCAATTTCACGGACAAACGGTGTTTCGGAGTCGCATCGCGACAATGGAAGTCCTTTGTTTTTTTCCGTGAAAATGCGTCAGTCCCCGACCCGTGAACGGTTACCCTGTTGGCAACCCTCGTCAACCCTCCGTACACTGCCGTCGCTGTCATCATGCCGCATCGAGGAAGACTTGCAAAGGACGGGTGTATGTCGAGTTTATCAAGAATGCTCTGCGCACTGGTTTTCCTTCTGTTCGGCAGTATGACCAGCGCCGCTTCACAGCGAAACGTGATTGTCATCGTGGCGGATGACCTGGGAATGCAGATGGGTTGTTATGGAGATCCGGTGGCGAAGACACCCAACCTGGATCGACTTGCCGCCAATGGAACTCGATTCCAGCGTGCCTACTGCACCACGGCCAGTTGCAGCGCCAGTCGTTCAGTCCTGATGACGGGGCTTTACAATCACGCGACAGGTCATTTTGGACACGCCCACGGATACAGCCATTTCAGCACGTACGAGACTGTTCGATCTCTGCCAGTGCTGTTGGGTGAAGCGGGCTATCGGACGTGCCTGGTGGGAAAATATCATCTGGCGCCGGAATACGTTTACAAGTTTGAGACTCAGCGGCAGGAGGGGACTCAGGGGGGACGAAACACGGTTCGAATGGCTCAAAATGCCAAGGCATGGCTGGCGGAGCAGGATGATCGACCCTTCTTTTTGTATTTCTGTCCGACGGATCCTCATCGAGGCCCCGGACCAGGCGGCTTTTCCAACCGTCCGGATCAGCCCGACTTTTATCCCGGAATCAAACCGGTCACGTATCGTGCTGAAGATGTCCCCGTCCCGGAATGGCTTTCCGATCGGCCGGAAGTCCGACAGGAGTTGGCGGAATACTATCAGGCCATCGCGCGTCTGGATGTGGGAATGGGAGTGCTGTTGGATGCCGTCAAGGAGACGGGACATTGGGACGATACCCTGATCCTGTTTCTCAGTGACAACGGGCCGCCGTTTCCTGGCGCCAAGACAACTCTGTATGAACCGGGGGCGCGACTGCCGCTGATTGCCCGGGATCCCCGCGGCGCGTCACAGGGACGAACGTGCGACACGCCGGTGACGTGGGCGGACGTCACCCCAACAGTTCTCGAGTACTGCTCTGTGGTTCCCAAGGCCGCTCCACCTGTGCGACCGGCCGAGAACGTGGGGCGCATCTCGACTGTGGGCGCCGCACGTCCGTATGTCTTCCACGGGCGTTCGTTCCTCAGTGAAATCCAGACTCCGACCACTGATCCCAACGAGCGAGAGATTTACCTTTCTCATACATTTCACGAGATCACCAATTACTACCCGATGCGGGCGATTCGTCGGGGAAATTACAAGCTGATTCTGAATCTCGCACATCCGCTCCCATTTCCCTTCGCGTCGGATTTGCAGGAGTCGCCGACATGGCAGGGAGTATTGAGTCGGAAGTCGCCGACAGAGATGTACGGGCAGCGGACTGTGTCAGCCTATTTGAATCGCCCGCGGTTTGAGCTGTATGATCTGGCGGCCGACCCGCGCGAAATCCGAAACCTCGCGGACGATCCGGCTCATGCCGACACGCTGAAGTCTCTGCAGGGGAAACTGCGTCAGTGGCAGACCGCCACGCAAGACCCGTGGGAATTAAAGTGGACTTACGAGTGACGGGAGGTCACGCGGCCTGACACCTTTTCTTCACTGAATGGCCGATCTCACATGCGACCATCAGTTTGATCGCAGGACTCGTCGGAGCGCCTTTCCGGAGGCGCTGCGCGGCACGGACTCGACGAACTCCACTTCACGTGGCACTTTGAACGAGGCTAGTTTCGGTCGCAGAAAGGCGATCAGCTCATCCACGGTCAATGCTGTCCCCGGCTTCAGTGCGATGACCGCTCGCGGGACCTCGCCCAGCACCGGATCGGGCTTGCCGACGACGACAGCATCCGCGATGGCAGGATGGCGAAACAGGACTTCTTCCACATCGCGCGGATAGACCTTTTCCCCACCGACGTTGATCATGTCCTTGATTCGATCGACGATGAAGACATAGCCCTCTTCGTCGATGCGAACGATGTCTCCAGTGCGGAACCAACCTCCGGCGACGAACACTTCGGCGGTGGCTTCGGGTTTCTGGAAGTAACCGGCGGAGACGGCTGTCCCGCGCGCCCACAATTCGCCAACCCCGCCGACGGGC
>Ga0265327_10002427_pt1 | contig 19688 bp, 21 predicted proteins | sample 41621metaG_FD_202089 | JGI IMG/M metagenome (GOLD analysis project Ga0265327, IMG submission 202089) | Rhizosphere microbial communities from Carex aquatilis grown in University of Washington, Seatle, WA, United States - 4-16-21 metaG | ecosystem: Host-associated > Plants > Roots > Rhizosphere...
AAGGCACAGGCTTGGTTTTGAATGTGACAGATCCAACTCAGATTGAAAATACACTGAAGGCAATTAGTGAACAGTTTGGTGATGTCAGCATACTGGTTAATAATGCCGGCATCACCAAGGATACACTACTCATGCGCATGAAAGATGAGGACTGGGATGCGGTGATTTCAACAAACCTGACGTCTGTTTTTCGCATGTCACAAGCTGTGATGCGCCCAATGATGAAGGCCAGATTTGGTCGAATTATTAGTATCTCATCTATCGTTGGCCATACTGGAAACGCTGGACAAGCAAATTATGCGGCAGCAAAGGCAGGTATGACAGGATTCACGAAATCAATGGCTGCTGAGATCGGTAGTCGTGGCATAACAGTGAATTGTGTGGCCCCTGGATTCATCGATACCGATATGACACGTGAACTTCCAGAAAAAATTCGCACCGATTTATTAGCAAAAATTCCACTGGGTAAATTAGGTAATGTGGAAGATATTGCAGCGGCAGTTGTCTTTTTAGCTTCACCATCAGCGGGTTACATTACTGGTGAGACTTTGCATGTTAATGGCGGTATGCTGATGGTCTAGTTCCAAAAGGAACAGACCACTGTCATTTTTTGAATTCCTCAGGACTTTTGATAGAATAGCCTGAGCTTAATCTTATTATTTTAATAAGCTACAACACTTGAAAGGGGTAATTTAGATGTCTGACATCGAACAACGCGTTAAAAAGATCGTATCCGAGCAATTAGGTGCAAATGAGGCTGATGTAAAGAATGCATCTTCTTTTGTGGACGATCTGGGTGCCGACTCACTGGATACCGTAGAACTAGTAATGGCTCTTGAAGAAGAGTTCGACTGTGAAATTCCTGACGAAGAAGCTGAGAAAATCACCACCGTACAACAAGCGATTGACTACGTCTCCGCGCATCTCAAGTAATTCCTGCACTCTTTCTTTAAGAGTCACCTTCTTATAAGGCTCACCTTAGTTACACAATATGCTAAAACGTAGAGTGGTAGTAACAGGCCTGGGCGTTGTATCACCTGTGGGAACAGGTGTGCAAACGTCTTGGGCTAATCTGATTGCTGGTAAATCCGGTATTACCAGAATCACGAAGTTTGATCCAAGTAACTTTTCCTCGCAAATCGCGGGGGAAGTAAAGGATTTTGACGTTTCACAATTCCTGCCAGCAAAGGATGCCAGACGTATGGATACTTTTATCCAATACGGTATGGCAGCAGCAATTGAGGCTGTCAAGGATTCGGGCATTGTTGCGACTGAAGAAAACGCTGAACGTATAGGCGTTTCCATTGGTTCTGGTATTGGCGGCTTGGGGCTGATCGAAGAAACTAACGATACTTATGATGAAGGTGGCCCGAGGAAGATATCTCCATTTTTCATTCCAGGTACCATCATTAACATGATTTCCGGGAATCTCTCGATCATGTTTGGGTTTAAAGGCCCAAATGTAGCGATTGTGACTGCCTGTACCACAGGTACACACTCAATCGGGGATGCTGCTCGCATGATTGAGTATGGTGATGCTGATGTGATGGTTGCAGGTGGTGCTGAAGCCGCGATTACCGAGCTATCGGTTGGTGGTTTTGCTTCTGCCAGAGCGCTATCGACAAGAAATGACGACCCTGCTACTGCAAGCCGTCCCTGGGATAAAGACCGTGATGGTTTTGTCATAGGCGAGGGTGCTGGCGTGCTAGTACTCGAGGAATACGAATCAGCTAAAAAGCGCGGTGCCAAGATATACGCAGAACTCATAGGTTATGGTATGAGTGCTGATGCTTATCACATGACAGCACCAAATATGGATGGTCCCCGCCGCTCTATCCGCAATGCTTTGGCGAATGCAAGTGTTAATCCTGAGGATGTCCAGTTTATCAATGCTCACGGTACATCGACACCGCTTGGTGATACCAATGAAACGAATGCAATCAAGGCTGCTTTTGGCGATCATTCCAAAAATCTGGTTGTTAACTCGACCAAATCCATGACTGGTCATTTATTAGGTGGCGCAGGCGGCCTAGAGTCAGTTTATACCGTCCTATCTATTTATCATCAGATATCACCTCCAACCATTAATATTTTCAATCAAGATCCAGAATGTGATCTTGATTACTGTGCCAACACGGCACGTGATATGAAAATTAATATTGCACTGAAAAACAACTTCGGTTTTGGCGGTACTAACGGTAGTCTGGTATTCAAAAAGTTCTAATTGATAGCTAAGTGCCTTTGTAGGATAGGAATTTTTTTATTCTTAAAATGTATATGGTTATGCACAGATTTAAAGCATGTGTCATTTTTATGCATCTTTAACTGGCGGGATTGCAGGAAAATTGCATAAGCAATTGATTTTTAAATAAATTGATTGTGATTAAAAAATAAACAAATAGAAAAATTCTCAATCGAAAGCGTGGCTTAGCTACTTTATTCAGTAATCATCCACAAAACTATCCACAGGATCTGTGGAACTGAAAATCTACTCCTTTCGGAATATCCCTACATGGCTTACGATTACAAGTAGTTGACTCAATCGATATCCTGATGAAGCCTGAAAACCAATACTTAATCAATGGACGTAAAGACACGTCGTTAAGTCCATATGATAGGGGCTTTGCCTATGGCGATGGCGTGTTTCGCACACTCAAGGTTAATCAAGGAGCACCTCAGCACTGGAAATTACAATACCAGAAGCTACTTGAGGATTGTAATGCCCTCAATATCGTTTGCCCCTCAGCTGAGGTGCTGCAATCAGATATGCAAGTTCTGTTAAATGATCTTGAATCCGCCATTATCAAGATTGTAGTAACCAGAGGTGAGAGCGAAAGAGGTTACGCCTTGCCTCCCTTGGCCCAGCCCACCCGAGTAGTCATTAAATCAGCTGTTCCAACTTATCCTGAATCAAACTATAGCGATGGCGTCAGTTTGCATCTGTGCCAAATACGCTTATCTGAACAACCTTTACTTGCTGGTGTTAAACATCTAAATCGTCTTGAAAATGTGCTTGCCCGCAGTGAGTGGTCAAATAGCACCTTTGCTGATGGCGTTGTCATGGATGCTAATGACAACGTGATTGAATGCACGATGAGCAATATTTTTGCGAAATTTGATGATTTACTGATTACACCAGATTTGAGTCGCTCTGGTGTTGCTGGCATAACGCGGCAGAGGATTATTGATCTGGCTAATAAGATAGGACTGACGACCCGTGTCGCTGTTTTGCCTTTAAAAGAGCTGATGCAAGCTGATGAGTTTATTATTTGCAATAGTTTGTTCGGTGCTTGGCAGGTGAACTCGTTCAACCAGAAAACATGGCCTTCAGGTAATTTAGCCAAAGACTTACGCAATTATTTAATGGGTTAAGATGAAGTTAATAACAAGAATAATCTGGTTAGGTTTTATGTGCATATTGGCAGGGACAGCCTGGATGTACTACTTTGCAACTAGTCCTCTTGAATTAAAAACCGATGTAAAAGAACTTACCGTAGAGTCAGGCAGCAGCCTGAGTAGCGTAGGCCATCAACTCGTTGAACAAGGCGTTCTCAACGAGCCATGGAGCTTTATTCTGATGGTGAGGGCCTTTGCTGCAGCTGGGCAGGTTAAGGCTGGTAATTATCTTATCCAGAATAAAGTTACCCCTTACGATCTCTTCCAGATATTAACTAATGGCAGCAACACACAAAGCAGCATTACTTTTATTGAGGGTTGGACCTTCGCGCAAATGCGTCAGGCACTGAATAACAATGAGTCAGTGAAGCATATGACCATGGCTTACACTGATCAGCAAATCATGAGCGAGTTAGAGATAGCAGAACCGCATCCAGAAGGTATGTTCTTTCCTGACACTTATTACTATAGTTCTAGTATGAGTGATAAAGAAATACTCCAGCGCGCGTATAGAACAATGAAGTCTAGGTTAGATAAGGCATGGGAAACCAGAGATGCCAACTTACCGTACCGCAATCCTTATGAAGCATTGATCATGGCATCGATTGTTGAAAAAGAAACAGGCAAGGCAAGTGAAAGACCGCTCATCGCCGGCGTATTCTTAAACCGCCTGCGCATTGGGATGCGTTTACAGACAGACCCAACCGTTATATATGGCATGGGCACGAGTTTTGATGGCAATCTGCGTAAGCTAGACCTGTTGAATGATACGCCCTATAACACATACACCCGAAGTGGCTTGCCGCCTACACCAATTGCCATGCCTGGCTTGGGCTCAATCGAAGCAGCTTTGCACCCAGCCAATACCAGAGCGCTGTATTTTGTGGGTAAGGGGGACGGTAGCCATGTTTTTTCAGCCACATTGGCAGAGCACAATGTGGCAGTGGCTCGATATCAATTAAGAAAACCCTATCATGCGCGGTAAATTTATTACGCTAGAAGGCATGGATGGCGCTGGTAAGAGCACACATATCCCAGCCATTATCTCAGTCCTACAATCAAGAGGAATCGAAGTCGTCTCTACGCGTGAGCCGGGAGGTACGTCCCTAGGTGAGAGCCTGCGTAATATCTTGCTGCACGAGCGTATGGAGCCAGAAACCGAAGCATTGTTGATGTTTGCCGCAAGGCGTGAGCATATCGCTCAGGTCATTGCCCCTGCTCTGGCACGTGGTGCATATGTGTTATCTGATAGATTTACAGATGCCAGCTACGCCTATCAATGTGGTGGCAGGGGGGTGGATCGGGCAAAAATGCTGATTTTGGAGTCCTGGGTACAGGGTGAATTACAACCAGATCTGACCTTACTTTTTGATGTGCCTGTGGAGGTAAGTGTCGCAAGGCTTGCGAGTGCCAGAGAGCCAGATAAATTCGAGCGTGAGTCTGCTGATTTTTTCGCAAAGATTCGAAAGTCTTATCTTGAGAGAGCTACGAGCCATCCTCTTCGCTTCAGGGTGATTAATGCAAACAAACCCATCTCTGAAGTTGAGAAGGAAGTTAAAGATATTATTTTATCAATATGAATAATATAGAGATATATCCATGGCAGTCTGATCTCTGGCAAAAGCTAATCACCAGCAGAGATCGCCTTCCACACGCTATGTTACTGCGAGGCAGGCTGGGAATAGGTAAGGGTGATTTTGCACAACATCTTGCCAAATCCTTGCTCTGTAATCAACCAGCTGGCAATGGAGATGCTTGTGGGATTTGTGCAGGTTGTGCTTGGTTTGACCTTGGCAATCATCCAGACTTCAGGATGCTTTCCCCTGACCAAGACGATACAAGCTCAGATGAGGATGGCGCGAGTAATAAAAAAACTGCTAAAAAAAGCCTGCAGATATCTGTAGCCCAAGTTCGTGATTTATCAAGCTTCCTTGAACTCAGCAGTCATCATGGCGAAGGCCTGCGACTGGTCATTATCCAGCCAGCCGAAGCCCTTAATCAGGCTTCTGCCAACTCCTTATTGAAAATGCTGGAAGAACCGCCGCCAGGCGTCATTTTTATTCTGGTTGCTCATCATGCGGAGCGCTTGCTGCCGACGATTATTAGTCGATGCCATGTCATTGACATGCCAGTTCCTGAAATGGGTGTTGCAGTCGCATGGCTCGAAGCTAAAGGTTTGAGGGATGCTGAACAACATCTTAGCTATTTTGGAGGTTCTCCTTTACTCGCTTTAACTCAGGCAGCGCAGAGTGATGGCGTTACCAATCTGTGGAAATACTTGCTGCAGGGAGGCAAAATGGATGCATTCACTGCTGCGCCCCTATTTTTGTCACTTGGTATGGAGCTCGCGCTAACGACGATACAAAAATGGGTTTACGACCTCTTGTCATATCGCCTGACTGGCCAGCTACGCTACCATCTCCAATATGACAGTGCTTTGCAAGCATTGGCCAAAGGCGTAGACTTGAAGCTGTTATTGGATTTTCAAAAGTTGCTGGGTGAATACCGCAAATCTGCCAATCATCCACTGAGTAATGAAGTCCAGCTTGAAAATTTGTTGCTTCAATATACCCAGATCTTTTCTGTGAGAGCGTGATTAGCTAAACGATGTCTACCCCACCAGAATCTACTTCAGGCGCACCCAAGCCAAGCGTACTTTCGCTGGCGATTAAAGAAAAAGCAGCCCTGTATGCTGCATTCATGCCTTTTGTAAAAGGTGGTGGCTTATTTATTCCCACAAACAAATCATTCAACGTCGGCGATGAGGTTTTTATGCTTCTAAGCCTGATTGATGATCCAATGAAGCTTAAAGTAGTTGGCCACGTGATTTGGATTACCCCTGTGGCGCAGGGCACTAAGCCGCAAGGGATAGGTGTTCAGTTCAGTGAAAAAGATGGTGGCCAGGAAGCGCGTAACAAGATCGAATCTTTGCTCGGTGGCGCACTCAAATCTTCACGTCCCACTCATACTATGTAATTAGGCCAGACTAGCAGCAATGCAGTCGCGTTAGAAAATGCTTGTAGATTCACACTGTCATCTTAATTTCCCCGAACTATTGCAGAACATGGACGCAATACGGCTGTCCATGCGCGAGCATCAAGTTGGCTATGCATTATGTGTGTCTGTGACACTACCTGACTTCCCTGCTGTACTTGCTGTAGCCGAGGCTCATGAGAATTTTTACGCATCAGTTGGCGTGCATCCCGATTATGAGAATGAGCCTCCGTTTGGTGAAGATGATTTAATCCGGCTCGCACAGCACCCAAAAGTCATCGCAATAGGGGAGACAGGGCTCGACTATTTCAGACTCACTGGCGAGTTGGAGTGGCAGCGTGAGAGGTTTCGTACCCATATTCGCGCAGCCATCAAAGCACAAAAGCCTTTGATTATTCACACCAGGTCTGCAGCAGAGGATACCTTGCGCATCATGCGCGAGGAAAATGCCAAAGCCATAGGTGGTGTGATGCACTGTTTTACGGAGAGTCTGGAAGTGGCATTGCAAGCGATTGAGATGGGTTTTTACATTTCTTTCTCAGGCATCGTCACATTCAAGAACGCGACTTCACTCAAAGAAGTCGCTCAAAGCATCCCGCTGGATCGTATCCTTGTTGAAACTGACTCACCATATCTCGCACCAGTGCCATTCAGGGGCAAAATCAATCAGCCAGCCTATGTCAGCTATGTCGCAGCTGAAATCGCCAAGTTACGTGGGATTGATCCAGAAGAGGTTGCCGCAGCAACCACCAAGAATTTCTTTAATTTGTTCAATCTGAATCCTGCATGCAATTAACAGTACTTGGAGTTGGTTCCAGTGCAGGCACGCCAGTAATCGGGTGCGATTGCAATACCTGCCAATCTGCTAATCCTCGCAATAATAGAACACGTTGCTCAGCCGCCATCACCTTACCAAGCGGCAAAGTTTTGTTGATTGACACTGGTCCTGATATCCGCCAGCAAGCTCTGCGCGAAGGCCTTAACAGGTTGGATGGCGTACTTTATACCCATACGCATGCAGACCATTTGCATGGTATAGATGATTTAAGAGCCTTCTGCCAGCTACAGCGCCAGCAGATACCCTTATATGGCAAAGACGATGCAATGAATCATATTGCCAATAAATTCGGTTATGCATTGCGTGAGCCCAGTGATTTCTGGGATCTGCCAGTGCTCTCTGCCAATACCATTACAGGCCCGTTCGAGATTGATGGAATAACAATCGTACCCATCCCGGTTAAACATGGCTACCTTGATATCTTTGGCTACCGTATCGGCAATATGGCTTACATCACCGATGTGTCTGAAATTCCAGAATCTTCATTAGCGCTTCTGCACGGCCTCAAGATACTTCTACTGGATTGCCTGCGATACAAACCCCATTACACGCACATCAATCTGGAACAAAGTCTTGTCTATGCGAGTCTCATTAAGGCCGAATCTACATACCTTATTCACATGACGCATGAAATGGACTATGACGTATTGAAAAGCGAACTTCCAGCAGGAGTAGATGTTGGCTACGATGGACTAAAACTAAGTTTTGAGCACAACTAGCTGCAAGCCGTAGCTTAAAATGGGATAATATTCGCAGTAATCAACTAGGACTATTTATGAAACTGACTAAAACAATTCTAATCTCAGCGGCTTTGCTTACAGCATTGAGCATGGCCAGCTTCAATGTACTGGCAGACTCAGCAAGCAAGGGTAAGAAAACCACTTACACAGAAGATCAGTTCTTATCTGCCTTTAGTGGTAAGTCACGCAAGGCAGTCACTGAAAAATTGGGGCCGCCAGCACGAAAAGAAGTCTCAGTGAAACCGAGCAGTGCAGATAATTTCGTCAGTGCATACGGTAAGGCAAACCCAGACAAACCAGACAATGTTGATATCTGGTATTACGACAACATCGTAACTTACGCCCCTAAGAAGACATACAAGTTCGCTGAACTCACATTCCTGAATGACAGATGCAGCAACATCGCATTTTTTAATACCAAGAAGTAAATCTATCTAATTGTTGGCAGGGGACTTAAGTTCTCCTGCCACTATCTGTTGTAATTCAAACGTAATTCCGCATTACCGATATCTTTTAGCACATTCGGCATCCATCTTGCTAGATATACAGTTAGTTGATCTAGTGATTCAAAACAGTTAATCCAAGATGTTGGCACAGGATTAACTGTTGTAAAGAAGCCGAGGTGTTTTATGTGTAATGACATGCATGGCACAAGACTTAATCCTGTGCTTTATTCTCAATACAGTGCTTTGAAACTGTGCAGTACGATGCATCAAGGTGCATTTGCAGAGAATAGTTGCGGATGATCGAGCTGTTATCCTTACAGAAGGCAAAAAATGCTCCATTGCCTATACGTTATATGGGCTTATGGAGAAGAATTTTGCTCGAGACTGCCCATGGTAACGACAACACGTCGCTAGTCTTCTGGATGCAAACGCAGCGGCATCATATTGATATTCGAATCCCAAGTTCGCGCCAAGTCAGCAACGTAAGTTCAATTGATGAATATACGGACGAAGAGCTGCTGCAGTTGGCTGATCAGCAGGGCTTCTTTGGCTTGACCCGTGTTGATGCAGACATCTGCCAATGGCACCGTGAGATAGACTACCAGCCACAAAATCATCACAGAGACATTGGGAAAATGGCTTTTGACGGCGCTGATACTTTGCTGGAAACCGGGGTAGATCAGAAATACCTGGAAATATGGAAAAAACAGGATATTCAGCAACAGCTATTTTCACAGCAGGTTGTCACAGGAACATGCCGTGAAGGTTCGAAAGTAGAAGCTTTATTCATGCGGGCAGGCAAGTATGTAGCCTATGCCAGACCGCGCAGGATCGTCCTGCCTCCATCTGAGTCCTTGAAAGATGCGATACAGATTCATAAGCCGAGCAGGGAGGTATTGCTTGACTGGCTGGATTTTGAAATTTCATTCGGTGAGTATTTGGACGATGAACACTGGCGCATCAACCACTCCACACTACCTTTTAAAGAAAAAATGGTCATGGTCATGCCACTTCCATTAAATAGATTTCCTGGACAGTTCTTACATCATATATAAATGACATGCTAGGGATGAAAGTCTCTCCAGATAGCTGCTAATCAGTTATGCTCGTGATAACACGAGATGACAAAAGGTTGGTGAAATGTCCATCGATTTAAATAGGCCCTGGTGGCTGGATGCGGCTCCAATAGACCTGAAAGCTCAGGGATTATCGAGCTTGGAAGCGCAGTCACGGTTTAATCAGTATGGGCCTAATGTTTTTATTGATAAGCACGAAAAGTCTTTATTTCTGCAATATCTTGATCGGTTCAAAAATCCACTCGTTATCATCCTTCTCGTTGCAAGCGGTGTTTCAGGATTCACTGGCGAACTAACCAATTTCCTGATTATCAGCTGCATTATCCTGCTTAGCGTTACGCTGGATTTTTTCCAGGAGTTTCGCGCAAACAAAGCGGCAGAAAAGCTCAAGCAATCAGTCTCGATCAAAACCTCAGTATGGCGAGATGGTGCACGGCTTGAAATCGCAGTATCTGAAGTCGTTCCGGGCGATGTAGCAATACTGTCGGCTGGGGATTTGATCCCGGCTGATGGATTGGTTCTTGAAGCGCGTGATTTTTTCGTCAAGCAAGCTTTATTGACTGGTGAGTCATATCCTGTCGAAAAGCGCGCAGGGGCTCTGCCAGCAACAGCTACTGAGATACAGGATGCAACAAACGCTGTTTTCATGGGTACTTCAGTGATTGGCGGAAGCGCGCGTATGCTGGTCGTTAAAACCGGCACAGATACAGCTATCGGTAAAATCGCAGATACCGTATCGCGGCCATCTAAGCCAACATCATTTGATATCGGCGTACGTCATTTCGGCATCCTCATCATGCGGCTAACCGTATTGATGGTGATGTTCGTCCTCTTGGTGAATACGTTTTCCCATAAACCATTGCTGGAGTCCTTCCTGTTTGCAGTGGCCCTAGCTGTCGGACTAACACCAGAGTTACTACCCATGGTGATCTCGGTAACGCTTGCGCGAGGCGCACTGCGCATGGCCAAGAAGTCCATGATTGTCAAAAGACTGTCTGCCATTCAGGACCTTGGCTCCATGGATGTTCTCTGTACGGATAAAACAGGCACACTCACAGAAGCAAAAATTTCTCTCGAACGCCATGTCGATGCCTCCGGTAAGCCGAGTGAGCGTGTTCTTGAATTCGCCTATTTGAATAGCTTCTTTGAGACTGGCCTGAAAAGCCCGCTGGATGAGGCGATTCTGGAACATGAACATATCGATACAGGCTTATGGAAAAAAATAGATGAAGTGCCTTTTGACTTTGAGCGCCGTCGTGTTTCTGTACTGATTGATAACGGAACGAAACGCTATCTTGTGGTTAAAGGGGCGCCAGACGAAATAGTCGGGCTATGCACCCACTACGAGCTGAATGATGCTGAAATGAATACGGCGATTGATCAATCGAACCTTGCTAGCATCCATGAGCAATGCAGTAATCTCGAGGCTAATGGATTCCGCGTTCTGGGGATTGCCTGGCGAGAGGTGCCAGAAGATCATCCCCACGCTGTTGTCAGTGATGAAGATGATCTCGTTTTTGCTGGCTTTGCCGCATTTCTTGACCCACCTAAGGAAAGCGCTGCTGCTGCACTTAAAAAGCTTGGGGATTTAGGGGTTGCAATCAAAATAGTGACTGGCGATAGCGATCTGGTGACCAAGCATGTTTGTACGGAACTGAAGTTACCGATAAACGGCATCCTCACTGGCAAAGAGATATCTGAGCTGGATGACTATGCTTTGCAGTCCAGAGTCGAAACTACGAATCTGTTTTGTCGCGTCAATCCAACGCAAAAGAATAGGGTGATTCTGGCGCTGAAGGCGAGGGGACATGTAGTTGGTTATATGGGGGATGGTATCAATGATGCCCCTTCACTGCACTCGGCAGATGTCGGGCTGTCAGTCGATTCAGCTGTCGATGTCGCTAAAGAAGCCGCTGACATGATACTTTTGGAACGTGATCTGAATGTGCTACACGAAGGCGTGCTGGAAGGCCGACGTACCTTCGGCAATATCATGAAGTACATCATGATGGGCACCAGTTCAAATTTTGGCAATATGTTCAGCATGGCTGGCGCTTCGCTGTTTTTGCCTTTCCTGCCGATGCTACCCACACAAATCCTGCTAAACAATATTTTGTATGATGTCTCTGAAATACCGATCCCGCTGGACGAAGTCGATCAAGAAGAAATCCTCAAACCACGTATTCTGGATTTGAATTTCATTCGAAACTTCATGCTTATCATCGGGCCGATCAGCTCTTTGTTCGATTTTTTAACCTTCTATGTCATGCTGTCATTACTACATGCCGACGAAAAGCTGTTTCAAACAGGCTGGTTTGTGGAGTCTCTCTGTACGCAAGTGCTGGTTATTTTTATCATCCGCACTCGTGGCAACCCGCTAAAAAGTCGCGCCAATCCAATCCTGACAATCTCTTCTATTGCGATAGTATGTCTGGCGACATTGTTCCCACTAACGCCACTGGCTAACCATTTTGGGTTTGTGCCTCCGCCAGCCAAGTTCTATCTAATTCTGGGTGCAATGGTAATAACGTACCTGATCATTGTTGAATTCGCTAAACAGGCGTTTTATCGCTATGCCGCAGCACATAAGAAATGATGACTTGATGTTCAGCAGTTTGATGCTTTGCTGATGATGGTTTCTTTGCTGGCTCTACGATAACCGAGCACGTCATGCCAGCAACCAAAGCCAGATCTTTGGGCACATTATCCAAGGCAATACGAACAGGAACGCGTTGAGCCAGACGCACCCAATTGAAGCTCGGGTTAACGTTAGCCAGGAGTCGTACATCTGTCGGGTTATCGCGGTCAGTAATGCCTCGCGCGATGCTCTCTACATGGCCTTGTAAAACCTGATCAGTGCCAAGCAATCTAACCTCCGCCTTATCGCCAACATGAATTAACGCCAGCTTGTGCTCTTCAAAATAGCCATATACCCAGAAGGAATGCTGATCGATCACAGCTAGCTTGGGCGCACCGACTTGGGCGAAATCACCAGGGCGTACCAGCAGGTTGGAGACCCAGCCATCAACAGGGGCACGCACGATGGTGCGCGTCAGATTTAACTTGGCCTGATCCAGCTGGGCGAGCGCAGCCTCATATTCAGCTTTTGCACTAGAGGCGATGAGGTCGCTGTCTTCGCGGTTTTCACGTGAAATCACCTGATCATCCAGCGCAGCGCGGCGCATGGCCTGGCCACGCTTCATCTCTAGTATGACCTTGCGTTGCTCGACCTGTGCCTTGGCCTGTGCCAGCGCGGTATTGTAGTGTTCAGTATCAATCTGAAACAGCACATCCCCACGGTGTACAAACTGGTTATCGCGTACTGCCACTACCGTGACCAATCCAGCAACGTCAGGCGCGATATTGACCACATCTGCGCGTACACGGCCATCACGCGTCCATGGCGAATCCATGTACCGCACCCAGAGCGCATGGCTGAGGTAAATAGCAGCGGCAACCAGCACCAGCGTGATAGAGAACCGTAACAGTTTTTTGATGATGTCTTTCATCGTTTTATCCTTTTAGTAAATCCACAATCCACCCGCAGCAAACATGCAACCGAAGGCAGCCAGGCGGAATAAGGCCGGGTACCAGAGGTAACGGTAGAGTCCGTAACGGCTGAGTATCCAGTCCAATATCAGCGAGCCAAATGCGGCAGCAATAAATGCGAATAACAGGGTAGGGACCAGTGCGTCGAGCAGGGCGATTTCACGTGGCATTTCAGTTTTTCTCCACAGAAGCCAGCACAGAGTCTTCATCACGCAATGCGCTGTGCATAAAGTGCAACATAGTCAGTAGCTGGTGCCGTATCGAGTACGCTAATCCGATACGCGCAGTATCAGAGACCAGATAGGCGATGGCATTGTCGGTCCCTGCAACAGCCGCCATGCGTCGGGCTTTTGATGGTGCTGCATGTAGCTCGGCAATCGCTTCAAGACAAGCTAGCAGGGGTTCTGGTGGTATTGCAATTTCTTCCAATTGCTCGCGCATGGCGATCACGGCATGGCCGATTTCCAAGGTAGAAAGCAGCCAGTCAACTACGATCTGGTCCTGTTCATCGGCAATACGCTGGGTGCTCCCAGCGCGCTGTACCAAGTCGCGCGCGGCAGTCTCAAGCCTGGAGCGTCGCAAGGTCAGTGGGTCACGGCAGGCGCTAACGACCAGCCCACGCAAGGCCGAGGCGATACGCATTCTCGACCACTTGCTACTGCTGATATCAATCAGCCCATACATCACACCGGACAAGAGCACGGCCAGTAAATCGGCAATCGCATCGTTGATAAAGATCACAGGGTTGGCGCTATAAGCACTGTTAAAGCCGATATGCATCAGAAACACAATAAATATCCCGGAGCCAACCACAGAGACTGCAGGCCGCGTTGTAAACCAGGCCGCAATCAGAATCCCCGGAGAAACAGCCAAAGCCAGCATCCAGAAACCCTGAGCCTGCGTCAGCCATTGAAAATTGCAGAAATAGGCGAGCACAGTACCAATCAACGCCCCAGCCATGAACTGCTTGATCGTGCGTGTGGGTGATGGTGCAGTGGCGAATAAGGTGCTGGTAATAACACCAATCGTGATTGCCTCGATACCAGAGCGCCAGTCAGTCAAAATCCAAACTGCCGTCATTATGGCCAGTGTCAACGCGCCACGCACACCGGCGAGCGCAACTGCCAGGCCATCAAAATGCATCTCCTGCTTTGGTGGTTCGGCGATTGAGGCTGTATCTGCTGTGACATTGCCAGCCGCCAGAGAGGCATAGGTACTGGTATAGACGTACAGCTCATCAGCTAATCGCTGCATGAGCTCCGCGCCGGTTTCAAAATCCATGCGCTCAGCTTCGCTAATCTCGGCTGGTAGCTCACTTCTTGCTGTAATGAGCCTGCGCAAAAAACTATCGCGAAATGCCTTGAGCTGCGTTGCGATTGCAATCGCCTCCTGCTCGGTACGCGCACTTGCAGCGCCGAAGCTAATAGCTTCACTCAGTTGGCGGTACATTTTCAGTAACGCCTCGCCGACCTGCGGATGAACACTCTCATGCTGACGACGGAACAGTTCCTGAATCGCATGAAAACTAGTCGATACCTGCATAAACTCATTATTCATGCGGCTCAGGCGAAGGCGGTGCTGTCTGGAATCATCATTCTCCAGCGCAGCAGATGCACCAAATGATTCAAGGCTGTATATATCGCTAACGAATCGTAGCAGTGCCTGTTTTGAGTTTCTGGTTGGTGCCGGGTTTTGTGCGGTAGCGCGCAATAAGTCCGAAAAATCTCTGAAACGACGCCGTACCGAAGCAAGCATCACATCCCACATGCGCTGAGGAAATACCAGATCGCTGACCATGGTTGCACATAGCAGGCCGATCATGATCTCGGAAATGCGGGTAACGCCTATATTGAAGGTCAGCTCCGGCGTGACTGTGGCTGGCAAACCGACAATGCATATTGTGTATCCAGCCAGCACAAAGGCATAGGACTGATGGTTACGATAAATCATCGATCCGGCTGTGCACAAACCTATCCATAAGGCCATATAGAATAGGAAAAGCACACGCTCCTGCGCAAAGAAGGCTACCAGCACGAACGACACTACTACGCCAACCAGCGTGCCCAGCAGGCGGTAATAGCTCTTTGTGAATACCATGCCAGAGCGTGATTGCATGACGATGGCGACTGTCATCATGGCAGTGCGAGGCTGATCCAGCTCAAAACGCAGCGATAGCCACATGGCCAGCAGGCAGGCCAGCAATAGCTTGAGTATGTAGCCGATCACCGGCAAATCCTGGCTCAGCCAGTCTCTCCATGCCGCCTGGAACGGCACTAATAATCTGCTTTTGCGATGAAATGTAGAGGCGAGGGCGCTCATGGCTGCTTCTTAGCCTTGGCTGCTACATTCATGGAGTCGCTCCCCACTGTACCGCCACCCAATGCACGCATCAATGCAGCATAGGTATCAAGCTGCACAGCCTGCAATTGGGCGATATGTTCTTCTTGTCTGAACACAATGCTGTGGGTATCCAGCACATGTTGAAAATTGCTCAGACCAGCACGATAGCTTGTTGTCGCCAAGCTATGTGCCTTTTGGGCAGAGGCTAGCGCCTGTTCGGCTTCTCTGCGCTGTTTGGTGTTGGATTGCAACACCACTAACTGGTCAGATACATCCTGCAAGGCTTGCACGATGACTGTGTTGTAATTTTCTACCGTAATGTCGTAGTTTGCAGTTTTGGCCGATAGATTGCCGCGACGGCGGCCTCCATCGAAAATAGGCAATGAGATAGCAGGCCCTACGCCAGCAATACTGGCTGCATTGCTGATCAACTGACCAAAACCCAGCGCCTGAAAACCGATAAAAGCCAGCAGATTGATATTTGGGTAAAACTCAGCCTTTGCACCAGCAATATTGTCTTGTGCAGCTTCCACACGGAATCGATAAGCCAGCACATCAGGCCGACGACCTATCAGGTTGGCTGGGAGTTGGTCTGGCAAACCGAAGCTTGCAGCCAGAGCGAGCTTGGGGCGATCAATCTTTTCGCCAGCACCTGGCCCTTGGCCTGAGAGCGCGGCCAGCTGGTTGCGTAGCAGGCTGATCCTTGAGTCAATCGCTTCTATTTGCGCACGAGCAAGCGGTAATGGTGTCTCAGCCTCGCTCACTTCCATTTCCGTGCCTAGCCCGGCAGCCATGCTGCGGCGTGCAATAGAGACGCGCTGTTTCACCTCGTTCAGCTGTTCCTCGGCAATATCACGCAAGGTGAACTGCATCGCCAGCTGCGTATAGTTGCGCACTAGCGCTGTCACCAACTCCAGTTTTACTTGCTGCACTTCAATTGAGACAGCATGGGTTTCGTTGAGTGATGCATGCCAGATGCTTTCCTGACGTCCCCATAGATCAAGATCATAGGACAACGATGCCGTCGCCTTATTGTTCCAGTCTGAATGCCCAGCCCAGGGTGGCGGGATGAATTGCAATTCTGTAAAACGCTCGCGGGCTGATGAGGCATCAGCGCCAACATTCGGCGATGTTTCCGCATGCATGCTATCGGCAAATGCCTGTGCAAGGTTTACCCGTGCCTGCGCAACACGCAGGGTAGGGCTGCCGCTGATGGATTGCGTTATCAGCGCATCAAGCTGTGGGTCGTTATAAGCTTTCCACCAGTTCTCAGTTGGCCAATCGATGCGCGGGGCAGTGGTAATCGCGGTGCCTGCATCCAGTGTATTGGCTTGCGTGGTTTTGGCCTTTGGTTCGATGCCAGACATGCTGATACATCCAGTGGTTAATGCGACTAAGCTTGAAATTGCCAGCCATTTTAAATCCAAAGTCAATCTATTACGGTTCCTAACTAAATAGGTAAAAAATATATCCATGTGTTACTTATTTCATTAAATCCACTTGGGCAGCGAGCGACTTCACGCTATCAAGCATGGTGTCTCGTTCGGCAATACTTAGTGTCGACATCAACGCGGCAACCTTACGGTAGTAATCCGGCATTACCTTATCCAGCTTTTCTTCACCAAGTGATGTGAGCTTGATCAGGAATTTTCTACGGTCATCCGCATCCATCAGCCGTGTCACCAGCCCTTCGCGCTCAAGTCCATCAATAAAACCGGTCATGGTGGCTTTTGTCACGCCAGCTTTCTCAGCCAGATCAGAAGGGGAGGATGTCAGGTTGTCTTCACGCAACAACAGCACCAGCACCCACCAGCGCCCTTGTAGCAGGCTGTGCTGTGCAAGCAGCCTATCTAGAGCATCGGATATATCAGAAGTAGCGCGCAGCAGATTAACGAAGTCCGAAATCGCCTTGATATCAAGGTCAGGATAGCGCTGGACAAATTTTTTCAGGCTTTTAGAGGTAGGTAATTCTTTAAGTAATAACATAGTACGGATAATGATAGTATGGCTCCGTACTTAATTGCAAGAGAAATTTAATTGAGGTGTTGTTATGGACGAATACGCCGGTAATCCGTCCGTCTAAATTTATAGTACGGACACAATACAACCAGACCGAGCCGAAAGTAGGGTGCGGAACGGTCACGAACCAACAAAAAAAAGAAAAATGATCTATGGCCATCACCCACAAGCAGATGTAGTTCTGCCCGAATGGGCGAACACGCTGAAACATTACTACTGGTTCATCAGGGTGGAGGGGAAGGATTTAGCCAAAAGAAGGCGATATTACAGACTAATAAAAAGGGAAAAACTAAGGCTGGCAGAACATCTTCATCTTAATCAAGATTTAATTGAAGCTACATGCCGCTACTTATCTTGTTTTAATAAAAGCTCCGGTCGTAAATTAATCAATCTATTGAATGAAAAAAATATACAGCTTACACTTAACTTTTGAACATAACTATTTACTTTTTAAAGACTATCTTATGAGTGCAATATTAAAAATTACTGAGTTTTTAAGTAGACATTTGTCTACCATTATTGCCCTCTGTGCATTATTCCTTACCATTTATCAATCTTATCTTCAGAGAAAGCATAATAGATTAAGTGTTAAACCAAGGCTTAGCACAACGACTGAATTTACCTACACAGACAATATGCTTATATATAAAGCTCATTTAATCAATTGTGGACTCGGACCAGCAGTGATTAAATCATTCAATATTGTCCACGGGGAAAAGGTTATACCTGTCCATCACTATCAGGACTTCTTTGATATGCTTGAGACTTTATTTGTTGGTCAGATACATCCCGATTCAAGACTATTTGTTTTTAGAAAAGAAGGTGCTTTGGGATTGGGAGAGAATGAATGTATAGCTAATTTGCTGATAAGAGAAACCCCTGAAATGCCTATATCTAAGATACAAACTCTGCTGCTTGAATATGGCTTATATATTGAATATGAGTCAGCATATGCTGAAAAATTTACTTATGATTCACGAGTTCATGTTCAGTAAACTTTTTCTTATTTTTCACTTTATACCAAAATTAATATAATATGCCATATAAGTTATTTGATTATTTATCCGATAATGGCTTGAATGAGTTCAAGGAGTGGACTCAGGGCTTGCAAAAAGCACAAAGAGCAAAACTTAATCAGAAGCTCGACGCATTGATGTTGTATGGGGATGTTCTCTACCCAGAAGTTTTAACAGGAACCGATGTTGCGGGAATACAGAAACTACGTGTTAAAGGAAATGTCCAACTTAGGCCTATGCTTACTAATGGCCCTATTAGGGTTGGCAAGGAATACACATTACTTCTCGGAGCTATAGAAGTAGGTGGAAAATTAAAACCTTCAAATGCACCTCAGTTAGCTAACAATAATAAAGATGCAGTAATCGAAAATCCTACAAGGCGGAGGATTGATCATGAACGAGTTAATTAAAACACTATCATCTGAATTTAATGATAAAGAGTATGCTCACGCATACATGGAATCTCATGCTGTTAGTAGAATCGCAGCCCAAATATATGCTTTGAGAAAACAACGTAATCTTTCTCAAGAGCAACTCTCAGCACTTACTGGAATCCCTCAAGAAAAAATCTCAAAAATTGAAAGTGCTGATTTTGAATCAGTCACTATGAAAACTCTTCAAAAGTTTTCACGAGCTTTCGATATCAATCTCAAAATATCTTATGAATCTTTCTCCGAAGGTATAAAAGATATAGTTAACCTTACAAAGGATGTTTTGGAGGTCAAGTCACGAGTAGAGGATTTACAAGAGTTCAATTCATCCATAACTAAAACTAAATCCGAACTTAAAATAATCTTTGCTGATTTAGGTGCTCCCATTCATTTAATTGGCTCTCATCCCGTTGTTGCAACCACTAAGGTATTCGGTCAAAAGCCTAAATTAGAATTTCTTCATGATCAGACAATTGAAAGACGCACTGCGCCTAGGGTAGTCAATGGCTAAGTCAAAAAAACTCAAAAAACCTATCCCTCTTAGCCTTCGCGCTATTTACCTTAGAAGCGCCAATCAGTCTATTGATGATAATTTCGACCCGAATCTTCCTGGTCAATCACTATTTGGGGCATTTAAAGTCGATGGTCAAAGGATATTGCTGCAAGAGTCAAAATTAACTAATCCTGAATCAGTTGGCGTAGAGCCAATGACGCTAAACACATGTGTGTACATTACTTCGTTTTCATTTAAATATGACCAAGAGATACCAGAAGAGCTGCGAAGTGATCCAGAACTGCATATAAGAACCGTCGTAACAATTTCTGCTGATATAGCAGTAGACT
>Ga0265327_10002428_pt1 | contig 19683 bp, 20 predicted proteins | sample 41621metaG_FD_202089 | JGI IMG/M metagenome (GOLD analysis project Ga0265327, IMG submission 202089) | Rhizosphere microbial communities from Carex aquatilis grown in University of Washington, Seatle, WA, United States - 4-16-21 metaG | ecosystem: Host-associated > Plants > Roots > Rhizosphere...
ACCTTGTTGCTTTACATTTCCTGCAATAAATAATTTGTTTCCGCTGTCTTTATGAATAATATTTAAGGCAAATGCAATTGTATTTTTTTGGAGGTTGCCCGACAAACTTGTTTTTGGTAAATTGATACTTCCGCTTCTAAATGAATAGAGCGTAAACGAATAATTCATGGTATTTTTATTAGAATGAATTTCAGCTTTTACATCATTTAAATCACTTCCATCATAATCCAATACAGGTATATTCACAACAAGATTTAATTGTTGTTTTACATTGCTGAAATCTGCTGTGATATCAGCTCCCTTGAACTTTTGCAATTTTGTGAGTAACACTTCATTTAATAATGGATGCGGTAATATTTTTACAGTCAATTTAAAATCCTGTTCTGATGTATCTTTCTCTGCATATGCTGCTGTATCATTTGTGATTTTATAATATCTATTGATATGATTCATGACAGCTGAGTTAAGATTTACCAGTGTGAGTTTGCCTTCATAATCCACACTGATAAAACCACTTTTCATTTTTAAAGAAGAATGTTTTTTATCATTTACTGCAGCTACCAGAAAAGAATCTATACGATATTTCTTATCGTTTTTGATTACCATCACATTATTTAAACTCACACGTCCTGTCAGGTTTTCTAAGGTTTTACCTTTCAGATCAATATTCATTTTTCCTTTGGTACGAATATTTTCAGTCGTTAAGTTCAACGCTTTCAAATCAGCTCCTTGTAAATCAAGATCCATAAAAACGGATTCCTGTTTTTCAATCATCGATACAGAAGCCTGCAAATTCAATTGAATATTTGAATCGTTTACAAGCATTGCTGCAGCATATTTTTCACGATTTGCGTCAGCAGTAAATTCAATATTGTGGTATGGATTTTTGTATAATTCAACTGATTTTATTTCGGTAACAATACTTGCCTGTAAATTTTTAGGTGTAAAGTTTTTACCTTTTATTGTTGTGTTTAAGGTAACTGTTCCAATTACAGAATCTTTATTTAGGATATAACCCAAATCAAGTTTGTTTGTATGTAACACAATTGTATAAATTGTATCCAAACCAACTTTTTTCATAGTTGCATTTACCTGCGCATCACCTGAGCTTGTCTTTAAAGAAACATCGGTTTTAAAATCGGTTAACGAGCCTTTGAATATTCCTTTCATCAAAATAGCCGAAGGAATATTTACAGGAAGATCTTTTTGCGGAATCCATTGCATCACATCAGATCTTTTTGTAACGAAAGTTTTAAGATTAATATCATAAACAGCTTTTTTCGCATCAGGTAGTCCGATAATATGAGCATCCATTAAAACTGCTGTTGATTGCTCTGCTCTCACGGTCAGATTCTCAACATAGATATTTTTTAGAAGTCCATTTATTTTTCCATTCACAAAAATTGTTTTTCCTTTTTTACCTTTAAAAGGAATTTGATTTTTCATTACTGGAGCAAATAATAATACATCATCGAGTGCTATTTTACAATTTCTGAAATTTGAATGAATACCTAGTTCCCCAATATTTTTATTTAAACTGTTGATAGAAGGATATGTTGCTTTCAGATCAGTACTGATGGAACTTTGAGCAGTGATGATAGAAAGATTTATAAGCTCAGTATGTTGATCATCATATTCAATTTTTGTACTAAATTTTTTGAGAGCAAGTCCACATTGTTCGTTCAATGAAAGCAAGTTAATAGTGACAGAAATTTTTTCTGAAGTGTAAAAAGCATCTTTCATTTCCATTTTTAAATTGGAGAAATAAAGATGATTATAGTCCATTCCATAAGGTTGTTTCGGTTCGTTTGTGATGTCAAAACGAACATTCACTTTGTCCAATAAAATTTTATTAGTTTGTATTTGCCAACCTTTATTTATTGTATTTGTAGTGTCAACAATTTGTTTGGTGGCAACTTTTTTTCTGATAGCCACAATATTTGATGTTTCATTTATTTCGAGTTCATGGAGTTTTATTATTTGTGCATTCAAATCAATTCTATCAGGTTTCGCGCTAAAATTTTCAGTATTTGAATTAATCAATATTCCGCTAAAACTATCTGCAAAATAAAATTGAATATGATGGAGTTTTAATATTTGAAGAGAAAAGGAAGGAAGAACGTTTATTGATGTATCGGTTGGCGTTTCTGGAGAAATTTTTGTTTTAATTATTCTTACATTGGCATCATTTAGAGACAATTCATCACCATCAAATTTCATGGAATTGATGTCCATGTTTTTTAGAGTTAATTTTAAGTTACCAATTTCATAAAGCATATTCATACCACTTACTTCTTCAGAAAAAGTTGTACGAATATTTTTAAGCTCAATGCTTTTAGCAAGTATTTCCCAAGTTGAAGATGCAGTATCCTTTTGTAGAGTTTCTTTTTTTACAACACCATCACTGAATGCTTTGATAAGGAAATTAAAATTAAAACTGCTATCCGGTAAACTGCGTTTTAAATGACTATTCAAATCAGAAATAAGTAAATTATTTACATCAACTTTTTTATTAAAGAGTCCAAATAGATCCACATCTAATTCTAATTGTCCTATAGATATAAGTGTGTCGTGATTTAAGTCTTCGGCAAATAGTCCTTCAATAATCACGGATTTTGGGAAACCAATATATAAGCGTTTCAGTTCAATTTTTGTATGAGTTTTTGAGGAAACATAACCAGTTGCTTTATGAGTAATATAATTTTGAACTGAAGGTAAACGTATCAAAATGATCAAAGCAATAAGAAGAAACAACACAGAACCTGTGATCCACAATAAAATTCTGAGAATAGTTTTAAATATATTTTTCACTGCTGAACTAATTTCCGAAACAATGAATAACTCATATTATGCTTGTTGTTTCTGCATTCGGTTATAAATGTATTTGAAAAGTTATGGCGTAAATTTAGAATTAGCCATATCTAAAAGCCTTACATAATTAGTAAGAAATGTTACATAATTATTGAAATAAAATGCAAACGTGTGAGTTCAATAAAGGTATGCTAATAAAATTATGGACTTTATTCTCTTTCTTTATTATCTGCAAATAGATGAATCAAGGAATTGAGAATAAATTTTCCCAGTATTTGCTTGCGAAGCAAAAACAATATTAGAAATAGTATAACATAAAATGCTGCAACAATTCCAAATCCATAAAATGAGTTTTGAAGTAGATGGGTTAAATAGATTCCCATAAGGAAGCTCAAAAAAAGGATAGCAAATAAAAACAGGATGAACAAAATAATTCCTGTAAATATTGGTGCTAAAATATGTGCTATCTTCTCAAAAGCTATTAATCGTGTAAGTTCAAGTTTGTCTTTTAGGAACTCAACAATCAGGTTTTTAAGATTACTAAAAAAATGTTTTTTATTAGGTTGATCTAGCATGATGATTTCAATAAAGTTACTAAACGTTATTGAGATTTATTTTCGTTCTTTAGTTTTGCATTACTAGGGTCGTTCTTATAATACTGCATTATTGAAAAAGAAATAAGTAATCCTGAAAAACCACCTTCCAATATAATTGTGAATGCTGCTGAAAATGGTGTTAAATATTGCCCAATGACGGGTGCATTATCTTTTAACTGTTGTAATAATGGTAAATCAATTTCAGAAAAATAGAAAAAGATAAAGATTGCAAACAATATGACACTGGTAAGTGTGGTTAATATGCCCAATGTGAATCCTTTGATATAATCGATTGGTCCATGAGATCTCAACTTGAAATAACGATAAGTGAAAAATAATCCTCCAGCTAGTATCAAAAAATTTAAACTTCTCAGTTCAGCGATATCTAACAAATTCATATATTTCATAAAAACAAAATACGTTATATAAGCAATACACATGATGACACCAGCTTTTATACTGGTTTTTTCAAAGGAAATATTTTGTGAAACTTTCATATGGTTAATTTAGGCTTAGTGAAATCTTAATATTATTTCATAGTTATTTGATGCGTGTTAGTTAATCTGTTATACCTAGTAGTGGAACGGGGAAAATAAAATTCTCTAAAAAACTTCTTTCAGCCTTCCTTACATGTTCTGCATAATTTGAAAGACTCTTATGAAGTATCTTTGAATAGTCTTTATCCAATTTTGAAATTATTGTGTTTAATGAATCCATCTCATGCTTCAAAGCGTTACGCTTAACATCATCAAATGGAGTATATTCTTTTATAATCTCTTCAAAATATTTTTCAAATTTATCTTCAACTTCTCTATAATAAGGCAATAGTATAGGATCAGCAGTAAACGTTTTTATATGAGATAATTTAATTGCATCAGCTTTTTTCTCTTTACTTAATTCTCTCGCATTACTTGTTGCAAGGATTGAAAACAGAATTGGAGCTTTTAGTAAAAAAACTATTTCTTCCTGAGTAAGTTTATCAAATTGTTTTATCATAATATATTAAGAATGATATTTAACATTATCAAATAAATTTAAATGCTACATCAGCATCTTATAGTATTAAGCGTAACCCTTTTGCATCGTGCCCGATCAATCTCATTATCCTGTTTGTCTTTTTTATATTATATCTCCATTGACTATATATTCTAAAAAATATCACACTCAAAATAATTAGTAAAAATATCACACTCAAAAAAACCGTATTCATTTGTCTTATATTAAATAATGAACAGCAAATTTGAATGATTTTATACTTTGAAATTTTACACAACTTTTAAATTAAGTTACATTATTCACATATTTTTTATTGGATTTGCAGTTAAAATTATTCATTGCTTTCATAAATACGAAGTCTGTTTTTAAGTATACTTATTTCTTCATGCATTAAATTTATACGCTGTAACAAATAAATTATAGATTCAATCCCTTCTATGTTGATATCCAACTCATAGTATAAACGAACAATCTTTTCTAATTGCTGAAGCATGCTCGCATCAATAAATGCTGTTTCTTTAATGGTAGTAATTTCAATTAGCCCTGATTGTTGTAATGAAAGGATAAAAGAAATATCAACATGATGATTGATGCAAAATTCATGGATATCAATAAAAGTTTCTGTTTGATGGTTTTCCATTTTACAAATTATGATTTAGATAATTCGGTAAATAATTCTTTTTGTTTCTCTGTAAGATTTGTTGGAACTTTAATGTTATAGGTTACTTGTAAATCTCCAAATTGACCTTCATTTTTATAAACAGGAAATCCTTTTCCTTTTAAATTTACTTTACTTCCATTTTGTGTTTCAGGCAAAACTTTCAGTTTAACTTTTCCATTTAAAGTATCAATTGTAATCTCACCTCCCAATATGGCTGTATATAAATCTACATCAATAGACGCATATAAATTATTTCCCAAACGCTTAAAAATAGTATGATTAGCTATATAAAATGTAATATACAAATCACCATTCGGACCTCCATTTATGCCTGGACTGCCATGCCCTGAAATTTTAATAGTCTGTCCATTTTCAATTCCAGCAGGAATTGTAATTCTTATATTTTTACCATTTACCGATATTGTTTGCTGATGAGTTTTGTATGCATCAACTAAGTTAAGATTGATTTGTGAAGTATAATCTTCTCCACGGTATTTTACTTGCCTGCCTCTGCCGGCACCTTCCGTTCCACCAAACATGGATTCAAAAAAAACCGAAAAATCTCCCCCTGATTGTTCGTTTGAATTTCTTTGTCCTCTAAAACCTGATGATTGTTCTTGATTAGCTTTTTCAAATTGTTCAGCATGTTGCCAATCTTTTCCGTATTGATCGTATTTTTGTCGCTTGTCAGGATCGCTCAATACTTCATTCGCTTCATTGATTTGTTGAAAATTCTTTTTGGCATCATTATCATTTGGATTTAAATCGGGATGAAATTTTCTTGCTAATTTCCGATAGGCAATTTTGATATCCTTTGGAGTTGCCGTTTTTTCAATCCCTAATATTTTATAATAGTCAACAAAAGTCATGAGTTTTAAATAGTGCTGATTAGATTTAAATTGTACTTATTTAATTTTAGAGAATTAATCATTAATCTCAGCATCTTGTCAATCAACTTCATATTTTATTGTGTATGAATTATCGATTTTTCATCAATGATAACACCTAATCCATTTGCAACAGCTTTTCCTAATTGATTATCTACACGAAAGAAATGACATAATTGACGGCTGATAATTTCATTCTTTTTCTCTCCGGTTATACCACTCATTGAACTGATAATATTGTCCACCAAATTCTTCTTATCTTCTTCACTCATTACTTTGCGATATAAATCACCAGGTTGTGTGTAATGGTCGTTATCATTCATGTTGCGATCGAACCAACCAGCAATGGTTGATTCTAATTGCATGGATGGTTCTTTATAATCTTCATCAATCACAATATCATCAAAACTATTCGGGCGATAATTGGGATTTGCACCTCCATTATCACCAACTTGCATTAAACCGTCACGCTGATAATTTGTAACTGTGTAAGGACATTTGTTTACAGGAATGTTTTCATAATTCACACCAAGACGATAACGGTGCGCATCAGGATATGATAACAATCTTCCCTGAAGCATTTTATCTGGAGAATAACCTATCCCGTTAACAACATTTGCGGGAGCAAATGCAGCTTGTTCCACATCTCTAAAATAATTTTCAGGAATATTATTCAGTTCCATTGTTCCAACATCAATCAATGGAAAATCTTTGTGACTCCAAATTTTTGTTACATCAAATGGATTGAATTTGAAATTCTTTGCTTGCTCATCAGTCATCACTTGTATTTGCATGGTCCATTTTGGAAAATCTTTTTTCTCTATCGCTTCCACTAAATCGCGTTGTAAATGATCTAGATCTTTTGCTTTCATTTCATTGGCTTTATCGCCAGTAAAATTTTTTATTCCTTGCATTGTTTTGAAATGAAATTTTACCCAAACACGTTCATCGTTTTTATTGAAAAATGAAAAAGTGTGACTGCCAAAACCATGCATAGTTCGATAAGAAAATGGTGTTCCTCGATCGCTCATTAAAATGAATACCTGATGCAAACTTTCGGGATTCAAACTAAAAAAATCCCAAACCATTGTAGGACTTTTACAATTTGTTTTTGGATCGCGTTTTTGTGTATGAATAAAATGAGAAAACTTTTTTGGGTCTTTGATAAAGAATACCGGAGTATTGTTTCCAACCAAATCCCAATTACCATCTTCAGTATAAAATTTTAGAGCAAAACCTCGAGGGTCTCTTTCTGTATCAGCACTTCCTTTTTCTCCTGCAACTTGAGAAAAACGAGCAAACATCATTGTTTGTTTACCAACTTTAGAAAATATTTTTGCTTTAGTATACTGTGTAATATCATGGGTAACGGTAAAAGTTCCAAATGCTCCGGCACCTTTTGCATGAACTACTCTTTCAGGAATACGTTCACGATTGAAATGTGCGAGATCTTCATGCAAAAAATAATCTTGTAACAAAATTGGACCTCTGTTACCAACGGTCATTGAGTTTTCAAACTCTGTATATGGCCTGCCACCTGCTGTAGTTAATTTTTTCTTTTCCATCAGTAACAATTTTTGTGATTAAATTTCTCTTGTAGTTTTATCAGAATTTATATCAATTCCAGTTTTATCAGGATTGGTTTCTTTCGATGGTTTATCGAACCTGCTTTCCTTCTTAGATTTTTGGTTTTCATTCTCTGTAGCATCAGCATTGTTGTCAGTACCAGTTTTATCGGCATTCGAATCAATACCTGTTGTATCTAACTTTTTTTCGAAAGCTGGTTTTTTTAAAATTATTTTATGATTTCGTTTCATTATGATTTAAAATCTTTAGCAGCAGTATGAATTTTATTAATAATTTTCTTCTCTTGTATTAACTTTTTCTGCGTCCTCTATATTTACAATATTTGTGTTGTCCCTATCGATTTTTGTAGTTAAGTGTTTCTGTTGAAAATGATCTCTTTTTAGACTATCCTTTTCGTTTTTGTTTGCATCAAGGTTGCCGATATTTGTTTCTGTCTGGTTGAAAGCCAACAATACTTTTTCATTCAATTGTTTACCCGATTTAGCCTTATCTCTTAGACGATTTTTATTTCCTTTCATCGTATTTTACTTAGTGTGAAAGCAGCTTCACCAAACAAAGATGAGTTGATTAATTAATTAATAGATTACATAATATTGGAATAGAATTACATTATTCACACATTTTAAAATGAAATCAAAAATGATTTTCTTAAAACAAATAGCAGCTTCCTTCAGCAAGGATGCTCACTATTAAATTTTCAACGACAATAGGTGTAGAGTCATCAACATCAAAAATATTTGTAGAAATGATTTTCCTCCCGTCAATAAGTATCACCATTCCTGAGCCGATACATTCAGCTTTATTTCCTTCGGTGATCATTAATGCTGTATTCTCTTCCAACCCAATTCCAATGCAGGTAGGATTTAACGTAACGGCATGTGCCAGCCTTGCAAAACGACCTCTTTTAATAAAATGGGTATCTACAAGAATTCTTTTGATCAGACCAAATCCTTTTGCAATTTTTATATCTTCTTTAAAAAGCGCTTCACGAATCATACCACCACCAATAATTATTTCTGGAATTGCCATGGCTCCAGCACTTGTTCCTCCAACAATAAAATTTTTATCTGCATAATATTTATTCTTTATCGCTTTCAATAATCCTGTTTCCGATAGCAATGAAACCAATTTATTTTGATCACCACCGGTAAAAAAAACAGCATGCGCACCTTGAACTCGTTTGATCAAAAAAAGATCATTTGCATCTTCTTTGCTCTCAACTTTTATAATCCCAACATGTGTAAAGCCTTCTCGTTTGTATGAATCAATATACAATTGTTCCATCTCTAAAGGAATTGAAGAGGCAGAGGCAATGATCTCAATAATATGATGCGCTCTCGGAATTCTGGATATAAGCGTTCCCAAAATTTCAAAATGTGTTTGCGTCTTTTTCTTTTTATGTATAATTAGATTCTCTCCTGCTATCTCCCCTTTATCTTCGTGTCCACCAATAATGATGAGTTTTCCCTTAGGTTGCATGTTATTGCGGTTTATGTTTTTTCTTCATTTCATAACTTATAATCACAAGCAAATAAAATGTAATATCTCCTGCAATTTTTCCGATAAAAATTCCAAGTGTGAAATTTGAAATCAGTAATGGAAACAGATACATAAAAAAAGGACGTAACACCAAACCATCAATTATTTCTGCCGGTCCAAATTCTAAAAGTATATGAGAAAGTATTATAGAAAAGTCGTGAAAAGAAAACTGCTTGTTCTCATTCTTGCGTTTTTTATAAAGCGTTAAAAAATGTTGAATGAAGATTGTTGAAAAGAAACCAATTGCTTCCCCGAGTGTAGCGATGTAAGCAATGAAAATATGACTATGAGAAAAAACATGAGTGATACTTGCTGCACTTACTGCTGTTATTGTTCCAACAATTTCAGCAGGCAAATATCTTTTAAGCCATTCTTTGATTTTTTGCAGTAACATTATTTATAATATCATTTATATCACAGGATAAGCCTGTGCTATCTTAGTTCCCATTTTATAATGCACCGTTTTTTGAGCTGAGAAACAAACATTGCTTGATGCTTCAAACAATAAAATAATATCAGAACCCCCAAACTGGAAATACGATAACTCTTCTCCTTTGCGAACTGTTACGCCCACTTCGGCAGTCATAATAACGGATGACACTTGACACATTCCGATAGGTAAAACGGCAACAAGTCCAATAGGTGTTTCAAGAATAATTAAACCTCTGCTTTGTGCAAATTGATAACCTGCAATATCAAACGAATCATAATTTCTTTTCAACTTTAATTGATGTTTACCCGGTTCTTTCTCTACTGGTGTTGCTTCCACTTCTAAATAAACCTGACCTTGAATGACTCGCGCTTCTAAAACTTTTCCTCCAACCGGTGCATGCTGACGATGGTAATCTGTTGGGCTTAAATACGAATGCATAAAGAGACCATTTTCAAATCGATCTTTATAAGGACTTCCTTCCAAAAGTTCACTCACTTTCCAGTTCAAATTTTTAACTGTCACATTCGAATCTTTTCTGATTTCCCACTGACCACCAAAAGTTGAATCTGCCGGCATCACAATTACAGATTGATCGGAAACCGCAGCAATCGGGCGATACCCCGGTTTGAAATGCCTTGCAAAAATTTGGTTGAAAGATTTCCATCCACCATGCGGACGAGAATATTCTTTCATATTATAATAGGGTGAATCATAAAAAGTTTGTTCTGATTCAGGTGTTAGTGATTCGGGTGTATCTAAGAAATCGCCCATGGCATTGGCATAATTTACCAACCATTCAGAAAAAGTTGTTAGAGGAAGTGCATGGTCATTTGGAACAACTTTATTTTGTAACGATAACAACGGCTCTTGATCAGCAATAAAATAAAAGGCACTCAAATGGTCATTCACATTTTGTCCTGAAGAATTTTCTGTTGGTACCCAATATAAAAATGCATCAATCCAATCAAGATAGGTTTCCAAATTATTTACATTCTCAAGAAGTGGAACATTTTTACTGTTAGCTTTTTTTATCGCTTTCTCAAAATGTTGTTTCCAATTATTTGATTCTATCAATTGAACTAAATCTTGAACGATTGGATGGTATTTATTTTTAGTTAACATGGGAATGAATTAAGAATTAAGATTTAAGAATTACGATTTAAAAGTTTGAGATACTTCATCGCGCGCTGCAACAATGCATTCCAATACATGATCCATAATTTCGGGAGTGATATGAACATTTAAAGGAAATATTTTAATGGCATAAACTACCGCTTCCTTATCTTTCATATCTCTATTATATTCAACAGTTCGAAAGCCTGTACTGAAACTTAAATAAGGTGTGCATTGTCCGTTTATTATTTTACCCGAACGAAACCATTCAAATAATTTTTCACCGATTGCATGAGTAAATTTATTATGCTTTATTAAATCATCTCTGAAATTTTTATCACACAATTCATTTTTAAATTGAACTTTCGGATCAATACCTTTTGGATAAATTCTCAACAATGTAATTAATCCATAATCGGAAGGATTCACGCAAACCATTTGTGATTTCTTTTCAATCTGATTTTTTAAATACACTTTATTTTCAAGTATGCCACCTAAAACAGATTGAAAACCTTCGTGACCAAAATATTTAAGTGTTGCCCAACCAGCCAGCGAACCTGTTGCAGCTCTCGAAACTTCCAAGGTATAATTTAAAGGATTGTAAGGTGAACGAGGTTGCAGATAAACGGCTTGTTCACGCGATAAAAGAGATTCAAATTCCATTGCATCCTTATATACAAATGTGCTGCTGATATAAGGAGAGAAACCTGTTTTATGAAAATCGACACCAAATGCATCTGCATAAAACATTTCTTTTACTGCGTTATAATTCTTTTCAATATAAGGCAGAACCTCTTTTGAAAATCCAAGAGGGTTTTGTTTGAAATCGTAATTTTTAAAAGCAATCCAACTCCAACCAATTACCGAATCGCAATACAATAATGCTTTACCATAACCTTTTGGATTTGGATATTTATCCATTAACTCTCTAACTTTTTTTACAGGATCAAATGCGCTTGCATCAGTGGTTGCCATTGTGCACACAATAGAGGCAACGGGAATATTTTTTGCTGTACAATCTTTCAATACTTCTTCCAAATGTTTTGTGTCCATCGCATTGGTTTCCATATCCGTTTTAATTTTGATGATATTATTCATACCCACACCCATCCAGTCGGTGCTGTTCAGCATGGTATAATGCGCTTGCTGAGAACAAATAATTTTTGCATCTGTTCTTATACCGGTATTTCTCGAATCGGGTAGCACACGCGTTAAAGCATATTTTAAATGATAGGTCCAGCAACCTGAGCCACCATAAGTATAAACACATCCGGCTTTCTTTCCTTCCCAACCAACGAGGTTTGCAAGTATTCCACCTGATTCTAATTCTGCCTGATGAATATTCCATGCATATTCACCTTCGATAATATTTGGTGCAAAAATTTCTGATAAAATGGAAGCAATAATTGCAGCAGTATTTCCTTGTGGATTTACATTATTCATAGTAAGCGGATGTCCCCAGTTTGGCATTCCTTCAAACAATTTAATTACTTGTTTGATCACTTCATCTGAAGAACTCATCTTCGGATTTAATGTGGAATTTTTTACGTTCTCAAAATCAATTGTCAATGCTGAGTTTGTTCCCAAAAAAGCTGAACCACCATTTTTCTCTGGCTTCAGTTTGTCTAATTCGCGAACAGCCAAATCAATTCCATCTGCTAACGAATCCTTTACTCCACGATAAGGAGATGGAAATGAACTGAGCATTTCTTTTTTAAACTTTGCCCATTGTGGAGCTGCCTGTTCAGGAGCATTTTGTTCTTTTGATTTAGTCATCGCTAAAAAATAATTTGTTCAAAATTGGCGGTATGTTAATACGTAATCGTTACACAACTTTTTAATTATGTTACATTATTCACGCATTTAGTTGATGGTTGATGGTTGTTAGTTGATAGCTGTTGGGGAATAATTGAAACTTCGATTTATATTTGAATAAAGGGTGTGGGAGGAAATATTTAGAAAATAATATTCCTCTATAAGAAGGCAACCCACAAAGCAAAAACACAACACAATGAAAAGACTTTTTTTTATTTTAATATGTTTTTTCGCTATGATAATTGTTCACGGACAAACAAAACAAAATTATGTTTGGAAGTTTGGTTCTACAGGAGCAGGAATAGACTTTGCTAATTGTAACACGACAGTTTTAACTAATGGAATAAATAATGGGTTTCCGTTTGAAGGACAGTCTTCAATATCGGACAAGATCACTGGTAGACTACTTTTCTATACTGACGGATATAATATTTATGATTCTACCAACAATGTTATGCAAAATGGAAATGTTGTAGGGCTTAGCATTAGTTTCACACAAACAATCATAATTAAAAAACCAGGAAGCAATTCACTATTTTATATGTTTACTCCAGACTTGCAGGGTGGATTATTGTCTAACTTTCATTATCCAAATGCATTTGGTGTAAATTATGCAATAGTTGACATGACTTTAAATGGTGGACTTGGAAGTGTGATTTCAATTTTTAATTCTTTGAAAGATACAAGTAACTGTGAAAAACTCACCGCTATTTATCATTCGAATGGACAAGATGTTTGGCTAATAGGACATGAATATAGAAATAACAACTTCTTTTCATTTTTAATTACGAGTTCAGGAATAAATACAACTCCTGTAATTTCAAGTGTTGGACATATAGTTTATACTTGGCAAAAGGGTACGCCAGGCGTTTCTAATTTTGATGCTATTGGTGAATTGAAAGCATCTCCAAATGGAAATAAACTCGCTTTCACAACATTCTACAATGGCACTACTTGTGTGGCTGATTTTGATAAATCAACTGGTGTAGTTTCTAATCCAATTCCTTTGAAAATAGAATCAGGTGGTTACGGAGTTTCCTTTTCCCACGACAATTCAAAGTTATATATTTCTGGAGTTGACACGTCAAATTTTACTTCATCTAACAAAAATGGAAAAATATATCAGTTTGATATTAGTTCGAATAATCAAATGACAATTCAAAATTCAAGAACAACTATTTATACTGACCCGAATGGCCTGTTCAGAAGCTTAAAACTTGGCGTGGACGGAAAGATATACGTTGCTCGCGGAAACGAAACAGATCCTATAGGAACATACTATTTAGGTGTTATTAACTCTCCAAATATTAGTGGATTTGGCTGCAATTATGTTCACAATGGATTATATTTAAATGGACTTAAGGGAAGATGGGGACTCAACAATGCAATTGAAGATTCTACATTTACTTGTAATTATGGCTGTCTGGATACTAATACTAACAGTTTCTTTCCCAAACCGACTGTTGGTTTCAAACAAAATACTCTTATGCAATGCTTATCAGGAAATGATTTTATGTTAACAGATACATCGAATATTTCAACAGGAACAATTACAAGAATTTGGAATTTTGGTGATGCAACTTCGTCAACGGATTCATCCGTAAATAAATTTTTTACAAAAGCTGGAATATATCAAATCAAATTAGTTGTCAATTCAAATCAAAATTGCGCGGATTCGGTAACAAAAACTTTTACGGTTTATCCTCAAACAAATATTGGTTTCACTACCAATGATAATATTCAATGCTTGCAAAATATTTTTCTGTTCACAGATCAATCAACTGTTTCAAGCGGAACTTTTTCAAGACATTGGCAATTAGGAGATGCGACCACTTCAACTTTACCTATTATCACTAAAACGTATAATGCAGGAACTTATTTAGTAAAATTAAATACCATCACCAATCACGGATGCATCGATTCAACGCAACAAACAGTTGTTGTAAATCCTTATCCAAAGCCAAATGTTGGATATACGCAAAACGATTTCAATGAATGTTTTTCGGGAAATAATTTTTTGTTGAATGATACTTCATCTATTTCAACTGGAACAATTTCTCGTCAATGGATATTTGGTGATGGAACAACTTCAACAAACAAAAATTTGAATAAAGCATATGCAAAAGCAGGAACATATTCCATTAAACTTTTTGAAACTTCCGATCATAATTGCACTGATTCGGCAATTAAAACTTTTACGGTTTATCCTAAACCTTCTGCAAGTTTCACGATTAATGATTCCATTCAATGTTTAAATGAAAACAACTTTTTGTTTACAGATAATACAGATTTGTTGGGCGGAACATATAACAGATACTGGAACTTGGGTGATTCAACAACAAATACCATCGCAAGTTTTAATAAATCCTATTCAGCGATTGGAACATATCAAATTCAATTAAAAATTGTAGAACAAGGTAATTGCAGGGACAGCGTAAAACATTCCATTATTGTTAAACAAAATCCTGTGAAACCGCAAATACAATTAGTTCCAAATATTTTTATTCAAGCTTCAATAAAAGATAACAGATTTACTTGGTTTTTAGATAATGATTCTATTCCAAATGCCTACGATGGACAAACACTTTATATACATAAAAACGGAACCTATTATTTAAAAGTTGATAGCATAAACGGGTGTAGTAATTCATCCGATCCAATCAATATAAATTTGTTCAGTGGGGCGCAAGTATTGGTCTATCCAAATCCAAATGATGGTAACTTTACTATTGATTTCGTTGACATTTCCGGATTGAAAAAGGTCAAAATATATGATATGCTGGGAAAGTTCATAACATCCTATTCAACCTATGATGATATGATTGAAGTAAACTCAAATCACATTTTAGCAAGTGGAATGTACCTAATAAAAGTAGAAACTTCAGGAGGGAATTTTGTGGTAAAAGTGATCATATTTTACTGATCTTCCTTGTTCCAAAGGATGTGCCGTCATAAGGTAAAAAATAAATAACAGACCACAGGTCTACGAAAGTATTAGCAGTATCAAGTGCTATCGGATTTATAGTTGTTCTTTAATAAATAAAACTTCGATTTATATTTGGAAGAAGATAGCTTGAGGATTTGGAAATAAAATTTTTCAATAAAAAAAAGTTGTTGGGGATTTAATGAAGATCAAATGATAAAAAAAATATTCATAGTTTTAGCATTATTGCTTTTGGGAAATTTAACTTTTGCACAAAAGAACAAGCAAGCATATTCTAAGCTTATTGATCAAGCAGATTCGCTTTATAGACTCCAGGAATTTAAACTTTCTGCGATAAAATTTTATGAAGCGTTTAAAGCGAACAATGGGAATGCATCGCAAAATGAAAGATACGATGCTGCCTCCGCTTGGGCATTAGCAGGTTATAGAGATAGTGCTTTTTTTCAACTAAATATTATTGCAACGAAAGACACTTTTTCGGAGTATTTACTTATTACTTCCGACAATAGTTTTGATGCTTTGCATCACGACAAACGATGGGATATACTTATTGCTAAAGTTAGAGAAAATAAAGACCAGACAATGATAAACCTAAACAGTTCTTTAGTTGAGCAATTGGATAGTATTCGCTTTATGGGAAATGGTTACTCTGTTCAGCTTGATATCATAACTGAAAAATTTGGTAAGGATTCGAAAGAATATACCGATATAAGAAAAAAATTAAATGAACATGATTCGATTTCCTTAATCAAAGTAAAATCAATGATTGATAAATTTGGATGGCTTGGAACTAACATAGTTGGTGAAGATGCAAGCTTCATTGCATTTATGGTAATCATTAATTCAGATGATAGTATTGGCGAAAGATATTTGCCACTGATGAAAGAAGCTGTAAAAAAAGGAACAGCAATGAAAAGTGATTTAGCTTTATTGGAGGATAGGGTTTTATTAGCACAAGGCAAAAGACAAATTTATGGCAGTCAAGTTCAAAGAGATTTTGAAACTCAAAAATATTTTGTTCTACCCTTGGAAGATCCCGATAATGTTGACAAAAGAAGAGCAGAAGTTGGTCTTGAACCTATATCAAAGTATCTCTTTTATTATGAAATTAAGTGGGAAGTTGAACAATACAAAAAAGATTTACCGGCAATTGAAGCAAGAATAAAAGCACAACAGAAATAAAGACGTTAGTTAATCGTTTCTGCTATCGTTGGTGAAAAATAAATCACAAACCAAAGGTCTTCAAAAACACAGCACTCCTATATGAAATCGAATTGATAGTAGATGCTTAACATATTGTGTTACCATTTAATTTTTATATTATTCATACTTTTTTTAGAAAAAAGTATTGCAAAAAATCGGACGATTTAATACGCTTCGATGACTGTTCGCAAAGCCCAACCACCTCTTGGGCAACAGTCATCCCTTACACGCAAGAGGCAACCGCGCCAAATCGTCCATTTGCCAACACACGTATTTGAATATCGACATTCAGAAAACACGACACCTGCCTGCCCAGTTAGGCTTTGTTTGGTAGGCAGGGAAAATGTGTTGAATTTTATTTGAATGGGAATTGAAAGCATACCACGAGTCACGCATTTTTAGATAAAAACATAAGCGTGACGGCTTGGTATGCGTGGGATAAAGTTCTACATACATTTTCAAGTGTTTTATGTAAGTCTTGATTTTTAGGTTCCTTTTTATTAAGAAAAAGGAACAAATAAATATCTTGATAGCTCAACTTTTTTAAATAAATTAATTTTAAAAAACTAACTCGTTCAGTCATTTCTTCACCTTATTATTATTGATCGTTACATCTTTTACTTCAATATCGATGGCATCAATATCGTGGTTCATACTCATTTTAAACCGTTGCCATTTAACTTTTACTTCTTCGTTATAATCATTCATTCGTTTTCGCAGGTCATTATTTCGTTGCTCTAAACGTGTGACTTGTCTGTCAAATTTATCTTTATTACCAGCAGTATTTTTTTGTGCTTTTAATTCTTTTATCTTATCCTCACTAGCAATAATTTTATCTTCTATTTCATTTTTAAATACGGTCCATTCATCGATAAAATCAGTCTTTGTAACAATTTTATTTTTAGTGATCATTTTCTCAACCTTTACATAAACTTTAACAGTGTCTCTAATCGTATTCTTTGATTCCTTCACCTTGTCATACGCATCATCCACTTTTTTTTCGTGCGATTCGCAAGAAGAAAAAAGGATGGCCGATAAAAGTAGATTGATCAATAATAGTTGGTTTTTCATTTTGGGTTTTCATTTTTTGATTTAGTTGTCAGTTCGAGTTGTCACGTTGAGCGGAGTCGAAACGCGAGAACAACTGATAATAAGCATTATGTTTCAAAAATGTCATGTCTCGACTCCGCTCGACATGACATTTTTTATTTTCATCATCAAATCACTAATCATTTTTTCACAGATTGATCGTTAGTCCATGATTCGAGAGTGAAAATTTCACGGTAAGCTTTAGGCTTAAGCTTGATCACACCGGTATAAGGATGATCCAAAACAATGATGATAAAAATAAGCATCGAGATAAAAATGGCCAACATGGAATTGATGGCGATATGCATTCGTGCATGTTCAATATCGAGCAACATCGCTATGATTATTGTAATAATTCCTCCAAAAATAATAGGCAACCAAATTGGTGGAGGAATCTCTGTTTCCATAGACATAGTTCTCAGCCCGCGGTAAGTGACAAGCTGATTTAAATGCCTAAACATTTCTGCTACCAATTGCGTTTGATAAGGGGTTTGTGGTTTTAATCGTTCCATTTCATAAAAAACTTTATCCAATGATTCAGGAGTTTTTCTGCTTGGTTTCATGATTTCCATATTAGGAAATTCTTCATCGATCACATTATATACAAAATCAAGATAAACTGTTGTCAAATTTTTTGAAACAACAGTATCGGGATAATATTTGATATCACGGTACAAACCCATTGCTGAACTCCCTTCATTACTCACGTTTGCACGCGTTTCATTCAACTGTCCCCAAACAACAAACACAACAAAACTTAACAGCAAAGAATAAAAACCAGCAATAGCAATAAAAACAAATCCTGTTACTTCATTATGAGAGCGAAGAATTTCAACAACAAGATATTTCCTAACAAGAAAAGTTGAAAGTGCAGCTAAGCTTCCGGCACAAAGAGTTATAAAAATAAATAATAACAGAGGTGGTATTTGAACCATATAATAGGTAATCGCCATTTGAGAAATAGATTAGTGTGATTAAATAGAAGGTAACTTCTGGTATAAATTATTTTAGCTTATCATCTTTTAAATGAATCTTGCCCCATTTGATTCTTTCCCAAATTCTTTCATGTAAAAAATACCCAACAGTAGCATAAATATTGCTCACTACCATAAATCCCAAAGCCACCTTAACTTGACCGGTAAATAAATACACTGCAATAAAGTCAAGAATCAAAATAGCAAACCTATAACTTACCGTCTTTACAACAGATCTTCGGAGAGTTTCTCCTGAATGAAATTTAATGGGTAGCAGTTGTTCAAACATCAATTAGAATATGTTTCTTGAAAAATGCTCTTTCACAAAAGCATGTTGTTGATTTTCGGTCATCTTATCAGCCTGTTTTATTTCGATTTTTATTTTCGAAAAGCTATGATCAGATCTCAATGAATTTAGTAACTCAACTTTTGCTGCTGTTGGTCCAAATAGAATCACCTCGTTATAATTCTTAATCACTTCACCAAGATTTTTGTAATATTCAGATTGCTGATATTGTTCTTTATTGTGCATCAAGTTTTCGCTTTTCCCTAAAGCATTTTCTTTTGATTGATGAGTAAATTTTGATGCGATTGTTTTTGTTTGAATTGGGTCGTGAGTGTATTCCATTAAATGTGCAACTGAATGATCCATCCAAATGCCTAAATATCTTTCTTGTGCCATAATCTTTTTAGTTAGTACGTTTATCATAAATTAAATAAGAATAAAAAAGCACCACTAGGTTGAATGGTGCTTTTCAAAATAGTTTTAAAATTTACTTAACTGGTGTGTGATGTTTTAAATCTTCTTCTTGTTGTTTTTTTGCAAGTTGAACATGTCCTTGAGCTACAATTGTACTTTGAGCAGCTTTTTCGTGCTCGCCTTTTTCATGATGTTTAGCAGCTTCCATATGATGCTTTGAAGCAGCTTCAAGATGTGTAGATGCAGTTTTGTGGCATTCGATGTTTTTTTGAAGTTCAGCTGGTGACAAAGTTTTGTGGTCAGCTTGGGTTGTTGTTGACATATGTTTTATTTAT
>Ga0265327_10002429_pt1 | contig 19682 bp, 18 predicted proteins | sample 41621metaG_FD_202089 | JGI IMG/M metagenome (GOLD analysis project Ga0265327, IMG submission 202089) | Rhizosphere microbial communities from Carex aquatilis grown in University of Washington, Seatle, WA, United States - 4-16-21 metaG | ecosystem: Host-associated > Plants > Roots > Rhizosphere...
AATAAGGTATCACCGTAAAAATCAACACCATAATCGATGCTGTTAATTATGCCGGGCTTCACACCTTTGGCACGCAGAAAGTTGGGTTCGGCCGTGAGATAGGCCGCAACAGCATCAACTTTGTGATCTATCAGGTCTTGTAAATTCCATGAATGCGGGATGATGTTAACTGTCTGGAGGTTGATTCCTTCATGCATCAACATGGCTCTGAATTGAGTGGCACCTTGATTCTCGCCCAGCATGACACGTTTGCCAATCAGATCAGAAGGGCTATGAATTTTGGAGTCAAAACGGCTTAAGAGAATATAAGGTGAGTGCTGGAAGATTGCTCCAATCACCACTACTGGCTTGCCATGGACAAAATCGAGCAGGATTTCTGAATCACTTACCCCATATTGGGCTTGGCCTGAGCTGACGATATCGGCCGCTAACTTTTTCTCTCCACCTTCAAGAATGTTAACTTTGATACCTTCATCTCTGTAGTAACCTTGCGCTTTTGCGGCGTAATAACCTGCGAACTGAAACTGGTGGTGCCACTTAAGTTGAACATTGACGGTATCCAGACTGTCTTTATCAATGCTACCTTTATCAGCATAGGCGTTAACATGCAGGCACATCAATAGCGCGCTACTTATCAGCAATCTGCAGATGGGACTGCTATGGAAACTACCTGAATTTTGACTACTTATATTCATTGGAATGCGATTTTCGACTGAATTTTAAGTGAATATAGTCTGATTGTATTGCTTAAGATACGCATTACTCGCAGTATGAATCTCTATGAACTAATTTGCAGTGATTAATTCCTCGTGAATTAATACGCATCTAAGCAATTGCCGGATACTTTTTAATTTTATTGAATATAAATGTTATTTTCCGATAGTTTTGAGCATTTTATGCGCAGGATCAGAGTCACTATTTCGCTTTAGTTCATGAGTTAAGTTTGCCTATTGCCATCCAACCTACGTAAAATAGTTGTTTAGAGATAGATGGTTCATTTCAAATTCGGTAGTCATTCAATTGATTCAATTAACGATAAACGGCAATTCACGAGATTTTGATACAGTCAGCTTTACAGTGGGTGAGCTTGTGGAAAAACTCGGGCTTCAGGGCAAGCGTCTGGCCATCGAATGCAACGGCGAGATTGTGCCACGAAGCCAGTTTGCACAAGCTGCACTTAAATCAGGAGACAAGCTAGAGATAGTTGGCGCAGTAGGCGGCGGCTAACTCCAGGTATTTATGGATACATTGAACATAGCAGGTAATTCTTATCACTCACGTTTGCTGGTGGGTACCGGCAAATACAAGGATTTCACCGAGACGCGCGCAGCGATTGATGCCAGTGGTGCAGAGATCGTCACTGTTGCGATACGTCGTACCAATATTGGCCAGAATGCAGGCGAGCCTTCATTGCTTGATTATCTGCCACCAGAAGAATTTACCTATTTGCCTAATACTGCAGGCTGCTATTCAGCTGATGATGCGATTCGCACCTTGCGCTTGGCACGCGAGCTGCTGGATGGCCATAAGCTGGTGAAGCTGGAAGTACTGGGCGATCCTAAAACACTTTACCCAAATGTGGTGGAAACCTTAAAAGCAGCCGAAGTGCTGGTGAAAGAGGGTTTTGATGTGATGGTCTATACTTCCGACGACCCAATTATCGCAAAACAACTGGAAGAAATCGGTTGCTGTGCAGTAATGCCTCTGGCCTCATTGATTGGGTCAGGTATGGGTATTTTGAACCCATGGAATCTGCAAATTATCATTGAAAATGCAAAAGTACCTGTGCTAGTGGATGCTGGCGTCGGTACCGCTTCCGATGCGGCCATTGCCATGGAGCTGGGTTGCCAAGGTATACTGATGAATACGGCAATCGCAGGTGCTCGTGACCCTGTTCTTATGGCTTCAGCCATGAGAAAAGCAGTTGAGGCAGGTCGAGAAGCTTATCTGGCTGGTCGTATGCCTAAAAAGCTTTATTCAGCAGCGCCTAGCTCACCAACCACCGGTATGATCTCCTAAGGCTCGCCAATGACGACAGACAAACGCTATGAATTTTCAGTCGAGGTAGAAACAGCGTTTGTAGCTGATCAGTCTGATATTGAGCAAAATCGCTACGTGTTTTCTTATTCCATCAAAATTACAAATTGCGGTAGCGTGGCTGCCCAGCTCATTAGTCGTCACTGGGTGATTACAGATGCTAATAACGAGATTCAGGAAGTTCGTGGTCTGGGCGTTGTTGGCGTGCAACCATTACTGAATCCAGGCGAGCATTTTGAATACACCAGCGGCACCATGTTGAATACCCCGGTTGGTACCATGCACGGTAGCTATCACATGACAGCTGAAGATGGCACGCAATTTGATACCGAGATTGCCGCATTTATACTTTCAATTCCACGGGTTCTTCACTAAGTTAGTTCATGAAGTTTTTACGGTCTATCCTTTTTTTGTTGGTCTTGTCTTTGTTTGGTTGTGCCGGACAGCAGACCAAAGAGACTCCCCAGGTTAATGTTCCTAAAACAAATGCGCACGCCGCTTGCAGTTGCCCTATTACTGTTGAGCCACCTTCTATCCTGATTCCGGACGAGCAAAAAACTGTGGTCCCAGCTAAACCGGATGTAGTGAAAATTCCAGATTACAGTTTGCTGAAGCCGGGAAATTGGGATGAGATTGAGTTTCTGACATTGGATGATCCATCGCAGGCCTGGCGTGGTTGGATAATCGGTTGTACTAGCTTGATTAATAAACCAGCTTGGCAAGGTGTGTGTGAGGCTGCCAGTAGACTAGACCCCAATCCGACAGCAGAAGCAGTGCGTGCCTATTTTCTGGATAATTTCAATCTATATCGTACTTCCAACACAGACAATAGCGATGTTGGCTTGATTACTGGCTACTATGAGCCCATGCTCAAAGGCAGTCGCACAAAAACCAGTACATATCGTTATCCGCTCTACAGCAAGCCAGAGGATCTGGTGACGGTTGATCTGAGCAGTATTTACCCCGAACTTGCCAATAAGCGAGTGCGCGGCAGGCTAGTCACTGATACTACCATCGGCAGCAAACTGATTCCCTATTTCAACCGTGGCGAAATTGATGGTGAGCAATCACCTTTGCGCGGCAAAGAGCTGCTTTGGCTCGATGACTTGGTTGATGCATTCTTCCTACAAATACAAGGTTCTGGATTGGTGCAACTCGATAGTGGCGAACAGGTGCATGTGGGCTATGCCGATCAGAATGGTCAGGCATATCAATCCATAGGCCGCGTATTGATAGAGCGTGGTGAATTGACGGCTGATAAAGCCTCCATGCAAGGCATCAAAAACTGGGGTAAAAATAACCTAGGTAAGCTGCGTGATTTATTGAATAGCAACCCCAGCTATGTCTTCTTCCGCGAGCTACCACCTGATCTACCCGGTCCATTGGGTGCGCTTGGTGTACCTATCCTGGCTGAACGTGCAGTGGCCATAGACCCGCGCTATGTGCCTCTTGGTGCGCCAGTGTTTCTGGCAACGACCTATCCCAATAGCTCCAAACCACTTAACCGCCTGATGATGGCGCAAGATACCGGTGGTGCCATCAAGGGTGGAGTCAGGGCTGATTTCTTCTGGGGTTCCACGGCAGAGGCTGCCAAAAACGCTGGTAGCATGAAACAAAAAGGCAAGATTTGGGTATTGCTACCCAAGGACTTCGTCTTTCCAAAGTAATTCAGTTTCTGAGACTTAATCCCAGCGATAAATATCCATCGCCAGAATGCCGTAGGTGTTCTCTGGCTGGTAACGTGTCGCTTTACCCTTGGCTGCGCCCAGCGCGACGAATAGTGGCAGGATGTGGTCTTCAGTCGGGTGAGCACGTAGGCCGCTTTTAATTTCCTTGCGGTAATTGATTAAGGCTGTAGTGTCTTCGTGTTCAATCTTGTTCGCGACCCACTCGGCAAAGTCAGGCACGTAATCCAGCACCTTGGCATCTCTTTGCATGGTAAATAGGTCATGCAGATTATGCGTAATGGCGCCGCTGCACAGAATCAATACATTTTCGTCTTGCAGCTGGCTGATCGCCCGTCCCATATCGTAATGCGCCTGAGGCCCCAGCCGACTCTGGATGGAAAGTTGGGTGACTGGTATGTCAGCATCAGGATACATGAGTCTCAGCGGTACCCAGGCACCGTGATCCAGCCCTCTGCCGTGATCCAGCTCAACGTCAATACCTGCTTTTTTCAGTAATGTAGCTGTTTGTTCGGCAAGTACCGGCGCCCCGTTGACTGGGTATTCTATCTCGTACATTTCTCTGGGGAAGCCACCGAAGTCATGAATGGTTTGCGGTTTTTCCGCGAGGCTGATGCGCGGCGCATGGGTATCCCAATGTGCCGATATGACCAATATGGCTTGAGGGCGTGGCAATGACAGCGCTAATTCACCCAGCAGTTTGCCGGTGGCGCCTGGTTCTATCGCCAGAGTAGGTGCACCGTGAGAGATGAATAGTGTCGTCATTGCCTGATCCTTGTTTTGCTTAAAGTCGTATTAATTAACTGATTACTTACGGTTATCTAGGCTGAAACCACCTGCGCCATGGGCAACAATCAGTAGCAGGCCGCCGATAATGGTGATGTTTTTGAGGAACATGATGGTTTGCATCTGATCACCGAAATTGGCATGGAACATCAAGGCGGTAGCTAGGGTGAATACGGCAATCACAGCGGCTGAAACTCTGGCTTTGTAACCAACCAGCAAAGCAAGGCCGAGGACAACTTCAACGAATACAGCAATACCATAGCCTACTTCAGGGAAGGGTGCGCCTACACTGCTGATATAAGCAATGGTGCCAGCCGGCGCTGCGATTTTGCCAAAGCCGCTAATGATGAAAATAAGGGATAGTAAAACACGGCCAACAAAACTGGTGCTACGTTCAGAAACAGACATTTGAAACTCCTTTTAAATGAGGTGATGACGGAGATCATTGTATAGACGTTTATTTTTAATGATAATCCCATAAAAAATTGTAAGACTGTCCTATTTTAGTTGACAATGTTCAGTATGAGTAACTTTGAAGAGATCAGGATTTATGTTGAGGTCGTCAGGTGCAGCAATTTCACCGTGGCTGCCAAGACGCTCGGTATTACTAAGCAATTGGTAAGCCGCAGGATCATGGCGCTTGAAGAGCGTCTAGGTGCGCGCTTACTTAATCGTACTACCCGCAAGCTCTCCCCCACAGAGTTGGGCAGGGTTTTTTATGAGCGATGTATGCGAGTGTTGCAGGAATTGAATGAAGCCGAACAAGAAGTTAGTAACCAATCTGACGAGTTGCGTGGCTTGTTACGGATATCGGCACCAGTCTCTTATGCCAGCATGGTGCTGGCGCCAGCGCTGAATGCCTTTATGCTGCAACATCCAAATCTGGAAGTCTCTGTTGATGTTGATAATCGCTTGGTTGATATTGTTGGTGAGGGCTACGACATGGCGATTCGTATTACCATGCACCCCGAACCTGGCTTGGTCGCTCGTAAGCTGGCTGATTCGGCCTTGATCTATTGTTGCAGCCCAACGTATGCAGATAAGTACGGTATTCCCCATAGCCCAATAGAACTAAGGACGCATCGTTGTATTACGAGCTTTGGCAATGAATGGGTATTTCAGCATGATGGCGAGTTGCGGAAGATTCAGATTCATCCAGTATTGCGTTCTAATCATGGAGAAGTCATGCGTGAAGCGGCTATTGCTGGTCTAGGGATTACAGGTCTACCGGAGTTTTACGTCAAAGAAGCCATTCGAGATAACCTTCTGATACCTATACTCTCGTCATACACAGCCAGTATTGGCCCTGTCTATGCCTTGTACCCGCAGCATCGGCAGTCATCTGCAATGGTCCGGGCTTTCGCAGATCACTTGCAGGCCTGGTTTAGCCAAGAAAAATAGTCGTAGAAATGAAAAAGGGAGCCTAAGCTCCCTTTCACTACAGCAATGCTAATGAATTAGCGATTGACTGTTGTAATTTGCAATCTTAGCGATTGCAAACGTACATTGTTACTTCAAAGCCGAAACGCATTTCGGTAACTTCTGGCTTGGTCCACATAATAATCTCCTTGATTTGGTTTATTTCGTTTTGCTCGCGCTATACAGCATTTGCATCACGTGTGACGTACTTTACCGGGGGTCAAGCGTTTACACACTGCCAAAAGTCATGAAAGAACACTCATGATTTTCATTAGATTGTTAATAGATTGTAAAAATCTAGCGCTTAATCCAGCTAATGAAGGTTTTGTAATACTCGGGCTGGCGTATACAAAGGTAAATCGTGACGAATATATTGACGATTGCCGTCGCCATAAAAAGCTGAGGAATGGTGTGACCATCCTTGAACACCCACACTGAAAACCCTGCCGAAACAACCATGAATAAGGCATTGAGGATGTTGTTTGCTGCAATCACACGTGATTGATGGCTCTTCTCTGAGCGCGTTTGGATCAAGGCGTATAGCGGAACAATGTAAAAACCGCCGAACAGACCGATCAGTGCAATATCTACGAGTACCCGCCAGTGGCTGAGTTGTCCAATAAACGCGTGGAAATCCTGTAGAGGCGCGTCGGCGGATAAGCCTTGATGTAGTTGGGCGCTAGACGTAGCCAAATCAGCACCGAAGATGGTCAGGCCGATAGAGCCAAATACAATCAGGCCCAGCTCGACCTTACCTTTTGAGAGCTTCTCACACATCAGCGAGCCTACGCCTATGCCTAGTGAAAAGATGGTAAGTAAGAGAATGAATACGCTTTCATCGCCATGTAGTATCTGTTTGGCAAAGTTGGGGAATTGAGCGAGCAGCGTTGCTCCAAAAAACCAGAACCAGGAGATGCCTACAAGGGCGAGCCAGATCACTTGGTGCTTCCAGGCAAATTTCAGGTTAAAGAAAGTTTCGGTCACTGGATTCCAGTTGATCTTCAAGCTAGGATCGGCTGCGGGCGAATTAGGCACTCCGCGACTAACGCCATAACCCATGACGGCAATCAGGAGGATGACGATACTGGTAAGTAGAGCATTGTTGCTTTGCATCGCTAGCCAAGCTCCAAGTACCTGCCCAAGCAGGATCGCCACAAAACTGCCCATCTCTACCATGCCATTACCACCAATCAGTTCCCGCTCACTTAAGTGTTGCGGCAGGTATGCGTATTTCACAGGCCCGAATAGTGTGGAATGCATGCCCATCATTAAGAGGGCTGTTGCCAGTAGCCAGATGTTATGCAAAAAGAAGCCCGAACTTGCGAATAGCATGATGCAGATTTCAAATATCTTTACCAGACGGATGATTTGCGATTTTTCAAATTTGTCTGCAAGTTGGCCAGCAGTGGCAGAAAACAAAAAGAACGGCAGTATAAACAAGCCAGGCAGCAGTGTTGCGAGGGTGGCGCCATCTATAGCGGTGAGCGTAGCCGCGTGAAAGGCGACTAGCGTGATGAGCGCAGTTTTGAAAACATTGTCGTTAAAGGCGCCTAAAAACTGGGTAAAAAAGAATGGGCGAAAACGCGTTTCTTTCATTAACTGAAATTGATTGCTCATTGTTAATCCTCGGGAATTTTTCGATTGATGATCAGGCGTTTTCAGCCATAGATTTCAAAGTGACATAATCTGTTTTACCAGTACCTAGCAGCGGTATTTCGTTGACTACAACAATCTTCTTGGCAACTGCAAGCTCTGGGCTGCCTAACTCTCTGGCGGCAGTTTGCAAGCGATCACGGCCCAAATCCTTGTCAGTCGTATACAACACAATATTTTCGCCACGTTGCACATCTGGCTGGGTGGTGGCAGCGTGCAGAAAATCCGGAGAGGCAGTATTGGCAATATGCTCCACCGTTTCCAGTGAGATCATTTCACCTGCAATCTTGGCAAAGCGTTTTACGCGGCCGAGAATTTTGACGAAGCCATTTTCATCGATATTGACGATGTCCCCTGTGCTGTACCAACCATCCTGTGGTGGTTGGAGGATGCCAGGCTCATCAAACAGATAATAGCCGAGCATTACATTTGGCCCGCGGACTGAGAGTAAGCCGCCGTGTTCTATGCCCGGCACCTCATCCAGCTTGGGTTCCAGGCCCGGCAACAAAGGCCCAACGGTACCAATAAGATTGGCCATGGGGGTATTTACAGCCAGTACAGGTGCGCACTCGGTTGAACCATAGCCTTCAAGTATGCGGATACCAAATTTCTCTGCCCATACTTTGCGTACTTCTTCATTCAGTTTTTCTGCGCCTGCGACCACATAGCGCAACTTGTAGAAATCGTAAGGGTGGGCAAACTTGGCGTAATTCCCGAGAAAGGTGCTGGTACCAAACAGCACCGTACAGCCACGGTCATAGATGACTTCTGGGATCACGCGGTAATGAAGTGGTGAGGGGTATAGAAACAGTTTGCTGCCTGTGACTAGTGGCATGATGCCTCCACAGGTGAAGCCAAATGCGTGGAACAAAGGTAGGGCGATCATGAATTTATCAGATGGTGAGAAATCAATCACAGCCCGAATCTGCGCAATGTTCGCCAGAATGCCGCGATGCGAATGTGCCACGCCTTTAGGTTTGCCTTCGGAGCCTGAGGTGAAGAGTACGACCGCTGGCGCATCTGGATTGTGCGACTGATTAACGCAACGAGGTAGCCAGCGCGCATACGCCATCAACCAGATTTTATCCAGCAGTGCAAATTGCGAGCGCAAGTCTTCTAAATAGACGATCTGAATGCCTTGTAGTGCGGCAATCACACTTTCCAGCTTGGCGGTCTCGATGAATTTACGTGAACTGATGATGGTTTTGACATTGGCAGCAGTGCAGGCATTCTGTATACCAGAACTGCCGGCTGTGTAATTAAGCATGGCTGGAATACGATTGAATGCACTCATGCCAAACAGTAGGCAGACAGTGTTGGTTACATTGGGCATCAGTACGCCAACAGACTCATAAGGCAAGCTTACTTTGCTTGCCAGACGGCCTAGTGCCAGGGATTTTTTCAGTAAATCGCCATAGCTTTCCTCTACTTGACTCATGTCTTCAACTAGCCTTGCACTACGACCATGGACATCAATTGCATCCAGAAATGCACTAAACAGGGTTTGTACAGAATGGGATTTGAATAGCATTTCCTGCATGACGCGCCGCATAGCATCACCCGCCATGCGTCTGCGGATTTTTGCGCTGGGTGCAACAGGCATGTTAATACTGGTAGTAGCTAATATAGTAAGCGTGACCTTGGGGAATATCTTTTTCGGGTAATCACCAGAAAGCCGACTGAAATAGCTACGCGATGCACCATCCAGTCGCACTGGTAGTATGGTTGCGCCTGTCTTTGCAGCGACAAAACCAGGGCCATCGTAGACTTTCATTAAGCTTCCAGTGAGGGTGATGCGCCCCTCCGGGAATATCACAACATTTTCACCAGCTTCCAGTAATTTAATAACCTTTTTCATCGCAAGTGGGCTGGTGGGGTCTACCGCAAGATAGGGTGTCAACCTAAGTATTTGGCGGAAAAACCAGCTATTGAGTACTGTAGTGTGTACGACAAAAGTAGCGCGTATCGGCAGGAAAAGACCAAGTAGCAGACCATCTAGAAATGACTCATGGTTGGCAATCACTAGCACCTTGCCATGATCTGGCACATGTTCCTGACCAGTAATTTTGATACGAAAGAATAGCTTGCTGAGTATTTTTAGGAATGTTGTTATCAATGGATGTCCTCTTATATTTCTTCTTTGATATATCGCAAAACCCTGCTCAGAGTGTCTGCTACGATTGCCTTATCGATCCAGAAATACACTTCTTTGCCGACTTTTTCGCTATTGAGTACGCCGCTATCTCTTAATACCTTGAGGTGATGGGTAACAGCAGTGCGGCTTAGCGTAGAAGCTTGAACGATTTGTAGTATGTTCATGCGCTCATTCGGCTCAAAAGCAAGAAGTATGCGTTGGCGATGCTCATCGCCGAGCGCAATGAACAGCTTGGATGTGTTTTTCCATGATGCTGGAATTTCATGAACGATTTTCATGACTATATAATTAGTTATTTAGTTATGTGTGTCAACATTTTTTTGTGATTGAGTATAGATTGGTTATGATGCTTACCTTCCAAATTCAAGGCATTCCTGAATGTCGTCTAATAGACATCCTTTAAAACTGCGCACTGATCTCTATGCGGCGATGGCGCAGTCTGGTTTTGCGTTTGCGCCGAGCGCATCCGTCCAGGCATGGTTACTTGCACAGTCTGATGATGCGCTAAGCGATTGGGCACAATTTGCCGATAGCTGGAATGGCATGCCACTGGATAACTATATGGCAGATGGTGGACGCTATCGTCGTCGGCTTTATGCCACACTAAGCGCTCCTGATGGTAATGGCCCTGTCGTGCTGGAACCGCACCAACCGCACTATCAGAGTCTGGATTACAACACCTTGAATGGCGGCGTCGCGCGCGAATTTGAGCCGATTAAAAATGAAATCGTGCAGGGCAATACCATGCAGTCGGTGTTTAGACTCTGCCAGCAGATATTCAGTTATGTCATGCCCCAGGCTTCATGGCATATCGAGTGCCACCAGTTTCGCATAGAAGCCGGACATGATGGCTTGGGTAAGCCAACCCCGGAAGGTGTACATAGGGATGGTGTGGATTTTGTTTTCGTGATGATGGTGAGACGCGAGAATATCTCTAGCGGCACGACGACTATGCACGATCTAGAACAGAAGGGCGTGCTGGATAGCTTTACCCTGACACATCCTCTGGATTGCGCCATCGTCAACGATCGACGTTGTATGCACGGCGTTACGCCAATTGAGCCTATAGATCCAAATAAACCAGCGTATCGTGATGTGCTGGTTGTTACCTTCACCAATAAAAACCGCTAGGCGTATCTCATGGATACTCCACAAGTTTCGGTTAATCCGTTAAAGAACAGCCGTTTTTTCAAACTGCTGTCGTATCGAGTATGTATGGTGCTCTCTTACCAGATAATGGCTGTCGTGGTGGGCTGGCACATATACGAAATCACACTCGATCCGTTGGCGCTCGGCCTAGTCGGCCTTGCCGAGCTTATTCCCTATTTTAGTCTAGCCTTGTTCGCAGGTTACGCCGTCGACCATTACTCCAGACGTTTGTTTGGGGTGCTCTCAGCCGTTGTACTCAGTATCAATGCATTAATGCTGGCGGCAGTCTCCAGCGGCTATTTGTCCGGCAATCAATCCGCATGGATTTACCTGTCGATTGCCTTTGTTGGCTTGGCGCGTGCGTTCATTGCGCCGACCTATAGTTCAGTATTTGCGGCGATCTTACCGCGCGAGCAATATGCCAAAGCAGCAGGGGTTGGCACTACCGTATTTCAGATTGGATTGGTGCTCGGGCCAGCTTTGGGCGGGATGTTGGTCGGGTGGACTAGTATTACCGTGGCTTACGAAGTTGCGACATTTTTTGCAATAATGGCAGCCGTAATATTACTGACACTAAGAGTCAGCACAACGCCGGCCGCAGAGGAATCCCCCATTTTTAGTAGCATTGCACAGGGCGTAAAGTTTGTGTTCAACAATCAGGTCATACTGGGGGCACAAGCGCTCGATATGTTTGCTGTGTTGTTTGGCGGCGCCATCGCCATGCTGCCGGTATTTATTCACGATATCTATCATTATGGCGCCGAAGGTTTGGGCATTCTACGTGCTGCGCCATCGGTTGGGGCAATTGCTACCGGGCTGATCTTGGCCAGATTTCCAATCTATCAACATGCTGGACGGTGGTTGATTACAGCAGTCGCTAGTTTTGGCATTTGCATGATTGTGTTCGCTACTATTACACAATTTTGGATAGCAGCATTATTGCTGATGCTGTCAGGTATATTCGATGGTATGTCCGTAGTTTTACGTACCACCATCATGCAGCTGATGACTCCTGATGCCATGCGCGGGCGGGTAGCATCCATCAATGGTTTATTTATCGGCTCATCCAACGAGCTAGGGGCTTTTGAGTCTGGCCTTGCTGCGCGCATCATGGGGTTGGTCCCGTCAGTCATTTTCGGCGGCATGATGACTTTGAGTGTCGTGATGATGACGGCCAGACTTGCTCCAAAGCTGGTTAAGCTGGATTTAAAAAAGCTGCATTAATCAGGCGCTATGGCGGCTTATTTTCCCGTTATCGGCTAACAGGATAGTAGTGGCCAAGCTCTTGAAAATGCCATGCTCGACTACACCCGGCGTCGCATTCAAAAGATCATTCAATGCTGCGCCATCCGTGCTGGCGTCAAATACCATATCCAATACCAGACTTCCGTGAGAAGTCATCGCCAGCCCATCCTTGCTGGCATTTTGACGTAAATCTCCTTTCCCTCCCAATAATTCCAGACTGCGTTTAACCAGTTGCCAGGAAAACGGAGCGACCTCAATCGGGATCGGGAATTTCTCGCCAATACGACTCACTTTTTTGGATGGGTCTATCAGTACAATAAAAGCATTGCTGGCTTTGGCTAGCAGTTTTTCACGCACAAGGTCTGAGCCCCTGCCCTTGAGCAGTATCATGTCTGGCGTTACTTCATCGGCGCCATCCACATACAGATCAAGTAGTGAAATATGCTCTAGGGCAACGATGGATAATCCCAGCGATTGTGCTTTGATGGTACTGACAACAGAGCTGGCGACAGTGGTGACCTTCAGTCCTTCCTCAACACTTCTTCTTGCCAGCTCTTCAATGAAAAAATTGGCTGTGGAACCCGTTCCTAAGCCTACCAACATGTCATCTTTGACCAATTTTGCTGCTTCTATAGCAACTAGTTGTTTATCGTTCATGATGATCTCCCAATACAAAGTCCGAAGAAGGCAGCATAGCAAACTATATAAACAAAGGTGTCGAGATGACAGGCTTTAATTATTGAATTGAGCATTAATTACGAGGCTAATCGACACTTTGAAAAGACACGGTGCAGGTTAATTTAAAGCCTGGAGAAATTGCAACCTTGCATACTTAACAAAATAGATAATCAATATACCCATGGATCAATTAACCCCAATTGAAATTGCCCGCCAAGCCTTGCTGCAATTGGGCGCACGTAAAATTCCACCTACGCCGGATAATTTTCGTAAAGTGTATGACGAGATTAGTGGTACAAAATCAGCTGATGCAACGACTGAAATCAGCAAGTCTATCAAAAAGATATTGATGGAGGCGGGCAAGGATCAGCCTAAATACGTTACTAGTGCACAACAATTATCTGCAGCTATTGAAAAAAATGATTGGCCAAAGTTAGAAGAGTCACTGAAAAAACTCATCGTGATGCCAAGCACGGATATACGACATGTCAGTTGGGCAACAGTGATCAAGAATCTGCTCAAGCAGCTGGAAATAAGCCATAAAGGTGTCACCCTGAGTCGCAAGAAAGAAGGCTTGGCCAAAGTTTTTAGTAACTTTGAGAATGACGAAGCCCAGTTAGCACAAAAAATCCAAGCCCTTATTAGTTCATGGGGTGTGGGTTTGGCAGCTGAACCAGTTTCAACCAGTGGGGAGCATGTGGCACAGGCAGCAGCCATGCCTGTCTTGTCAGATAAGGGTACACAACAAGTTATTCCTGCCCCACAGTTCATGGCTGGCCAGCTACGTGAAATACTATTGAGAACATTCCAGCTTGTTTTTATCCCGCAGCTGGAATCTAACCCGGAAGCTGTGCATAAGGCTCAGCAACTCAAACAAAAACTTACGTATGCACATACAGATGCAGAGCTAACTGAAGTTGGCCATGATATGAAGGCGTTATGGTTGACACTGGAAATACAGCGGGATAACCAGCAGAAAATTAATGACGCCCTGATGCAATTGTTAAGACTCACCATAGAAAGTATGGGAGAACTGGTGATTGAGGACAAATGGCTACATGCACAGACCGAGATCATCAGCGATATTATTTCCAAACCGGTCAATATCACTACGCTCTACGATGCCGAAAGCAGCCTTAAGGACTTTATTTATAAACAGCACAATATCAAGCCAGCATTGATTGAAGCGCGAGATACGCTGAAAAAAATGGCAGAAACTTTTGTCAACCGTCTGGCCGATGTGACCGAAAGTACGACTGATTATCAAGGCAAGATCGAAGAATATCAAAAGCAGATATCTTCATCCGAGGACATCCTGGAACTCAATACATTGCTTGGCAAAATGCTGGAAGACACTCGTGTCATGGGGGTAAGTGTGCAGCGTACCCGTGACATGCTGGAAGAAACCCAAAAGCGGGCAAATGATGCCGAGGCCACTATCGCCAAATTGACAGCGGAGCTCGATTATATAAATGAGGTAGCCCATCAGGACTACCTGACGGGTACTTTGAACCGTCGAGGTATGGATGAGGCGTTAGCTAGAGAGTTTGGACGGGCAGAGCGTCATCAGGTGCCAATCTCGATTGCCATGATGGACATTGATCATTTCAAGAAACTGAATGATAGCTTGGGCCATGCGACAGGGGATATTGCGCTCAAACATCTGGCAAATATCGTTAAAACGGTACTGAGATCAACCGATGTCATTGCCAGATACGGTGGTGAGGAGTTCTTGATAATTTTGCCAGGGACTGGCAAGGAAGAGGGGGCTGTCATCATCACACGTACACAACGAGAGCTCACCAAAAATTACTTCCTGCACAACAACGAGCGCGTGCTGATAACGTTTAGTGCTGGAGTGGCAGAGAAGAAAGAGGGAGAAGCTATGCAGAGTGTGTTGGAGCGCGCTGATGGCGCGCTCTATATGGCTAAAAGCAGTGGTAGAAATCGTGTGGTGACAGCGGATTAATACAAGCTACTTCTGCCAGTTGAGTAGCCGGGGTCGACATCGCTTTGCCATTCACCGCAGTTAGCACAGCGATGGTCATGCATAGTTTGACTCAACACTAACTCATAGCTGCCACAGTACTTGCAGGCCAGCGACTTTGGGGAAGATTTAGCAACGGTTTCGTGGTGTTCCGTGGCTACCTTTGTACTACCTAAGCCGTACTTGTTATCCATGGTTAACTCCATTGAAAACTGAGAACAGAGATTAAAAGTACGCGTTTTTTTTTCGCTTCGCAAGTGAATTTTTCTAGTCAGATATCGTTCCGGCTGTGAACTGCCTAACTGTTTTGGATTGCTAAAACAACTAGAATAACGTGGATATTCATTATTCAGGCGATTAAGTAGTGACTAACTGCGATTTATGTAATACCCCGGGCGGTAGCCTTATCTGGCAAGACGGATTTTGCCGTGTTGTGATGATTGATGATCAGGATTACCCTGGTTTTTGCCGTGTGATCCTGAATCAACACGTGAAAGAAATGACGGATCTAAGCCCCGAAGACCGCGAACGCCTGATGGCGGTGGTATTTGTGGTTGAAAAAGCTGTGCGTGACATCATGCAGCCAGAGAAGATCAACTTGGCGAGCCTAGGTAACAAAACCCCGCATATGCATTGGCATGTGATTCCACGGTTTACTCGAGACAGGACTTTTCCTGATGCGATCTGGGCGGCTAGCAAACGCGAGACACTCGCCCATCGTATTGATACCGCAACAGCAAGCAGACTGAAGGCAGAAATACAAAAAGTATTAGGTTGATACTAGGCTAAGAGTCGCTCGACTACTTTGCCCTCTATCAGGTGAGATTGAATAATCTCATCAATATCTTCATTGTCGACGAAACGATACCAGATGGCTTGCGGGTAAATCACCAGTAAAGGTCCCTCATCGCACCTGTCGAAGCAGCCTGCACGATTGATTCGCACATTACCTTTACCATTCAGATTCAGTTTTTTGACACGTGATTTCATGTGATCGAACGCAGTTTCAGCACCATAGTCGGTGCAGCAGGCGGCGCCATCTTCGCGTTTGTTCAAACAGAAAAAAACATGATATTCATAATATTTCATGGTTTATTCAGACGCCAGACTGTCTTCCTTGGTAAATGTCCAGGTGCGGGTAATACTCAAGATATCAGTATCCTTGCGCACATCCTCGGGGAACGGCGCGTAAGGTGCTGCCAGCTCGACTATCCTTTTGGCCGCATCATCCAGCACCTTGGACCCCGAGCTCTGGTTAATCTCTACTGTTTCAATAGAACCATCGGCCTTGATTGAAACCGTCATACGCAGTGAGCCATAGAGTTTCAGATCTCTGGCAGCTTCCGGATAATTGAGGTTACCCACTTTTTCGACTTTTTGCCGCCATGATTCAACATACACAGCAAAACGGTATTCCTGTGTACGTGCACCAATAAACTTGCGCTTGGGTCGCTTCTGGTAATCGTCCTGCTGTTTGGCGATCTGCGCTTCCAGCCTTGCCATTTCCAGGCTACTTTCCATCAAATCAGTGTTGTTCAGTGACTTTTTGACAGAGGTCTGTTGCTGGCCTTGATCAGTAGGTGGCGCGGCGGCTTGTTTGGTGGGCGAACTCTCAACCTTTTTCGCGGCATTCAACTGTGTCATCAGTTCACGGGCCTGTTTTTCCAGTTCTGCGACTTTTTGTTCCTTGCGTTCTGCCTCAGTTTGCAGTGCAGCGGATTTTGCAGCCTGTTTGGCTTCAGCAGGGGTTACGCTGAATTCGGTGACTTTCTGTTTAGGCGCAGGCAGCGCAGATTTCATCTGCCGCTTTTCATCAGTATTGCCGCCACGGTCCAGATTTGCCTGTGCCAGCGCATCTGCTTTGGTCGGTGCAGTTTTGGTTTTTGCATTGACCAGCACTACATCAAGCGGCGGCATTCTGTCGGTAAATTTTTTCAGGTCAGGTGGTTCAAAGTTGAGTGCCACGATCACTACAATATGAACCAGTGCAGACACCGCGACTGCGATGCCAAAAGTATCCATCGATTTCAGGATGGAAAGGTTCAAACAGCCAGCCTTTCCAGCAGTTTTTGATGTATTCCACCAAAACCGCCGTTGCTCATGACCAGAATGTGGTCACCTTCGCGTGCCTCATGCACAATTGCACCGATCAAATGGTCAAGGTCTTCGCTGACTATGGATTTTTGCTTGATGGGCGCCAAGGCTGCCGCTGCATCCCAACCCAGATTTGCGCCGTAGCAGAAAACCTTGTTGGCTTCTGTCAGGCTGCCCGGCAATGCGTCTTTCATTACCCCCAGTTTCATGGTGTTGGAGCGTGGCTCCAGCACTGCCAAAATGCGGGCTTTACCAACTTTGGCGCGCAAGCCGGCCACGGTGGTGTCTATCGCAGTAGGGTGGTGCGCGAAATCATCATAAACCGTGATGCCTTTGACGACACCGCGGATCTCCATGCGGCGTTTCACATTCTGGAAATCGGCCAGCGCAGCAATGCCCTCATTGACAGGTACACCAACATGTCGGGCTGCAGCCAAAGCAGCCAGTGCGTTCTGGCGGTTGTGCTCGCCTAGTAACTCCCACTCCAGCCTGCCTTGAGCAACACCATCCAGTATCACTTCAAACCTGCCATTGGCATCGACATCTCTAGCCTGCCATGACCCGTCACCACCGAAGAACTCCACAGGTGTCCAGCAACCACGATTGATGACGCGCTTCAGGCTTTCTTCCTTGCCGTTGGCGACGATCAGGCCTGCTTGCGGTACGGTGCGTACCAGATGGTGAAATTGGGTTTCGATGGCGTTGAGGTCAGCGAATATGTCAGCGTGATCAAATTCCAGATTGTTCAGCACTGCTGTACGTGGACGGTAATGCACGAATTTTGAGCGTTTGTCGAAGAAAGCCGTGTCGTATTCGTCAGCTTCAATCACAAAAAAAGGCGAGGTGCTTTTCTCGTCTTGGGCGGGCTTGCCTGGCAGTCTGGCCGAGATTCCAAAGTTTTGCGGGACCCCGCCGATGAGGAAACCAGGAGCAAGGCCAGCATCTTCAAGTATCCATGCCAGCATGGATGAGGTGGTCGTTTTACCATGCGTACCAGCCACAGCTAGTACCCACTTACCTTGCAGCACATTCTCGCTCAACCATTGTGGGCCTGAGATATATGGCAAGCCCTGATTGAGGATTTCTTCCATTAGCGGGTTGCCACGGGAGACTACATTGCCGACGACGTAGACATCAGGCTTGAGCTTGGTTTGTTCTGGAGAGAAGCCTTCGATGAGCTCTATGCCTTGTGCTTCCAGCTGTGTGCTCATCGGTGGATAGACATTGGCATCGCAGCCTGTCACTTTATGTCCTGCTGCTTTTGCTAATACAGCGATACCACCCATAAAGGTGCCGCAAATGCCAAGTATGTGAATGTGCATAAAAGTCGTTCAAAGAATTTGATTTATTGTATCAAACTCTAGGCAAGACTTAAGCAAGATTCGGTGCTAACCAGCGCTCCAGGTACTCCACGGGCAAATTGCGGCGTGCGGCCATGTCTTTCAGTTGGTCCTGACCAATTTTATCCACACTGAAATACTTGGATTCAGGGTGTGCAAAATAGAAGCCAGAGACAGCTGCCGCTGGTGTCATCGCAAACGAGTCAGTGAGCGTCATGCCGATTTCTTCGCATTGCAGCAGCTTGAACATGTCAGCTTTCACGGTGTGATCAGGGCAGGCAGGGTAACCAGGTGCCGGCCGTATGCCCTGATAACTTTCCTTGATGAGTTGCTCATTGCTGAGTTGCTCATCTGCGGCATAACCCCAGAGGTCAGTACGGACACGTTTGTGCAGATATTCGGCAAAAGCTTCGGCCAGACGATCAGCCAGCGATTTCAGCATAATGCTGTTGTAATCGTCATGTGCCGCTTCAAATCGCTCAAGATATTTTTCTATGCCCAAACCGCCAGTGACAGCAAATAAGCCTATGTAATCTGCGGTTCCAGATTCCTTCGGTGCAATAAAGTCTGCCAAGCACTGGTTGGGGCGAGCAATACCATCAATCACCGGTTTCACGGTCTGCTGGCGCATACCGTAGTAGGTGAAAGCAACTTCTGAGCGGCTTTCATCGGTATAAATCTCAATGTCATCGTCATTCACACTGTTGGCTGGCAATAAGGCGATGACGCCATTAGCGCTTAGCCAGCGACCTTCAATCACTTTCTTCAGCATGGCCTGAGCCTCTGCGAATAGCTTGCTTGCAGCTTCGCCAACTACTTCGTCTTGGAGTATGGCTGGGTAAAAGCCAGCCAAATCCCATGTCTGGAAGAATGGGCCCCAATCAATGAATTCAGCGATAGTGGCAAGGTCGATATTCTTGAATAGCCGACGGCCAATGAACTTGGGCTTTACCGGCGCGAACTGCAGACTGGCTTTGTTGGCGCGTGCTTCAGCAATGCTCAGCATAGGCACGCCTTTTTTATTGGCGTGCTGTGTTCTCGCGCGTTCGTAATCAGCACTGATTTCGGCAATGTAGCTATTCTTCGACTCTGGCGTTAGTAGCGACTGCATGACTGCGACCGAGCGTGAGGCATCAGGCACGTAAATCACCGGGCCGTCATAGTTGGGTGCGATTTTGACTGCGGTATGCGCACGAGAAGTCGTCGCACCGCCAATCAGCAATGGCATTTTTAGCCCATGGAAATACGGGTCACGCTGCATTTCACGGGCGACATAAGCCATTTCTTCCAGTGAAGGCGTAATCAGGCCAGATAAACCGATGATGTCGGCATTCTCAGCCTTGGCCATGGCCAGAATCTCAGCTGCTGGTACCATCACCCCCATGTTCACGACTTCAAAGTTATTGCATTGCAACACTACGGAGACGATGTTTTTACCGATGTCGTGTACATCG
>Ga0265327_10002430_pt1 | contig 19680 bp, 19 predicted proteins | sample 41621metaG_FD_202089 | JGI IMG/M metagenome (GOLD analysis project Ga0265327, IMG submission 202089) | Rhizosphere microbial communities from Carex aquatilis grown in University of Washington, Seatle, WA, United States - 4-16-21 metaG | ecosystem: Host-associated > Plants > Roots > Rhizosphere...
AGGGTGGCGCCGTGGCGGCCCTTGCCGGTGGAAGTTTTCAGAAAGTCGGCCCCGCCTTCCAAGGCGAGGCGGCAGGCTTGGCGGATGGCCGTTTCGTCCGGGAGATCGCAGGTTTCGAGGATGACCTTGAGGTGGGCGGGGCCGCAGGCGCGCTTCATAGCGGCGATCTCGTCGACAAGCGCTGCGTCCGCGCCGGAGAGGAAGAGGCCGCGGTTGATGGCGATGTCGATTTCCGTGGCCCCGGCCTCGACGGCGGCCTCGATCTCGGCGGTCTTGGCCGCAAGAGGCGACTGGGAAAAGGGAAAGCCTCCGGCGACGCAGGCCAGTTGGACGCCGGAGCCGGCAAGAGCTTGTGCGGCGGTGGCGGCGAAATTCGGCCAGACGCAGACAGCGGCGCAGCGGAGGTGTGGCTGGTCCGGAACCGGAGCGATGGCGCGGGCGACGAGAGCCGTGACGTCCCGTGCGGTGTCGGTGGCCCCAAGAGTAGTGAGATCAAGAAGCCCGATGAGGCGTGCCGGATCAGGCATCGGACTTTTCGTCTAACGAGAGCAGGGGAGCGCTGGCGGCAGGTCCGCTGGAATTGCCGAGGCCGGGAATGACGCGGCGCACGAGTTTTTTCAGGCCGGTATCGGCGGCGGAGAGGTCGGCTTCAGCCTGGCGCATGGCTTTTTCCCAGGCGGGGGCGAAGCCAGGTGCCTGCTCGCGCATGAGGCGGACGGCGGTTTCATTGAGCTGGAGTTGGCGCAGTTCCGCCTGGCCCGGCTTTTGCTGCATGGCGGCGAGGTTGATGCGCAGGGTTTCATTCTGGCGCTTCAGGTCGTCGAGCTCGGACTGGAGGGTCTGGTTGCCGCTGGCATTGATCTTGAGCTGGGTATTGAGGTGGCCGGTCAGGTCGCGGTGTTCTCCGGCGATGCGCTTGTTTTCCCGGGCGAGGGCGCGCTTGGCATGGAAGGAGGACTTCCAGATGAAGCCGGCAACGAGGAGGCCCAGAAGGAGACCCCAGGTGAAGTGTTCGCTGAGAATGGCTTTGAGAGTTTCCATGGAGATCAGTGGACGGGAGTGGGTGTGGGAGAAGAGGCGGGATTGCCCGGCCCGGGTGCGGGCGGGGTCTGGGCAGCCGTATTTTCCGGCGGAGCCGCCGGATTCAGGATGGCAAGGAGCTCATCAGTTAGATCCGGAGCGTTTTTGACATAAAGAAGAACCGGCAGGCCGGTGTTGGTGTTGCCGGAGCTGTCGATGAGCAGGTCGAAGCCCTTTTTTTGTGCGAGCGCCTTGGCTTCCGCGGAAATACGGGAGAGCGAGGCCCGCATGTAGCCGACCATCTTGCGGTTGATCTCCAGTGTCTGTTCGTCGCGGTACGTCTCAAAATCCTTCTGAAGGCTTTCAAGGGTGAGGCGCTTGTCCTCGTAGGCTTGGGAGATCTTCGCCTTTTTTCCGAGATCGTTGCCGGGTTCCTTGGCCACCGCCTGCATTTCAGCGTTCAGGGCCTTGAGCTCGTCCACCACGCGGCGCATGTCCTCGGCGCGGCGGTCGTTCAAGATGTCCTCGTGCAGTTTCTTGATGATGGCCTGCTCGGAGGCGGTGGAGGGAAGCTTCTGATAGATATCGGTGATGCGGACCAAGGCCACGCGCGGCGGAGCGGCGGCGGCACCCAGCGTACACAGAGTGAGGAGGATGGCGATCAGTCGGCTCATTGAACTGGGGCGAAGGTGTACCCGGAAGGCGCTTGTGTCGAGCGCCTGCGGTGGGGAAAGCAAGCAAGGGGAGGAAAACCGGCCGGGGGGCCGCTCTGGGAATTAGGCTTGATTTACCGGTAGGTCGGGTGCTCATTCGCGCCGTGACCCGCCCCCTGCGGCGGCCACAAAGAAACCATACCGCCGAATGAGTCAGGCTGAATCTGGAACAACGGCGAGCCGGGGATTGCCCTGGGCGGCCGCGATGGGTGCCTTGGGCGTCGTGTTCGGTGACATCGGGACCAGCCCGCTGTATGCCTTCCGTGAGTGCTTTACTGAACATGGTGGACATGGCGTACCGGTGAACACGGACAACCTGGTGGGGGCGGCCTCGCTGATCGTCTGGTCACTGCTGTTCATCGTGGGCTTCAAGTATCTGGTGATGATCCTGCGCCTGGACAACCGCGGCGAAGGCGGGGTTCTGGCCCTGGCAGCTTTGATCCGCAATGCGGTGCCGGGAGAGAAAACCCAACGTGGGTTTTTCATGCTGGGTCTCTTCGGGGCGGCACTGATCTATGCGGACGGGATGCTGACGCCGGCGATCTCGGTGCTGAGTGCGGTGGAAGGCCTCCGGGTGGCGGTGCCGGATCTGTCCACGAAAATCATCGTGGCGATCTCAGTGGCCGTCCTGGTGGGCTTGTTTGCGATCCAGCGACACGGCACCGATCGAGTGGGCAAGCTGTTCGGACCGGTGATCCTGTTGTGGTTCTTCGTGTTGGCTTTGACCGGTGTCGGTTCGCTGATGCAAACGCCTGATGTGCTCAAGGGACTACTGCCATGGTCCGCTCTTTCGTTCCTGATTCACGAGTGGCAGTATGGGCTGCCGCTGCTGGCTGCCGTCTTCCTGGCGGTTACGGGCGGCGAGGCCTTGTATGCTGACCTCGGGCACTTTGGCCGTCGGCCGATCCGGATGGCTTGGTGGATCATCGTCTGCCCAGCCCTCATTCTGAACTACCTCGGCCAGGCCGCCTTGTTGGAGCGCGAGCCGAATCTGTTGGTAACCCCGCCGGGCGGGGAGAGCACGCCGCTGTTCTTCCACCTCGTGAGTGTCGCGTGGGTGGTTCCCTTGACCATCCTGGCGATGATGGCAGCGATCATTGCCAGCCAGGCGTTGATTTCCGGAGCGTTCTCGCTCACAGCCCAGGCGATCCAGCTCCATTGCCTGCCACGACTGCGGATTTTCCATACCTCGGTCACCGAAAAGGGACAGATCTATCTGCCGATGATCAACTGGTTGCTGGCGGTTGCCTGCGTGCTACTGGTCGTGATTTTCGAAAGCTCGGATGCGTTGGCCGCAGCCTACGGCATTGCGATCGCCCTGACGATGGCGGCGACCTCGGTGCTGTTCTGGGTGGCCGCACGGAAGATCTGGCATTGGTCGCGCTACAAGGCGGCGGCGCTGGCGATCACCTTCCTGATCGTGGATTTGGCGTTCCTGACGGCAAACGGCCTGAAGATTTTCCATGGGGGTGCCGGCTGGCTGCCACTGCTGGTGGCGGCGATCGTGATGTTCCTGATGACCACCTGGACCTGGGGGCGGAATCGCAGTGCGATCCAGTTCGCCCGGCAGCGGATTCCTCTGGGTGACTTGCTCGACCAGGTGGCGCGCGGCTCGATCCCGCGCGTGCGCGGCACGGCGATTTTCATGACCGGCCAGGCCGATGCGGTGCCGGTGCCGCTGCTGCACAACCTGAAGCACAACGGGGTGATCCATGAGCGCCTGATCCTGCTGCACGTGGTCACGCTGGACGTGGCGGTTTCCTCCCCGGAGGAGCGCTTCGAGTGCCGCGATCTCGGGCAGGGCTTCCTGGGCATCACGCTTCGTTTCGGCTTCACCGAGGAGCCGGACGTGCCGAAGGCGCTGAAGGAAGGGATGCCGCAGGAGATCGGCTACCATCCCGGCCGCACCAGTTTCTTCCTGGGCCGCGAAACGATCATCATGAGCAAAACCTGCACGCAGGGGGAGAAGGCCCGTCTGTCGATTTTCGCCTCCATGTTGCGGAATGCGACCCCGGCCAGTGCCTACTTCAAGCTGCCGCCCAACCGGGTGGTGGAGCTTGGCGCGCAGGTGACCCTCTAACGCCTTGGCTTTTCGATTGCGTGGAGGGGCCTCTCCGCGCATCGTGCCGCTCCTGTGAAAACGATTACCCGACTCGTTTTGCCGCTATGCACCTTGCTAGTGGTGTCCTGTGCCCAAAAAGTGGCCGCGACTGCGGACTCCGGGCGGCCCAAATCCCTCAACGCACGGGTCAACGAGAAGGTCGGCTTCACCCAGGATGCGGAGGGCAATTGGAAACCTCTCGTCAACCGCCGCAGTTCCTTCGAATCGAAGGGGGATTCCGCCTATTTCAAGGGTGCCTTCAAGGGTGACAAGGAGTACAAGGGCTCCAAAACCAGCGATTACGGCAAGAAGTCCTGGTGGGGGAACAAGGACTACGCGCTGAAGGAGTACTCCGGAAAGACCGATGCCAGCCGTTTCCAGAAGGATTCCAAGTACGGCGGGCAGACCTCCAACCTCGGCGAAAAAAATTCAACCTTCGGCGACAAGTCGGCGCGTGAAGGCGGAAAGGGCGGTTACGCCACCAAGGATGCCCACGAGGCCGATGGCAAAATTCTCGATCACCCTTCCGATGCGGCCACCGATGCGCGCCGCCGGGTGTTCACTCCGCCTGCCGTGATCGATTGGAGCGAGCAGCGGAAGCTTAGTGTGCAGGAGACGAAGGGGATTCTTGGGAAGGAGTGAAGGCTTGCGCGGCGGTCGCGAGGCTGTCGAGCAGATGCTTTTTCAGCTTCTCCCAGCGCCAGGGGCGCCCTTCCAGGAAAAAGGTCTGCGACACCCGCAGCACCAGCGGGGCGTAGCTCCCGGATGGCCAGGATTGGCGGAGGACGGTGGGAATCGCGGGCAGCGTGCCGGTTATCCGCGCCTCCACCCGCAGCGGATCCGGATGCCGGCGCAGGTCCCGGGCCCAGTCGCTTGCAAACTTCGAGGCGGGTTCATCGCCGGCGATGGTTTCGATGACGACGGCCTCCTGATCCCCGGTGCTGGTATGCACCATGATGTGGGCGATGAGCGGATCGCGGCGAAGCGCCTCGGTGATGCGGGCCTGGAGCAATTCGAGATAGGGGCGGGCATGGCGGTCTTCGAGCTTCGCCCGCTGGATGTCCGTCAGGCGCATGCCATAGCGGCTCCATCTGGCAGGGCCGTCCGCATCGAGGTCGATGAGGAGGCGGGTCACGTCGCTATGGACCAGAGGGGTGCGGAATCTCATTGCGAAACCCTGGGCGAGGTTCAGCGAACCCGGCTCCCAGCCCTCGGGCGAAGTCACGATCTCCTCATCGCCGCGGAACAGGTCGCGCCACTGCTCGGGCACCGCACAGGTGGCATTCTCGCAACTGATGAGAAGAGGAATCATATCGGGCCGCCACGTTCCATGGCAGATTCACGGTGAGGCGCAAGGAGCGCGGTGACTGCCTGAACTTTTTAACAGAAGGCCGAGGGGACGGCGACCTCTTCCACGCGATTCACGACGCATTTTCCAGCCTTCGGGCGAGGTTTTCGTGACCAGTGGCACGGGCGAGCCTGATGCGGAGTGCAGTGGTGTCCGGGAGGTGCAGTTCGGCATCGGTCATGGCTTCCAACGCGGCGGAGGCGGCATCGTAGTCCCCGATTTCCACGGCCCCTTCTGCCTGGGCGAGCAGCGAGGGCTCCTCGCCGGGTAGCGGCGGGGTCTGGTAGATGGCGAACTTGGCGTGGTCGGGGAGATTAAGGGCTTCGGGCTCGGGGATCTGGTCGAGGTAAACGAATTCGTCGCCGTCCCGCTTCATCCGCCAGTGGTTGATGGCGAAGACGATCATCAGGCCGATGGTGAAGAACGAGATCTCCAGCATGATCGGCGTCGATAGGATGCCGGTGATGATCCCGAAAAAATCTCCCACAATCCCGGGCAGGAAACTCGCAAGGCGGACGCCCAGGGTGACTACGAGCACGATGGCCAGCACCACGACTCCGACCGCCACCTGCTTGAACCGTTCGTCCCTGAGCACTTGCATCACGGAGAAACCGTAGGCCGATGGAGCCGAAAGCCAAATCCCGAATGCGGCCAGTTTATTTAAAATAAATTGATTATTTCTAAAAACTTTGTATTTTGCGGTCGTCCATGGTCTTTCGAGCGCTCCATCCGATCGTTCTCGCCGGGGCGTTGCTGGCGCTGCCTGTCGTGGCCGCGTGGGTGCCGCTGCACGGCGCGAAAGGCCGTGTGCTGCCGGGCAGTGGTGAGGTCAGGGGAGGGACGGTGGAGGTATCCTCGCCGCCGCCTCCAGTGGCTGCGGATGGAGCCATGCTGATGCCGGTGGAGGTGGTGGAAGCCGGCTCGGTACCGGTGCGGCGATACGTGGAAATCCAGACCGTGCCGGAGCCCTCTTCGCTGATGCTGATTTTGCCATCGGCGCTGTTGCTGTGGTTCCGCCGCCGATGAGGCTTGCCGATCCCCGTTTCAGTCCTTTGCATGGCGCATGCGGCTTTTTGACACGCTGAGCCGGAGCGAAAAAGAGCTCCAGCCCCTGGATGGCACGACCTACCGCTTCTACTGCTGCGGTCCGACGGTCTATGGCCCCGCTCACATTGGAAATTTCCGCACCTTTGTGCTGCAGGATGTGTTCCGCCGCACGCTGGAGACCGGCGGCACGCGCACCTTCCATGTCCGCAACATCACGGACGTGGATGACAAGACGATCCGCGATTCCCAGAAGGCGGGCAAGTCCCTGGCCGAGTTCACCGCCTACTGGACCGAGAAATTCCACGCCGATTGCGAGGCACTGGCCTGCCAGCCACCGCATGTCGAGCCGGGGGCGATCGAGCACATCCCGCAGCAGATCTCGATGATTTCGCGATTGATCGCGAAGGGAAACGCCTACGCGGCCGGGGATGGTTCGGTGTATTTCGACATTTCGTCGTTTCCCGCCTACGGCAGGCTCTCCCACCTGGATGAGCGCGAACTGGAGTTGGGCAAGACCCAGAATACCCGCGCCAATTCGGACGAGTATGAAAAGGGCAGCCTGTCCGACTTCGTGCTGTGGAAGGCGCGGAAGCCGGAGGATGGTGACAATTTCTGGGAATCTCCGTGGGGAGAGGGCCGTCCCGGCTGGCACCTGGAGTGCTCGGCAATGATCCAGGAGTATCTGGGCGATACCTTCGACCTGCATTCGGGCGGGGTGGACCTGGTATTCCCCCATCATGAGAATGAGATCGCGCAGAGCCAGTGCGCGTGCGGCGGTCACTTTGCGGCCCATTGGTTCCACATCGCCCACCTGCTGGTGGACGGCGGGAAGATGTCGAAGTCGCTGGGAAATCTCTACACGTTGGAGGATCTGGCGGCGAAGGGCTTCACGGCGATGGAGGTGCGCTATGTGCTGATCGGCGCGCATTACCGGAAGCCTCTCAATTTCACGCTCGATTCGCTACATGCGGCGAAGGAAGCACTGGCGAAGCTGGCCAAGGGCGCGCGGGCACTGGCGGGCAAGGCTCCAGCCGAGGCGCGGTTCGACAGCGTCGAGTTCGGCCCGTTTCAGGCGGCCTGGGATTCGCTGGTGCAGGATCTGAACACCCCGGGCGCGCTCGGCGGACTGTTCATCGGGCTACGTGAGGCGTCCTTGCTGGAAGGCGAAGCCGCGGCGAAAGCGCTGGCCGGCTTCAACCGGGTGCTGCGGGCACTCGGGCTGACCCTGCCGGAAGAAGAGGAAGCGGTGGAAGTGCCAGCCGACGTTCGTGCGCTGGCCGAGGAGCGCTGGCGGGCCCGCCTTTCCAAGGAATGGGCGAAATCCGATGAGCTGCGCGCGAAGCTCACCGAAATGGGTTGGACCATGAAGGACGGCCGGGAGTCCTACGAGCTCACGCCGGTGGGGTGAGGCACGACGCATCATTTGACGTTAGGATCTAATCATTAGTCATTTCTTTCCACCATGCACTTCCCCATCCGCCCCCGCCGCAACCGTCGCACGCCGGTCATTCGTTCGCTCGTGCGCGAGACGACGCTGTCGGCGGCGGATTTCATCCTGCCGGTGTTCTTGCACGAGGATGCGGAGGACACGCCGATTCCCTCGATGCCGGGGGTGACGCGATGGTCGATCCCGGGGCTGCTGAAGGAGGTGGGCGAGGCGATGGCACTGGGAGTGAAGGCAGTGGTGCTGTTCCCGAAGATCGAGGAGGCACTGAAGACGCCGCATGCGGAGGAGAGCTTCAATGACGACGGGCTGGTGCCGCGGGCGATCGAGGAACTGAAGCAGGCGTATCCTTCGCTTTGCGTGATCACCGATGTGGCGCTGGATCCTTACAATTCCGACGGACACGACGGAGTGGTGGCGCGCGACGGGCTGGGAGAGGTGCACATTCTCAATGACGAGACGGTGGAGATCCTGGTGGCACAGGCCATCTGCCATGCCCGTGCGGGGGCGGACATCGTTTCGCCCTCGGATATGATGGACGGTCGTGTGGCGGCAATCCGGCATGCGCTGGATGAAGAAGGATTCGAGCACGTTTCCATCCTCAGCTACACCGCCAAGTATGCCTCCGCCTACTACGGGCCGTTCCGCGGGGCGTTGGATTCCGCGCCGAAGGATGGGGACAAGAAGACTTATCAGATGGACCCGGGCAATGCCCGCGAGGCGATCCGCGAACTGCAGCTTGATGAAGCGGAAGGAGCAGACATGGTGATGGTGAAGCCGGCCGGCCCCTATCTGGACATCATTTCCGCGATCCGGGGAAGTACGACACTTCCCGTAGCCGCTTACCAGGTGAGCGGCGAGTACCTGATGATCAAGAGTGCCTGCGCGGCCGGCTGGCTGGATGAAAAGGCCGTGGTGCTGGAATCCCTCACCGGCATCAAGCGCGCCGGTGCGGACATGATCCTCACCTACTTCGCCAAGCAGGCAGCGGAGTGGCTGAAGTAACCCGGGAGCGGTTTTCCCGATATTATCCGCGGCGGCGTTCGAGGATGACGAGCATCATGAGTGAGAGAATCAGGTTCATCTCCTCGCGCGGCGTGATGTCGGAAACCTTGTCGATCTTGAAGCGTCCCTCGAAGAACGCGGGCTCCTTGGTGAGGCGCATCGCTCCTTCGCCGCTCGACCGGGTGGCGAGATAGCGGGGGTGGAACAGGTAACCCGTGAGCAGGCCAAGGACGGGGATTTCGCCCAGAAGTGCATCCATGACCTTGGCGCCGGGGTTCTCCTCGCGGATGGAGAAGTCCGGCACGTCATCGCCGGGATTGAAGCTCTCATAATGGGCGCGCCACAGCGAGCGCCAGCCGCGCCGGCCGACGCTGCCGATCTGCCCGCCCTGCGCATCGGTGAAATGAAAGCGCGCCGACCAATCGACAACCTTGTTGGCCTTGATCTCGGCGAGTAGCGTCGTCTGGCTGTTGTCGGTGAAGATCTCGACGTGGTCCTTGAACTTGAAGAGTTTCTGTTTGGTGTAGAACACCGTGCGACCGGAGGCATCGCCTGACTGGCGAGCGCCAGGACCTTGAAGGTGAGCATCAGGGGATATTGAAGGCCCGACAAGGCCTTGGCCACCTGGTCGTTTGGCAGGGCTGGCGCCGGAGTGGGTGACGATACCGGGGGCGTGTAGGGGTTCTCTTCGGACATGCGCCTGGCCTCTAACATATCGACCTCTGGCGCGTGAGAAAAAAGGAATGCAATTGCCGCCCCGCAGGCTCATCAATGCATGCTCATGCGGCAGGAGGCGTCTCCGGTTCCTCGCCGATCTCCACCACCACCGTCATGCCCTCGTAGGCGGTCGGCGGGCCGGAGTACCGGCCGCTGACCGGCATCACACCGCGAGGGTGGTGGCTGGTGCCTGTCACGATGTGGCGCGGGCCGCAGCGATCCCCGGTGATGGAATCGAATCCGCGCCAGCCGAGGCGGGGAATATAGACCTCCGTCCAGGCGTGGGTGGAACCACGGGCGGCTCGCGTGGCCACGCAATCGAGGTAGCCGCTGGCGAAGCGGGCGGCGATGCCGAGCTGGCGCAGCGCCTCCATGAGCAGGGTGGCTTGGTCGCGGCAGGAGCCGCTGCCAAGTGCGAGCGTCGCGGCCGGTGACTGGACGCCCTTTTGTTCCCGGCGCTGGTACTGCATGGCGGCTTTCAGGGCCGCCGCGAGGTGCAGCACATAGGCCTCCACGCTTTCAAAAGTCGAAGGAGAGGATTGTTTCGTCAGCCACTCGCGCAGGGCCGGACCTTCTTCCGGGAAGACGGGCGCGAGATAGGCCCCGATGACGGACTGCTCCAGCGGATCGTATTCCAAGGGATAGGCTTCGACATTGAGCTTCGGCAGGGCGGCGCTGGCGTCGTCAAGGAAACGGCGCACGAGAACCTCGCTGTGGATCTCGAGTTCGGAGGCGGGTTCAACGAAGTGGGCGTGGGCGATCACATTGCCAAACACATCACGGCTCCAGACGATGTGGCTGGCTGGGGTGGTGGCCAGCGTCATCTCCTCCACGCGCAGGTCGTGTCCCTCCCGCGGCCGCAGCACCAGGCGGTGCGGCTGGAAGGTGACGGGCTCCGCATACGTGTAGCGCGTCACGTGACGGATGCGGATGAGCGTGGTGGCGGTCATGGCGGATCATTCCAGGATCACCCCGGGGCCGCCTTCGGTGGCATGGAAGGGCGTGAAGGGCTCGCCTTCGTGGGTGATGTCGATGTTCAGACTGTCGCAGCGCATGTTGCCGACGATGGTGGCGATGGAGGCATCCGCGGCGTCGCGGCCATTGGCAATGCGGACCAGCCCGTTGAGAGGCGCCAGGCCGGTGGCATCGAATACGAACCAGCGGTTGCCGATGCAGGCCTCGAAGCAGGCGTGGAAATCCGGCGGACTGAGCTGGTAGGCGTAGCAGGTGAGGTAGCGCGCGGGGATGGACAGGGCTCGGCATAGCGCGATGCCAAGGTGGGCGAAATCCCGGCAGACACCGGCCCGCTGGGTGACGGTGTCGAAGGCTGAAGTGGAGGCATCGCTCGACCCGGAAATGTATTCCACATTTTCGCGGATCCACTGGGTCAGCGCGGAGGCCTTCTGAAAGGGATGCGGGAGATCGCCGAACATTTTCCAGGCCAGCCGGCCGAGCCGGTCGGACTGGCAGTAGCGGCTGGGAAATAGGTAGGGCAGGGCCTCGCGGTCGAGCCGGGCGATCGGGATGGCATTGATCTCCTCCGAAGGAACGACGGTGGGGTGGGTCTGAGCCCTCACGGAATAGCGTACATCCAGTGCCGTGGCCCCCTCGGTATCGAGGCGGATGTAGCGGTTTTCCCCGGTCTGCGAAACGAACTCCTCACAGGCGACCCGGGGATCGAGCGTGAAGGATTCGTCGGAAAGGATCTGGCCGGGCGTGTGCAGGGCGTGGATGTTCAGCAGCGCGGTGCTGCGCTGGAACACGGAGTAGCGGACTTCCGCCTGGATGAGGAAAGGCATGAGATGCCTAACATCGCGCCGGATTTGGAGGGCGCAAGGGGCGGTTCGGTCCCGGGATGACGAGCGGGGACTCCTTGCTTGTTTTGTGCCGACTTCTTCACTCGGTCGTCACATCGCCGGTAACGTCGGACCGACTTGTGATGGAGCTGAGGATGCTTCGGCCGATGTATATGAAAATTCTCTGGATAATCGCGGGATCTCAATCGTAGTGGACGCAGCCGATCCATGAACCATTTCACCCTGCTCGCCTTCGTGTTGGCTTTCTTACTGGTTTCCCAAAGCTCCGAGGCGAAGCCGACCCGAAAGATCCTGCAGGGTGATTGGGAAAAGGTGCTCGCGAATCCGCATACCCCTTGGCAGAAAGTTCAGGAGATCCGGAACGGATTGTTCGCCAACATCGTGAGAACTGACGGCGGATATCTAACTGCCGGAGGGGCGGGCATGTTGTCGTGGGCAAACCGGGAATGGATCGGCTCACTGGTGAGGGCCGGACGATACAAGCGAGCCGCCGGGGCGATGAGGGCCCACGTGGACTTTTGCGAAAAGGAAGACGCGGGACTTTACGGAAGGTATTGGCCCAACTGGATTGAGTTCGTCCAGCTTCACGCCCGGGTGTGGGCGGAGCTTGGATATGATCCGTTGAAGGGCCGGAATCTCTATTATCAGCTCACGGAGGATCGCTTGGGCTATCACGCGTTCACCGAACAAGATACCTTGGGCAAGGAGCGAAATACGGAGATCGGTCAAATCACTTGGGGTGCCAAAATTCCCGCCGATGAAACCATCGGCGAATGCGTGCTGATGAACACGATCGGGAAGATGACATCCCACGAGTATGTGGGCCTGGCGTTTCCTTCGACCGGGCCTTCCCTCGGCAAGCGCGTGAGATCCATCTACGTCATGCTGGAGGACAAGTCCCCGTTGCACCGGGAAGATGCCTCCACGCTTTTGTCGGCGCGGCGCTGAGGGATTAAACTCCTTCCTCTGGGAGGTATGCTATCAAGCCGTTCGCCTTTCTGCCTTTATTTTCCGAAGCTGGTGCTGACCGCCTTGATCGTCACCGTGCGGGTGGCGGGATCGATTGCGAGGATGGGGCCGGAGACTTCGATGTCCGTGGGCGGCTTGCGAAAGGTTTTCCATTCAGAGAGGTCGGCGGGCTGGAGCTTGGTGAGTTTGACTGTGATCCCGCTGGCGGTTTTGAAGGATTGGGGAGATTTCGGATCGGGCGGTGTGCCGCTGCAACTCACGTATTCGCCGATGAGTTTTTTCGCGTTCGCCGCCGCGAACAATCCAGGCTCGATGGCGGCCCAATGTTCACGGGCTTGGAGGATGGCGGCCGCCTTCTCGACCGGTTCACCGCCGTTCACCAGCGGGGTTAGAACCGTCATCATAATGAAGGCGATTCCGGCAGGGAGGAAGTGGCTCATGAATTTTGAGGAAAACATCATCCTCTACGGTCGGGAAGACATTTGCTATCAGCTCTTTTGCCCTTGAGTCGACCTGACGTAATTTCGCCCAGTGGTCTTGGCTCTGCGGCTCCGAACCCTTCTCTTTTCCCGCAGCTCCGTTCCTTTGGGGACATGCTGGCGTCCCGCAAGCTCGAGTTTTAACTCACGATGAGCGGAGACCCATTCAGGACTGTCCTTGAACTCGATCACCCCGGAATCATCGGCCTTATTCGGTCCGATAGGAATAGCGATTCCTCGCACTGGCGCAGACGTTCCAGCCGAGCCAACAGTTGGCGGGTGGTGAGCACAACAAAAGCCCCGGCGGAGATAGGAAAAACAGGCTTTCGTTTCATGGGGCCGGCTTTAGCGTTTGAGTGCTTGAACTTGCTCAAGCACTCAGCCGCGTGCGCGTTGCGGCTCCTCAATAGAATTCACTTTCCGGATCGGCTGCTACTGGGAGAATCTTTACAATTTGGCCATCAATTGGCAGACCATGCATCGAGGCCAAAATGCTCAAACGTAGTCCCACCGCGGATCTTAACTCTCCCAATGCAATGCAAAAGCTCCATATTGGAGGTCCACCGCTAAAGGTATCGACTGTCGAATGATGGCCAGAGCCGACATCATCCAGGAATTTTCGGCACGCTGCCCTCATCGCTCGGAGTTGATCTGCCACGCTGCTCTGATCAGGCCTCTTTCCCAGCTCCTCCGTAAGAAAACCTCTAATCTCGATCACCGACTTGATGCAATGGTCCGGGATTTCAAGTTCATATTCATTGAATAGAACCCGGCGATCCTCAAGGAACGAAATCACGCGTTTGGCAATAGCTATCTGAGGTTCGGTGGGATTCCACTGAACTCCAAATATTGGGATGCTGAAACCAGTAACCCTTGTCAATACCTCTTTGAATTTCATAGGGATGCGACCGTGGCACTTATTTCATATGCTTCAACTCTCTTTTCAGATAGACTCCCCGCCGTATCATCGCAAACACCCCAGCCACGCGAACTGCTGATGCGCATCGAGTCTCTCGAGCGACTCTGCGGATACCGGGAAAATGGGCTGTCGTTTCATGCAGGCCGTATTATAGGAATCGGAATGCTTGAGCTTGCCCAAGCCCACCAGCAGGCGGCTTGCCGCCGGGAGGAAGCGCTTCAAATTAGTTTTCGGGCCGATCTCGATCGGGAGCAAGCTGCCGGAGCGTTTTAGCGGGAGTAAAGAGGATGGGCGTCGGATTGCGAAAGGCCCGCCGTTCGTCATAATGGCTCCTCGAAAGGAGCTACTCCCAGTGATGCATCGCCGGGGCGAGCTACGGTGAATTCAGTAGCTCCTGCCCCAGATGGCGCGGGACTTGGTGGGCGTGCCGGTGAGGACGCAGGGGGCTTCGGGTTCGTTCTGTTTGTCGAGCGGGAGGCAGCGGATGGTGATCTTGTGCTGCGTGGAGAGGGCGTCTTCCTGTTCGGGGGTGGCGGCCCAGGGGGTGATGAGCCAGCCGGGGTTTTCGGTGGCCCAGTGGGCGTGGAAGGCTTCGATGGAATCGCAGGGGGTGATGTTCCCGTCGCGCAGCTCGGTGGCCTTCGCGAGCAGGACATTGTGGATCTCCTGGAGAATGTCGGGGGCGCGCTGGATGAAGTCTTCTTTGTCGGCGAACTCCTTGGCGGCCACGGCCTGGTCGCGGCGCTGGAGGCAGACCTTGCGCGTTTCGATGTCGCGCGGGCCGATCTCGATGCGGATCGGCACGCCTTTCTTGATCCACTCCCACTTTTTCACGCCGCCATTGAGATCGCGGGTGTCCACAATCACGCGGAGCGGGTCGCCGTGGAAACAAAGATTCCGCAGGGTGGAAGCGAGGGCCTGGCAGGCATCGAGCACGGCCTGGCGCGTGTCTTCCTTGGGCGTGACCGGAAGGATCACGATCTGCTGGGTGGCCACGCGGGGCGGCAGGACGAGGCCATCATCATCGGCGTGGGCCATGATGAGGGTGCCGATCATGCGGGTGGAAACGCCCCACGAGGTGGTGTGGGCGTGCTCGATCAGACCATCGCGGCCGGTGAAGGAAATGTTCTGCGCCTTTGAGAAATTCTGGCCGAGGTAGTGCGAGGTACCAGCCTGGATCGCCTTGCGGTCCTGGACCATCGCCTCGACGGTGAGGGTCATGTCAGCACCGGGGAAGCGCTCGTTTTCCGTCTTCTCGCCGGGGACGACCGGGATGGCGAGGTGATCGCGCAGGAACTCCTCGTAGAGGCCGTGGATCATCCGGGTTTCAACGATGGCCTCTTCCTTGGTCTCGTGCGCGGTGTGGCCTTCCTGCCAGAGGAACTCGGCGGTGCGGAGGAACAGACGCGGACGCATTTCCCAGCGCATCACGTTCGCCCACTGGTTGATGAGCAGCGGCAGGTCGCGATACGACTGCACCCAGCGGGCAAAGGCGGCACCGATGATGGTTTCGGAGGTGGGGCGAATGACGTACGGCTCGCCGAGTTCGCCGGCGGGGATCATCTTGGTTTTGCCTGTGACGGGGTCCTTCACCGCTTCGAGGCGATGGTGGGTCACGACGGCGCACTCGGTGGCGAAGCCTTCGGCGTGCTCGGCTTCCTTTTCCAGATAGGAGATCGGGATGAGCAGGGGGAAGTAGGCGTTCTGGTGGCCGGTGGCCTTGAACTTCCGGTCGAGCTGCTGCTGGATGAGTTCCCAGATGCCATAGCCCCACGGCTTGATGACCATGCAGCCGCGGGTTTCCGAATTTTCCGCCATGTCGGCGGCGCGGATGACCTGCTGGTACCACTCGGGGAAATCCTGGGCACGGGTCGGGGTGATGGCGGTCTTGTCGTTGGACATGGGCGACGGGGTTTTCGCCGGTCAGGGCGGGGGATGCACGCGAATTTTGCGCGGGGCGGGCGGGTTGACTTGCCTCCCGGCACACCGTTATGAACTGGGGCATGGAAGTCCGGACGGAAATCGAGGGGCGTTTCTGGCCATCGCGGGTGTTTTACCGCTGGCGCTGGTGGGTGAGGATCGGAGTATTTGGAGTGCCGGTGTTGTTGGGTCTGGCGACCTTTTGGGTGCTGGTATTCGGCGTTATGCATTTTCAAAGTCGCGCTGTTTTCAGCATGACGGGAAATCGGTCGGCTCAAGATGCGGCCATGTTGCTCCAGACTCCGGAAGCAATTGGGCCAGTGGTGGATCAATTCGATCTCGCGGCTCGTTACGGCGTGAAGAAGGCGGCGGTGATCGATCGGTTGAGCGGCATGATCAAAACCCGCGTTCGAAAGGGTTCCAGATTGATCGAATTAACCGTTTCCTCAGCGGATCCAGAGGAGGCACGCGACTTCGCGGATGCTCTGATCAAGTCATTCCGCGACCGCGAAAAGTCATCGGAAGTGAGTCGCCTGAACAAGCACCTCATGGCGGCGCGTAAGTTTGGTCGGGATCTCGACGATCAGGCAGAAGAACGGACGAAATTGCTCAATGTGATCACCAAGGGAGTTGGGACGTCCACGAAGATTGAAGATCAGGAGGCTTTGGAAAATGCACGCGCCGATTTGCTTCAAACTCAAAAAGCCTCCGCCGACACCCAGAAACAAGTCCAGGCGCTGACGCTGGAAATCGCCGACCTAGAAGATCCGCTCACGGTTGCTTCTGGGCCATCGCTTTCTCTTCGGCCGATCGAATCTCTTAAGAATCCGAAGTTGCTCCGTACACTTCCTGTTTCCTTGGTTGGAGGTTGGTTGTTGGTGCTATTGATGCCGTTCGGGCTTGAGCTACTATGGCCCCGCCGCGCTCGATAGAATGAGCGCCCACCTGTTTCTGATCCAATCCGATCTTGTCCCACGTGGTGCTTGGCTCTAAGGAGCAAGCCGTGAATCGAAGACCCCCCCTCTTCGCGGCCATGCTGCTGGCGGCTGCTTCATTGGCGCACGCGGATCCCGCCGGGGATGCCCTGCTGGCGGCGGCCAAGGCTTCCGATGCCGAACGCCTGGTGCTGGCGCTTGCTGAATCCTCGCCGGATATCCGGGACGGACAGGGCCGCACGGCTCTGATGCTGGCCGCACAGGCGGGCTCGTTCGAGTGCGCCAAGCGCCTCGTCTGGGGCGGTGCCGATGCGCGGTTGAAGGATCCCACCGGAAAAATGGCGCTGGATTTCCTCGATCCCGCCTCTCCGGCCTATGGGCCGATGAGCCTGCTGCTGCGCTGCCACGCGTTTTGCCGCGATTTCGGCCGTGTCGGCGGACGCGCCCGGATTCCGCATCTGGCGCTGGTGAACGACATGTTTGTGGACTACACCCACCCCTCGCTGGCGGCTGCCTATCAAGTCAACCAGGCCGAGGCCAAGGGCAAGCCAGGCGTGGATGACGATCACAATGGATTCGTCGATGATGTCTATGGCTGGAATCTCAACAACGACCAGCCGGTGCGGGCACCCATGCTCTCGATCGACAATTCGGCGGAGGGCAAAACCTTCCTCACCGACATGCTCAATGAGTATCTGAAAGCGGAAAGTGGCGATGAACCGGCCATGACCCAGCTCAAGAACCGCTACGACAACCCTCTGGTCCAGCAGATCGGCGTGCAGAACCTGTTCCAGCAACACATCGAGCTGAACGACTACGTGTATGCCAACATGTTCATGAGCGCCTCCCACGGCACCCACGTGGCGGGCATCATCAAGCGCTTCAGCCACGACAAGGCAAAGCTGACATGCGCAACCATCGGGGCGGTGGTTTCGCCGAAGGTGATCGTGGTGCAGGACATTGCCGCCCTTTCCGATCTGGCCGTGAAGTCGAAGGACTACGGCATTTTCATCACCGCCGTGCTCGACCGCTACCGGGCCGAGGCGATTGCCAAAGGCCGCCGCGCCTCGGACTACTTGCGCGCCACCGGTGCCGGTGTGGCCAACATGAGCTGGGGGCGGCCGAAGCCCTTCTTCGCTGAATCCGCTGCCCGCCTGAAGGCGATCTACCAGCAATATGGTGCCGATCCTGCCAGCATCGACCGCGCGTACGATGGCCTGCCCGGCGAGCGGATCGCCGAACTGCCCCTGGAGCTAAGTATTGCGGATGCGGCGGCCTTCGCGCTGGCCTTCTACGAGAACCCGGATGTGTTCGTCGTCATTTCGGCCGGCAACGACACCGTGGACAACGATACCGAACTGCCGTCGCCGCAGTATCTGTCGCGCTTTTTCCCGAACGTCATCACCATCGCCTCCACCAATGATGCCGGGAAGCTCTCGTCGTTCAGCAACTTCGGCCTTCGCTCGGTGCAACTCGCCGCGCCGGGGGAACAGGTCCGATCGTCGATTCTGGGCGGCTTGGAAGCCCCGATGAGCGGCACCTCCATGGCTGCTCCTACCGTAGCGGGCATCGCCGCGGGCATTCGGGCGGATTTCCCGAAGCTCTCGGCTGCGGATCTCCGGCGGGTGCTTGAATACACGGCGAAAAAGGACCCGTCGCTGGCTGGCAAGATTGTCACCGGCGGCGGGGTCGATGCCGCCGCAGCCACCCGCCTGGCCTCGACCTGGACCGGGATCAATGCCGCCATGGTAGGAGCGGAGGTGGTGCGCGATCGCCATCCGGGTCAGGACGGTCCCAAGATCACCGCGCCGGGAGCCGTGGCCCCCAAGCTGGACGCCCTCAAATTGAAGATCCCGGTCAAGCCCACGGCCCCTCCAGCCAATCCGGTCGGCACCGGCTGGCGCATCACCGCCACCGGCGGCTTCCCTGATTACTGGCGCGTGGTCATGTCGAAACCCTCGCCATATCCCGACCAGTGCCATCTCGGCACCGGTCCGTGGCCCAAGGAGGAGATCGACAAATACTGGAACCAAGGCTACCGCATCACCTCGCTGGCGGGTGATTCCAATGGCTGGAACGTCGTCATGAGCACCGGGGTTCCGGGCGGCCAGCGCCTGCTTGGCATGGATTTCGACCAGACCCAGCTCGCCAAGCTGCTTTCGGAGGGCTGGCGCATCACCACCCTCGGCGGCTGGAAAAACCAGTGGGTCTTCGCCCTGGGCGACCAGACCGGCTACGGCAACCAGCGCTACACCCTGCCGACGCCGCTGGACGACAGCCGCCGGGACTGGATCAAAAAGCGGGCGGCGGAAGGCCTTTTCATCACCGCCGTGTCGGGAGACGACACACCGGAGGATGCGGAGGACGGCTGGCTGTTTGTAGCGTCCCAGAATTCCGGATTCACCGCCCAGGTGATGGAAGGCCCCGGTCCGTGGCCCGGCCTGTGGATCGCGGGAAAACTGACGGAAGGCTACCGCGTGACGGCGGTGGCAGGGCCGCCCGAGCGCTCGATCGTGGTCATGTCAAAGGGAACCAAGCTCGGCGAGCAGGTGATTTCGGACGGAACGGCCTATCCCGGCGACTGGATCAAGGAGCGGTGGTGAATCCATTTGTGGTGCGGATTCTCACAAATCCCATTTTGGGGGTTTGACAGCCCCCGGCTGGTTCGCCTTAGTAAGTCCCTCTAATCCCAAAAGCCCTCTTTGAATGAGCGATAACGAAAACACACCGGCTCCGTCCAAGCAGACGTCGAGCGTTCCTTTGAAAAAGGAAACCGTCCGCGTGACCTTGAAAGCCGCCGATGCGCCTCCGGCCGCGACCGTTCCGGGCGGTGCTCCGGTGGTTCGTCCGCCTACACCTGGTGCGCCTCCGGTACCAACCGCTCCTTCGATTGGCGGCGCCCGTCCACCGGGTCCGGCTCCGACCATTCCGCTTCGCACGGCCCCCGGGTCTTCCCCGACCGTCCCGCTCCGCCCGCCGGGCGGCCCGGCTCCGACGATTCCTCTCCGCACCGCCGGCAGCAGCACCCTTCCCGGTGCCGCTCCTGCTCCTGGCCAAACCGTTGCGCTGCCGAAGGCCACCGTGCAACTGGTCGCTCCGACCCAGCCGCTCGGCACCGGTCGTCCGTCCTTCACCCAGTCCCCCACGCTTCAGGGCGAGGAGGAAGAAGAATCCACCGGCACCGGTCTGGTGAGCGCTCTCTCCGTGGTTGGCTTCCTGGCCGCCCTTGCCGTGCTCGCCTTCCAA
>Ga0265327_10002431_pt1 | contig 19678 bp, 13 predicted proteins | sample 41621metaG_FD_202089 | JGI IMG/M metagenome (GOLD analysis project Ga0265327, IMG submission 202089) | Rhizosphere microbial communities from Carex aquatilis grown in University of Washington, Seatle, WA, United States - 4-16-21 metaG | ecosystem: Host-associated > Plants > Roots > Rhizosphere...
CCTGGCCAACAGCGCCGAGCCCGTGCCGCACCTGCCCTCCATTGAGAAGTGGCGCAAGGGCGACAAGGCCACCCCCTATGACGCCAACCGCGATGCTTCCCGTCAGGAGTTGCGCTCCATGGTCTGTGGTCAGTGCCATGTGGAGTATTACTGCGGCCCCAAGGCCACGCTGTTCTTCCCCTGGAACAACGGCCTGAAGGTCGAGCAGATCGAGGCCTACTACGACGGTTATAAGTTCGCCGATGGCCACCGTTTCTTCGACTGGAAGCACGCCAGGACCGGCGCCGAGGTGCTCAAGGCCCAGCACCCTGAGTTCGAGATGTGGAGCCAGGGCGTGCATGCCCGCTCCGGTGTCTCTTGTGCCGACTGCCACATGCCCTATGTCCGCGAGGGCGCGGTCAAGATCAGCAACCACCAGGTGCGCAGCCCGCTGCTAGACATCTCCCGGTCCTGCCAGACCTGCCACCGCTTCCCCGAAGAAGAGCTGAAGGCGCGGGTCACGGCCATCCAGGACCGCACCAAGGCCCTCATGGACCGCGCCGAGGACGCGGTGGTGAACCTCATCACCGACATTGAAGCCGCCAAGAAGGCTGGCCTGGATGACACGAAGTTGCAGCCCATCTTCGAGTTCCAGCGCAAGGCCCAGTGGCGCACGGATTTCGTGAATGCCGAGAACTCCATGGGCTTCCATGCACCCCAGGAGGCTGCCCGCATCCTCGGCGAGGCCATCGACTACGCCCGCCAAGGTCAGGTGGCCCTGCGCGACTTGGGTGCCCCCAAGGTGACCAAGAAGTAGGCGCCAGGCTCATCTAGGCCAGGGGGAGCAGAGGGACGCTCCCCCTGGTGCTTCCAGGATGGACCGTGGAGGCATAATCTTGCGGTAGGTCGAGGAGGCCCATGCGCGTTTCGTTTCTCATCGCGGGGTTACTGGCCACGTGCTCCGCGATGGCTTCGGAATTCGATAAGCCCTGGGTTACGCCAGGGGCCCCGCTCATCCTCGACTGCTACCACGCGAATGGCATCGATTGGAACCTGCTGGCCACCGAGCCAAGGGTGGTCGCCATCATCCACAAGGCCACGACGGGATCCAAGAAGATCGATCCCCAGTACCTCGCTCGCAGGCAGGAAGCCGCGAGCCGGGGCTACCTCTGGGGTTCGTACCACTTGGGTCTGCACGGGAACCCTGAAAAACAAGCCGACTACTATCTCAAACATGTGAAGCCTGGAGCGAACGAACTCGTGGCGCTTGATCTGGAGGATGTGACCTCCACCAAGTTCATGAACGCGGCCGAAGCCATCCGCTTCATCAAGCGTGTCAAGCAGCGCATCGGCCGCTATCCCGTGCTTTATGTCAACTCCCGCAGTGCGAGGATCATCACCGAAAAACACCAGCATCCGGTCTTCAGCAATACGCCCCTGTGGTACGCCAACTTTTCCGGCAGCCTCGACCGTTTTCCCCGCGGCCTCTGGTCCAGCTACACCCTGTGGCAGTTCTCGAGCGAGATCCTCACCCAGCAGGCCATTCCCGGAACGGCCTACGACATGGACGTGAATGTGTTCAACGGCACCATGGATGATCTCAAAGCCCAGTGGCCCCTGACCAGGTGCGACGCCACCATGCTGGCTTCTGAAGGGGCTTCCGGCATGGCCGAAACGCCAGTCCTGAAGACGAGGCGTCGGCAGGCCCGCGGGCGCTCCTGAAGGCAGCGGGATAGGCAGACGGCAGGGGGTTCCCAGGCGATGCTCTGTCCCCTGTTGTGGGATGACCCCCATTGGATGCAGACTTCCCCTCCTGCCCCGAGGATCCCATGCACACCCCCCGATTCGGCGCCGCCGTCCTGCTTGGCTTCACCCTGCTGGCCGCCCAGGCCCCTGCGCCGCGCCCCAGGATTACCTGGGCCGACGTCGAGAAGACCGTGGGCCTTGCCGATGCGCAGATCGCCCCCGATGGCCGGGCGATCCTCGTCACCCTGTCCCGGGTGCTCGCCGCGGAGAACCGGGTTGAGCGTGAACTGGACTGGGTCGATGCCACCACCGGGTCCCGACGGATCCTTGTGAAGGGCCGCAAGGGGCTCGGACACGCGCGCTGGTCGCCTGCTGGAGACCGGGTGGCCTTCCTCGCGGAGGTGGACGGCAAATCCCAGATCTTCGTCCTGCCCATGGCGGGTGGCGAAGCCCAGGCCATCACCCACAGCCCGACGGGCGTGCCGCAGTTCACCTGGAGCCCTGATGGCACGCGCTTCGCCTTCGCGCAATCCGACGAGGCGCCGAAGTTGCCTGAATCCCGCAAGGGCGAGGATGGCTTCGAGGCCGGAGATGACGACCTCTATGCCGACAGCGCTGAGCTTCCCGTCCATGCCTGGGTGATTCCCGCCGAAGGCGGTGAGGCCAAGCGGCTCACTTCCGGAAGCTGGAGCCTGCCCGTGGTGCTGCCGCCGGCACCGCCTGCCAGCCCCTTGGCCTGGTCCCCAGACGGGGCCCAGTTGGCCTACGTGCGGCAGGCGAGTCCGCACACAGGCGATGGAGAAAAGACCACCATCCACCTGCTTGATGTCGCCACGGGGGCCGGCCGTCCGCTCGTGGGCGCTCCCCGGTTCGAGAGTACGCCTGCCTTCGCCCCGGATGGCCGCCACGTGGCCTACTGGATGAACCGGGATGGCGATCCGGCCAGCCTGAACCACGTCTACCTGGCCCCGTCTACCGGCGGAACTGGGCGCGATCTCACGCGGGAACTGGACCGCGCGCTCTACGTGAGCCGCTGGATGCCCGATGGCAAGAGCCTGCTGGTGGGGGGCAACGATGGCACTCGGGTGAGCCTCTGGCTGCAGCCCCTCGACGGTCCCGCCCGTCGCCTGGACCTGGGCGATGTGGATCCGGCCTGGTCCTATTCCGTGGATGTCTCGGTGGCAAGTACGGGGGCTCTGGCTTTCGTGGGCCGCACACCCCTGCATCCCAGTGAGCTCTTCGTGATGGACGGTCCCACTGCGAAACCCCGCCGACTGACGCATCTCAACGATGCCTTCGACGGCCTGGACCTGGGCCGCGTGGAACGCTTTACCTGGAAGGGCCCCGAGGGTCAGTTGGAAGATGGCGTGCTCACCTTTCCGCCCAGTGCCAAGCCCGGGGTCAAGCTGCCCCTGGTGCTGGTGATCCACGGGGGGCCCGTTTCGGCCAGCGGTGAATCTTTCAACGCGCGGAATCAGTTGCTGGCTGCCGAAGGCTTCCTGGTCTTCAACCCCAACTACCGCGGCAGTGACAACCTCGGCGATGCCTATTCCCACAGCATCCTGAACGATGCGGGCGAGGGCCCGGGTCGTGACGTCATGGTGGGCATCGAAGCATTAAATGCCAAGGGACTCGTGGACGTCACGCGCATGGCAGTGACCGGCTGGTCCTATGGTGGCTACATGACGAGCTGGCTGCTGGGACGCTACCCCGAAGTCTGGCGAGCTGGCGTCGCGGGGGCTCCCGTCACCGACCAGCATGATCAGTACGCGCTGAGCGACAGCAATCAGGCCCAGCGCCAGGGCTTCTGGGAAGGGGTTCAGGCATACGACGGCGCCAAGGGTGAGTCCGCCTTCCGCGCCCAGTCTCCCTTGAGCCTGGCCCGGCAGATCAAGGCGCCGACGTTGATCCTCACCATGAACCAGGATTTCCGCGTGCCCGCCACCCAGAGCTACAAGCTCTACCGTGTGCTCAAGGATGCGGGCCGCGAGGTCAAGTTCTACGCCTGGCCTCAGCGGGGCCACAGCCCAGCCACCCCTGCTCGGCAGCGGCAGGTGAACCAGCTATGGACCGAATGGCTCACCACGCACCTGAAATAGCCCGGATTGAACCGGACGACACACAAGCGCCACCAGCATCCCGCCATCTTGTCCATCTGCACCACGGTCTTGTTGACTCCTTCAGGCCGGTGCTCTGCCCCCGGCTGGAGGCATCCGCATGTTGGAACAGGTTGTAGACTTCATGCGATACCCCCTCCAGGAGCTTCCATGCGGCTGCGCCACGCCCTCTTCGCCTGCCTCCTGATGCTGCCCCCATCGCTCAAGGCGCAGTCCGGCACCTCCGCCACGATCCAGGCAGAAGTCACCCGGATCTATCCCAATTTGGAAGCCCTCTACCTGGACCTCCACCGGCATCCGGAGCTCTCCGGCAAGGAGGTGAAGACTGCGGCCAAGATCGCCGAGCAGCTGAAGCAGGCGGGCTATGACGTCACCACGGGCGTGGGGGGCACCGGTGTGGTGGGCGTGCTGCGAAATGGCCAGGGGCCGACCCTGCTCCTGCGTACGGAGCTGGATGCGCTGCCCGTGCAGGAGAAGACGGGGCTGCCTTACGCCAGCCTGGAAACCGGCGTCATGCACGCCTGCGGCCACGACCTGCACATGACCGCACTGACGGGAGCGGCGGCCCTCCTGAACCGCCTCAAGGACCGCTGGCACGGCACGCTGGTGCTGGTGGCGCAGCCCGCGGAGGAGACCGTGGGTGGGGCCCGCGCCATGATCGCTGACGGGCTGTTCACCCGCTTTCCCAAGCCCGACTTCGCCCCGGCGCTCCACGACATCGGCAATGTTCCGGCAGGGAAGATCGCCTGGAGCGAGGGCTACGCCTTCGCCAACGTGGACAGCGTGGACATCACCATCTACGGGAAGGGCGGGCACGGTGCCCGGCCCAACACCACGGTGGATCCCATCGTCATCGCCGCCCGCACCATCCTCGCGTTGCAGACGATCATCTCCCGGGAGAAGGACCCCATGGAGCCCGGCGTGATCACCGTGGGCTCCATCCATGCCGGCACCAAGCACAACATCATCTCGGATGAGGCAAAGCTGCAACTCACGGTGCGGAGCTACGCCCCGGAGGTGCGCAAGCAGTTGCTGGCGGGCATCGTCCGCGTGGTGAAGGCCGAGGCCGCTGCAGGTTTGTCACCCAAGGAGCCGAGTATCACCTTCAGCGAAGGCCAGGACGCCCTCTACAACGACCCGCCATTCACGCGGCGGCTCGTGGCTGCGCTCAATAAGGGCCTGGGACCGGACAATGTTGTGCCCGGACGCGCAGAGATGGGCGCCGAGGACTTCGGTGAATTCGGCAAGGCCGCGGGCATTCCCTCGGTCATGCTCCGACTTGGAGCGGTCGAACCCGGCCGCTTCAAAGCTGCCCAGACCTCTGGTGAGGTGCTGCCCTCGCCCCATTCGCCACTCTTCGCGCCGGACCGCGAGCGCAGCATCCGCACGGGCGTGGAGGCCCTGGTGCTGGCGACGTTGGGCGTCTTGGGCACGCCGTGAACCAACCACCATCCTGTTGAATCGTTTTGACATCCGCAGGGCTTAACAGCCGCACCCCATGGGAGTTTTCATGTATATCCGCAGGTTCTCTTGCCTGGCGTTGGCCGCCCTCCTGATGGGCGCTCCCCCTGCGGCCCAGTCCGAAGGTGCGAAGCTGAAGGCCCTTCTAGATGCCTACTTCGAAGCATCCCTGGAACGGGATCCCATTCTGGCCACGTCCATCGGGGACGACCGCTACAACGATCGCTTTCCGAACTCCCTTGCCCCCGCCTTTCGGAATGAGTCCAGGGCCTTCCTGGAACGCTGGCTCAAGGCACTGGGTGCGATTGATCGCGACAAGCTCTCGGGTCAGGACCGCCTGAGCTACGACATTTTGAAGCGGGATTTGCTGGAGGGCCTCGAAGGCCTGCGCTTCCCCGAGCACCTGCTCCCGCTGAACCAGAGCGGCAGCATTCCCACCTTCATGGCCCAGCTGGGCCATGGGCAGAGCATCCAGCCTTTCCGCCACGTGAAGGACTACGAGGACTGGCTCAAGCGCGCCGAGGCCATGGTGGTGTGGATGGATCAGTCCATCTTGAACATGCGGGAGGGCATGGCCAAAGGAGTGGTCCAGCCCAAGGTGGTCATGCAGAAGCTGATCCCCCAGCTCGAGGCCATCCTCGTGACGGCGCCCGAGAAATCAGTATTCTGGGGCCCCATCGAGGCGTTCCCCAAAGGCATGTCCGATACCGACAAGGCCCGCCTCACGGGCGCCTACCGACAGTGCATTGCTGCGCGCATCCTCCCGGCCTATGCGCGACTCCGGGATTTCATCCGGGATGTCTACCTGCCCAAGTGCCGCGACACGGTGGGCTATGGAAACCTGCCCGACGGCCAGGCCTGGTATGCCTTCCAGGTGAAGAGCATGACCACGACGGACCTGACACCGGCGGTCATTCATGACATCGGTCTCAAGGAGGTGGCGCGCATCCTGGGTGAGATGGAAGGCGTGCGACAGCAGGTGGGCTATCAGGGAGATCTGCAGGCCTTCTTCCAATTCCTGAACAGCGATCCTCGTTTCTACTTTTCGAAGGAAGGCGATCTGCTTCAGGGCCACCGGGACCTCCAGGTGCGGATCAATGCGCTGCTGCCGAAGCTCTTCGACATCTTCCCCAAGGCGGACTACGAGGTGCGCCCCGTCGAATCGTTCCGGGCCGAATCCTCGGCGGGCGGTTCCTACCAACCGGGAACCGCCGACGGCAAACGCCCCGGCGTGTTCTACGTGAACACCTTCAACCTGAAGGCCCAGCCCAAATTCGGCATGGAGACCCTGAGCCTGCACGAAGCCAGCCCTGGCCATCATTTCCAGATTTCCATTGCCCAGGAGGTGGTGGACCTTCCGAGGTTCCGCCGCTTTGGCGGCTACAACGCCTTCGCCGAAGGCTGGGCCCTCTACTCTGAATCCATCGGCAAGGAACTGGGCCTCTTCACCGATCCGTACCAGTGGTACGGCCGCCTGGCCGACGAGCAGCTGCGGGCCATGCGTCTGGTGGTCGATACCGGGCTTCACAGCAAGGGCTGGACGCGTGATCAGGCCATCGCATTCATGAAGGCGAATTCCTCCATGGCGGAAAGCGATGTGGTGTCCGAGGTGGAGCGGTACATCGTGTGGCCGGGGCAGGCCCTTGGCTACAAGCTGGGCCAGTTCGCCATCCGCGACCTGCGCACGGAAGCCGAGCGGACCTTGGGCGCCCGCTTCGACATCCGCGCCTTCCATCGGCAGGTCCTCATCGATGGTGCGCTGCCCCTCGATGTGCTCCGGACCAAGATTCGCGAGTGGATCGCCACCGAGAAGGCCAAGGGCTGAACCGGGCCTTCGCGGTGGTTGAGGAGAGGACTAGGGCCAGGTTTCAATGTGGATGTGAGCCGCGACGTCGGCCAGCCGAGCTCATGGCAAGGCGGCGCCCCTTGCGCGGCCGCACCCCACTTTGAAAACAGGCCCAAAGGTCCCCAAGAATGCGACAATGGGCATGCGGATGGTTTGCCAGAGCCGGCGCAGCGCTGTGGCGTGGAATATCTGAGGAGCCCCATCCATGAGTCCAAGCAAGGTGCTGGAAGGCGAGAAACGGGGGTTCATCATTCCCATCGGCGGCGCCGAGGAGAAGGAGCACGATCCCCGTATCCTCAAGCGCTTTGTGGAGCTCTGCGGCGGGTCCAAGGCCGATATCGTGATCATCCCCACTGCCAGCCGCCTAAGGGACACGGGCAGCCGCTACGAGACCATCTTCAAGGACCTTGGCGCGGCCCGGGCCACGTCCCTGGACTTCGACACCCGGCGCGACTGCTTCGAGCGAAACCGCCTGGAACGGATCGAACAGGCCAGCGGCATCTTCTTCACCGGAGGCAACCAGCTGCGGCTCACCACCATCCTCGGTGGCACGCCCATGGCCAAGCTGGTGCGCACCCTCAATGCCCGGGGCGTGCACACCGCAGGCACTTCAGCTGGGGCCAGCTTCCTCAGTGAGCACATGATCGCGTTCGGCACGGAAGGCGCGGTGCCCACGTTGGGATGCGTGAGTCTGGCACCGGGCCTGGGCCTCACCAACCGCTTCATCATCGACCAGCACTTCCGCCAGCGGGACCGGCTGGGACGGCTCCTATCGGCGCTTGCCTTCAACCCGTTCTCGGTAGGCCTGGGGCTGGACGAGGATACGGCGGCATTCATCGGTCCTGACAACCTCCTGGAGGTCGAAGGCAAGGGCGGGATCACGGTGGTCGACGCGGCCAACATCGAATATTCGGGCATTGACGATACCGATCCTGGCCAACCCATTTGCATGCTGGGTCTCACCGTCCACATCCTAGTGGCCGGAGCTTCGTTCAACCTCCACACCCGGCAGGCCTTCCCGGGGCCCGATGCGCGCAGCTGGGCGCGAGCCAGCATCTGAGGGGCCCGGCCATTCGCCTAACCCGACCCGACTCTGCCACAGGTCATGGGTCCAGGCCCCTCTGCCGATCTGTCGAGGAAGGCCTGCTTGTCCACATCTGGAGGCTCCGCCGCTGGACCCTTAGGCCGTATTGTTGAATCCATTCTCCCCCTCATCGTCAGCCGGATAAGGAAAGCCCTATGCGCATCCTCGACCGATCCGTCTACGTCGGCCCCTCCCTATATGCGCAATTCCCGGTGATCCGCCTCGACCTGGATCTCGAGGAACTGGAGCAGTGGCCCACGGTGCGGCTGGGCAAGGACTTCATCGGCGGCCTGCTCAGGGCGCTGCCGGGGCTGCACGAGCACGGCTGCAGCTACGGCGAGCCGGGCGGCTTCGTCCGCCGTATGGGAGAAGATGAGGGTACTTGGCTGGGCCATGTCTTGGAGCACGTGGCCATCGAGTTGCAGAACGTGGCAGGCGAGCAGGTGACGTTCGGAAAGACACGTGGCGCGGGCCGGGACGGCGTCTACACCGTGGTCTACGAGTACGCGCAGAAGGAGGAGGGCATCGAGGCCGGAGAACTCGCCATGCGCCTGCTCGGTTCCCTGCTGCCCGAGGCGATCCGGCCTGAGCGCCTCGTGCCCGAAGGCTGGGAGTGGAATACGGCCCGGGACGAATTCATCCGCTATGCCCAGCGCCGGGCCCTGGGGCCTTCCACCATGTCCCTCGTGCGGGCGGCCGAAGAGCGCGACATCCCCTGGATGCGCATGAACGAGCAATCGCTCGTCCAGTTGGGACATGGCAAGTATCAGCAGCGCATCCAGGCGACGGTGACGGGGAAGACTTCCCACATCGCGGTGGACCTGGCCAGCGACAAAGAGGAGACCAACAAGATCCTAGCCAGCCTTGGCCTGCCCGTGCCCCGGCAGGAACTGGCCCAGAGCGAGGAGGGGGCCATCCGCGCCGCCCGGCGCATCGGTTTCCCGGTGGTCACCAAGCCCTACAACGGCAACCATGGCCGGGGCATCTCCATTCGCCTCACCACCGATGAGGAGGTCCGGGCGGGCTTCCTGGCCGCGAAGGAGCACAGCCGGACGGTCATCGTGGAGACGTTCGTGGAAGGGGACGACCACCGGCTCCTGGTGGTGAATGGCGAACTAATCGCCGCCACCCGCCGTACCCCGGGCCATGTGGTGGGCGACGGGGTCCACTCGGTCAAGGAACTGGTGCACGCGGTGAATGAGGATCCTCGCCGCGGCGTTGGTCACGAGAAAGTGCTCACCCGTCTCGTGCTGGATGCCCAGGCTGAGCTGATGCTCGGACGACAGGGCTTCACGGAGGCTTCGGTGCCGCCGGAGGGAATGATTGTGGCCCTGCGTTCCACGGCGAACCTCAGCACAGGAGGCACGGCAACGGACGTGACCGACATCATCCACCCCGATAACCGGGACATGGCCACCCGCGCCATTCGTGCCATAGGCTTGGACGTGGGCGGCGTGGACTTCCTCAGTCCCGATATCGCCGAGAGCTACCGTACCGTGGGCGGGGCCATCTGCGAAGTGAACGCCGCTCCTGGTTTTCGCATGCACGTGCACCCCAGCGAAGGCACGCCTCGAGATGCGGCTGGCCCCGTCATTGACATGCTCTTCCCGCTCGGTACGCCGTCCAGGGTGCCCATCGCGGCTCTCACGGGCACCAACGGCAAGACCACCACCGCACGGATGCTCGCCCACATCGCCAAGATGGCCGGCTACACTCCGGGGCTCACGACAACCGACGGTGTCTACATCAACGGGCAGCGTACCGTGGAAGGCGACATGACCGGACCGGTGGCCACCCGCATGGTGCTGGCCGATCCCCACATCGACCTGGCTGTCCTGGAGATCGCCCGGGGAGGGTTGTTGCGGGCGGGAATGGGTGTGCCCTTCGTGAACGTCGGCGCGGTGCTCAACGTTCAGTCCGACCACCTGGGCCTGAAGGGCATCGATACTCTGGAGCAGTTGGCCGAGGTGAAGCGCATCCTTGTGGAGGTGGCCCGGGACTGCGCGGTCCTCAATGCCGACGATCCGCAGGTACTGAAAATGTCTGCCTATACCGAGGCCAAGACCATCTGTTACGTGACCATGAACCCGCAGCACGCCCTGGTGAAAGAACACATCCGAGCGGGGGGCCGGGCTTGCGCTCTGGAGGCCGGTATCAATGGACAGATGATCACCCTCTACGACAAGGGAAGCCACATCCCGCTGCTCTGGACGCATCTGATCCCCGCCACCATGGAGGGCCGTGCCCTGCACAACGTGCAAAACGCCATGTTCGCCGCGGCCATGGCCTTCTCCATGGGCATCAAGCTGGACGCCATCCGCATGGCGCTGCGCACCTTCGACACGACCTTCTTCCAGGCGCCGGGCCGGATGAACGTCTTCGACAAGCACCCCTTCAAGGTGATCTTCGACTACGGACACAACGCCCATGCCGTCGGCGTGATGGCAGACCTTGCTTGTGCCCTGGATGTGACCGGCCGGCGCATTGTCGTGCTGGCCGGACCCGGGGACCGCCGGGACGAGGATCTCGTGGCAATTGCCGAGGCAGTGGCGGGTCGCTTCGACCATTACATCTGCCGCCGGGACGATGGCCTGCGGGGCCGCGACGGGGATGAAGTGCCGCGCATCATGGCCAAGGCGCTGGAAGCCAAAGGCGTTTCCTCTTCCGCCATCAGCATCATCCCAGACGAGCAGGCAGCGACTGAGGCCGCGTTACGCATGGGGCAGACCGGCGACCTGCTGCTGGTGTTCGCCGATGCCCTGACCCGCTCCTGGAAGCAGATCATCAAGTTCAAGCCGGAAGCTGCCCCGCTGTCTGGCGCCAGGCCAGGCCCGGCCAGAACCCCCGAGGCTGAAGCTCCGATGACGTCCTCCTCGCGGGAGGACCTGGCCCAGGAACTGGAAGGCCTCATCCGGGATGAGCGCGGTGTGCGTTTCGCCCGGGAAAGTGACGACTGAGCGACATGCCGGGACCACCACCCTTTGAAGATAGTCGGCGCCTGACCGGCCCGAGCCTCTGGCTGGGTTCTCCCGGCGTGGTGCTGGAAGCCCCCCTGCCCGGGGCTCACGAGGAGCGGACCCGTCTCCGCTGGGCGTCCCTGGTAGAGGCCCTGCGCCGGTGCCTCGGCTGGGCCGATGGCCCTCTGTGCGCTCGAGTCCACGCCCGCGGTGCCACCCTGGCCTTCACGGCGCCAGAAGATCAGCTGTACACGGCAACCGAACTCAACGAATGGGCTTGGCAACAGGCCTTGGAGGAGACTTCGGAGGCGGCCTGGCTCAGACTCCACGCGCCTGGGCATCCCCTGGTGGGAGACGAGAGTTCAGCCACCGCGACCCTCATGGCCTCGGCGGCCGGGGAGGCCAGGCCTGATCTTCTGGCGCTCCTCCAGGAGTCCCGGCTCCGCGGCGTACCTGCTTACCTTGATGAGGCGCAACTCTCCCTGGGGGCTGGTTGTGGTCATGAGGCCTGGCCGATTGACGCACTGCCTGAGTCGGAGGCGATTCCCTGGGGGCGGCTACATGGCATTCCCACGGCCCTGGTGACCGGCTCCAATGGCAAGACAACAACCACCCGTCTGCTGGCCGCTATGGTTGCCGCCCAGGGAGTGGCCACCGGCTACACCTGCACGGACGGCATCTGCATCGGAGGAGAACTCCTCAAACCTGGCGATTTCTCAGGCCCCGTCGGGGCGCGGACCGTGCTCCGGGACCGGCGGGTCGAAGTCGCCATCCTGGAGACCGCCAGGGGGGGCCTCCTGCGACGGGGGCTGGCGGTTCCCCGTGCTGCAGTGGCGGTGGTGACCAACGTGAGCACAGATCACTTTGGCGAGTACGGCATCCACGCCTTGGAGGATCTGGCAGCCGTGAAGTTCGTGGTCGCACAGGCCGTGGAAGAGGGGGGCTTGCTCGTCCTCAATGCGGATGATGACCAGCTCGTTGCCCTGGGTCCGCTTCATGCCTGCGCCCTTGGCTGGTTCTCGCTGAAGGATGACCACCCGCTCCTGCAGGCACATCGTCGCCTCAAGGGTGCGACCTGCGGCCTTTGGCAGGGTCATCTCCGCCTGTCCCGGCTGGGTGAGGTCCACGACCTCGGAGAGGTGACCGCCATGCCCTTGAGCATTGAGGGCCGGGCTGCGTACAACATCTCGAACATGGCTGCCGCAGCCCTGGCAGCAGGGGCGCTGGGGGTGCCCCCCCGGGTCATTGCCGAAGTCCTGCGCTCCTTTGGCTCCGTGCCCAAGGACAACCCCGGGCGGCTGGAGAGATGGCAGGTCGGGGGCATCCAGGTCTATCTGGACTATGCCCACAATCCCGAGGGCCTCGATGGGCTCCTGCAGGTTGCGGTAGCGGCCCGCCCCGCCCGCCTGGGCCTGCTTCTGGGCCAAGCGGGGAATCGCGAGGAGGCCGCCATTCGGGAGCTTGCGGCGATGGCAGCGCGCCATGCTCCGGACCTGGTGATCCTGAAGGACCTGGAAGGCTATATGAGGGGGCGGGTGCCCGGTGAGGTGCCAGATATCCTCCGTGCGGAGCTCCTCGGCTGCGGCCTCTCTGGAGAGTGCCTCCGGACGATCCTCTCCGAGGAGGCAGCGGTGCTCGCCCTCCTGGCGTGGGCGAGCACCGGGGACGTGCTGGTGCTGCCCGTTCATGGGGCCGAGGCCAAGCAGACCCTCCGGTCCTTGCTGAATCACCTCGTGGCCATTGGGTGGCGGGCCGGAGATCCAGTTGCCTGAATGAGTTCTCCTGGGCTGGTTACTCGCACCGAACTCTGGGCGGACTGCTGTTCGATCATCCCCTCGGGCGTGTATTCAAGGTCCAGAGAACTAGCTGGATGTAGGGGGTTGTACAAATGTTTCAACTGCGGTGCCTCACGTGTTTGGCCTTGAGGTACCGCGTGGCAAGAACCTTCTTAACTAAACGAAGGTGGGCGAGGCTTGAGCCGCTGCTGCTCAGCGAACACGGCGGTATGGGGCGGCCTCGCCACCCGCAATGACAAGACCATGCGCAACTGCAGCGCCATGGTTTCTATAGCCTGTGTTCTTACTTGGCCCCGACTTTGAAAACAGCCCCTAGCGGTATTTCGCCGCCATGGCTTTCAAAGTCTTGGCGAGGTGATCCCGCAGGGCCTTGGGTTCAATCACTTCCGCATCCGCTCCGAACTGCAGGATGAACCGGGTGGGGCCGGAGAGTTCCGTGGCCTGGAAGGTGAGGAGCACCGTGCCGCCTTTCTCTTTCCGCACCGCGACGCCGGGCAGGGCGGGGGGGGCGTCCAGCAGGGCCTGGGGCCAGTTGGTGCCGCCCACGCGCAGGCTCACCTGAAACGCTGGATCGGGCCGGAACCACCCGCCGATCTGCAGCTCGCGGGCCTGTTCCAGGGGGCGCTTGTCGGGAATGAGGCCCCGCCGGGTGAGGGCTTTCGCCTCCTCGATGCGGGCCAGGCGGAAGTGCCGGGGCTCCTGCTTGGCGGAGTCCCAGGCCAGCAGGAAGGCGCCGCCGGAGAACACATCGTGCGTGAGCGTGAAGGGCACCACGGTGCGCGAGCTCGTGCGGCCCGTGGAGGCGGCCGCATAGGTGAGCTCCAGCTCGCGCGGGCCCTCCGGATGGCCCAGGGCCAGAAGGACCTGGGTGAGCATCTTGGTGTCGAGGGCCTGCTGATCGTCCGCGCCGCCGCGCACACAGACGTGCCCCTGCAGGGCGCGGAAGAGGTCGCGGTCGCGCGTGCTCAGGTGGCTGTCCGCCAGCGTGCGCAGGCCCTCGAGCTGATCGAACCAGAGCTCTGTGGCGGTGCCCTCCAGGGCCATGAGCGCCACTTCCAGCGCCATGCGAGCATGGGGGGTGATGCGGCTGTCCCAGTCCGGAGCCTTCTCCAAAGTGAAGTGGATGATGGCGGGGCGGCCTTGGCGCTCCTTGCCGAACCGCGCGCCCTGTTCCTCCAGCAGTTGCACCGCACGGTCCACCGTGCGCATGGCCACGCCGCCCAACTTGCGCGCCAGCCCCTCCTTGGTGATGCCGCGCTCCCCGGCGTCACGGATGGCCTCCAGCACAATCTGGAGCCGCTCGGGCTTCACCAGGTGGCCGCCATCGGGACGGGGAGACTCAAGCACCTTGCGGGACGCGGAACGGGCCATGGTGACCTCCGGCTCCAAGGATTGGTCAGCGATTGTCCAAGGGCAAGGAGAATCGAAAGCTATCGACCAAAGTGAAGCAGGGCCCCGGCCAATCCGCCACCCAGCAGTACCCAGGTGGCGTTGAGGCGCCGGCGGATGAGCAGCCACGCGGCGATGACGCCCAAGGCCAGGGTCCAGGGTGAAGCCAGGGTCGCCCGGCCCAGATCCCACAGGGCTGTGGCCATGAGACCCACAGCCGCGGCATTCACGCCGGCCATGAAGGCGGACAGGGCCGGGGATTTGCGGATCCGGGGAAGGAGGAAGCTGCCGAGGCCCACCAGCAGGAAGGCAGGCAGGAAGATGGCGGTGGTCGCCACGAGGGCGCCGCGCCAAGAGCCCAGCAGGTAGCCGATGAAGGTGGCGGTGGTGAACACGGGGCCCGGCGTCACCTGGCCCACGGCGACCGCATCCAGCAGCTGCGTTTCCGTCAGCCAGTGCAGGCGATGCACCAGGTCCGTGCGGAGGAAGGCCACCAGCACATAACCGCTGCCGAACAGCGTAGCCCCCACTTTCAGGAACACCCAGAACAGGCCACCGAGGGTGACGGGTATGGCCATGGCCGTCAGTGCGGGCAGGGGCAGCCAGGCGAAGCCCAGCGCCGATGCGCGCGCGTGCGGACGGGCAAGCAGGAGGGAGCTGGCACCCGCGCCCAGGATGAGGAGGGCTTCCTGGACGCCGCATAGGCTGGCCGCCAGGACGGCCAGACCCAGGATGATGTTCCGCCAGGTGCGCAGGGCCGAGCGTCCCAGGTTCCAGACCGCTTGGGCCACGATGGCGAGCACCACCGGCTTGAGGCCCATGAGGAAACCCTGGGCCGACGGCAGGCGACCGAAGTGCACATAGAGCGCAGCCAGGCCCATGGTGAGGAGCGAGGCGGGCACGATGAAGCAGAGGCCCGTCAGCAGCAGCCCCCGCCAGCCGGCCTGGGCGCGTCCGATGGCAATGGCCAGCTCTGTGGAGTTGGGTCCGGGCAGCAGGTTGCAGAGGCCAAGCAGCTCGAGGAAGGCCTCGTGGTCCATCCACTTCCGGCGGCGCACGACCTCCTCTTCCATCAGGGCGATGTGGGCCGCGGGGCCACCGAAGGCCGTGAGACCCAGCTTCAGGAATAACCCGGCCAGGGCCTTCAGGGGCCTGGGTTCAGTCATGCCAGAAATCCAGGAAGGGTGCTGCATCCCAGCTGGGTGGCGCGGGTCGTAAGCGCGCGAGGATCCCACCCGCTGGCCGAGCCTCGATCTGGAGGGACACATGCGCCCCGGCAAACAGCGCGCTCCACAAGGCGGCTCGCATGGGGGCTTCGCCGAGTCGATTCAGGGGCAGGATCAGGTGTGTGGTGTGGTCCCACCCGAGCCTGACGTTCAGCCGGCCCAGGCGCGTCATCAGGGCGGCGTGGTCGAGCCCGGATGTGAAGGGTGTGCTTGGCCCCACCACCTGCTCCCGCTGATGGTAGGGTCCCCGGCCTGCCTCGGCGTTGAACGCAGGGCCGCCCAGCACGGCCATCGGCACAGCCTGACCGGCGGGATCCCAGGCGAGTCCCGAGGCGGCCACGGCCAGCTCGGCGGCCCAGTCCCAGGCCGTTCCGGTGGCGCTGAACTGGCTGGGACGGGTTTCCTCGGCCAGCAGGCCCAGGGCCACGCCTTCGGCTCGGTTGCGCAGCTGGGCGTAGCTCAGGGTGCCCCAGTCTGGGCTGGTGAGGGCCGGGCGCTCCTGCAGGCGGGCGGCGCGTTGGATGAGGAGGTCCCGGAGGGTAGAGGCCATGGCAAGCAGTGTCGCAAGTCGAGGGTCAGGGTGGAGCCTGAATTCCATTTGCCACCCTCCCCAGTGCGGGCCAGGTACGTGGTTTGGTCCGATTCACCAGCCCGCTCATCAAGGCGCCACATCGCGAACCAGGCCGATGCGGAGGTCACATTTTATGGGCGTCTGAACCTTCTGAATTCACGACCTGCGCGGCGTCTTCCTCCTGGGCCGTCGTGTAGGTGTTGAAACACATTCTCAAGGGAGCTTTCCCCGGAAATCGCGCACACAATGAGCTACAGGCCTTTCCGCCGACATGGATCCGATGGCACGTGCCACCGGATCCTTCTGCATCTGGAGACCCATGAGTCATCCTTTCCCGTACCTCAAGTCGTTGCTTCATCGAGACTGGCTTTGCCTGGGTGCGATGATGCTGCTCGCCGTGGCTCCTCTGGGCGCCGTAGGCAAGGGCGACCCCGCCCCGGCCATCCAGCTGAAGGATCAGTCTGGGAAGCCCTTCACCCTCGCCGCCTTCAAGGGCCAGGTGGTGGTGGTGGATTTCTGGGCGTCTTGGTGCGGTCCCTGCCGCAAGAGCCTGCCGGAACTGGATGACCTCCAGACGCGGTTCGCGGCCCAGGGAGTGAAGGTGGTGGGCATCTCGTTGGATGCTGACGCAAGCTCGATGACCGCCTTCTTGGAGAAGGTGCCGGTGCGCTTCACCCAGCTGCATGATCCTGCCGGGCAGACCGGCGAGGCTTTTTCCGTGGTGGCCATGCCCACCACCTTCCTCATCGACCGCGAGGGGCACATCGCAGGCCGGTTTGAAGGTGGAGCGCATACCCAGGAAGAAGCGGCCGCCGTGGCGGCCCTGGTGGCGGGCAGTGGCACGACCAAGGACGTCCGAGTCGCCTCGGGGTTGCAGGCCACGGGCGGGCTCAAGGCCTGGCGCCGAGGCCACCTGGCGGATCCGATCATGAGCCTCGATGGGGACCGGCTCACCGCCACCCTGCGGGAACACATCCATGCAAGCAAGGAAGGCGCGGCAGGCAATGGCGGTGCGGCGGGAGGTGGCTGTGGCTGCAACTGAGCGCACACGCATCCTTCGCCGTCGGGGCCGGATTGTCCTGCAGGGCATGCCGTGGATGGTCGCGGGCATGGGCATGATGAGTGGCCGTGTGGCCCTGGCACAGTCCTCGGTGGAGCTGCGCTACCTCTTCTACAACGAGTCTGACGGCCGCACGCAGGTCTCCAATCCAACCCTGCTGCTGCATCACGAGCTGAGCGAAGCCCTGGGTCAGATCGACCTGATGCTATCCCACGACAGCATCTCCGGCGCCTCGCCCACGGGCGGCTACCCGACCCTCAGCGTGACCACCACCACCTCGGCCTCCGGGAACAGCAGCACCAACGCCGCGGGGAAGATCCCCATGGTGCAGTACATGGACGAACGGAACTCCCAGGGACTGACGTACAGCCGACGCATCGGGGCGCATCTGCCCTCCATCGATTTGTCGCACTCCGTCGAGAAGGACTACACGTCCAAGACCTTCGGCCTGTCCGATGCCTGGACCATGTTCGAGGGGCGGGGCACCCTGCACTATGGGTTATCCCGCTCGGATGACACCGTGGCACCTGTCACCACGAGCCTACGCCTTCCGAAGACGACCAATGGGCTCTCTCTTGGGTGGACCTGGGTGCTGGGTGAAGATGATCTCCTCGACGTGGGCCTTTCCCGCATGAGCCTGAAGGGTGATCTCACCGAGCCCTACCTCATCGTGCCGGTGGGCAACACCACGCAGGTGGAACGCAGGCCCGACACGCGCGAGCGCGATGCCTACTTCATCAAGCAGGCCCACTACTTCGAGTGGGATGGCGCCCTGAAAACCACCTACCGCTACTACCGGGACGACTGGGGCATCAAGGCCCACACCCTGGACTTCACCTACGACCAGCACCTGGATGATGGGTGGATCCTCACGCCCCGCGTCCGCTTCTACACTCAGAACGCCGCCTCTTTCTACGACTCGAAGTTCACCACCGCGCAGACCTACATGTCGTCGGACTATCGGCTCTCGGCCTTCAGCAGCATCCTGCTGGGCGGGTCCCTGTCCACCGAGATCATGGAGGGGCTCACGCTGAGTGTGGGGGGTACGTATCAAATCCAGCAGGGCCGGGACAAGCTGACCCCGCTGCAGACCGCGGCCACGGCCAGTACACCCGCGATCTACGCCGGACCGACCACCTCGGCTGCGGACGTCAACACGACCACCGTCACGGTGGGACTGAAGTGGCAGTATTGACCGCAACGGAGGGGCGGGCCCTCTACACGGTACAGTTCCCGCTCATGGGGGGACAAGCCCTGGTCCGCTTCGTGGATGACCGTGGCCGGGAAGTGGCCACGGCCCTGGGGCGGGAAGCGGTGAAAGAGGCCCGCCGCATCGAGGCGAAGTTCTCCCGCTACCGGCCCACGAGCATTGTGTCCCAGATCAACGATGAGGCCGGAGGTGCACCGGTGGTCATCGATGACGAGACGGAGCACCTGCTGCGCGCCTCGCTGGAATTGTCAGCCATGACCGAAGGCCGCTTCGATCCCACGGTGGGTGTGCTTCGCCGCGTGTGGAATTTCCATGAGGCTGTGGTGCCTTCCGAAGAGGCGATCCAGGCGCTGCTTCCGCAGGTGGATGCCGGGGCCATCGCGCTGCAGTATGGGACCGTCCGCCTGAACCGGGCGGGCATGGAGGTGGATCTCGGCGGCGTGGGCAAGGAGTACGCGGCGGATCGTGTGGCGGAACTGCTCAAGGCGCGGGGTGTCGAGTCGGCCCTGGTGAACCTGCTGGGCGACGTGCGCACCGTGGGGCGACGTGGGGATGGCCAGCCTTGGATCATCGGGGTCCAGGATCCCCGGGACCGAAGCCGCTGCCGTTTCAGCATCCGCGCGAAAAAGGATTGCGGTGTGGCTACCTCCGGTGACTATGAGCGCGGCTTCGAGGTGGATGGTGTCCGCTACCACCACCTGCTGGATGCCACCACCGGCCATCCCGCCCGAGGTCTGGCCTCAGTCACGGTGGTGGCGCCCACGGCCTTCGATGCGGGCCGCCTGGCCACCGCGGTATTCCTGCTGGGCGCGGAGCGGGGCCTGCGCTTGCTCGAGTCCACCTTGTCGGTGGAAGGTGCGCTGATCACCGAGGGCGGAGACCTCCTGGCCACCGCCGGCATGGCCCGCATCTCCGATCTGCCTGCAAGGAGCTGAAGTGCGCGTCTGCCACTGGGCCATGCCCTTCCTTCTATCCGCTGAGTTGCTGGCTGCGGGCTTCGATCCTGTGAAGGACGTGCCCATCTCGGTGTCCTCCGGCCTACTCACTTTGGTTGTGCCGAAGGGCGTTCACCTCAAGGTGCGCCTGTTCCATGTGGCGCTCGTGTCCGCAGGGACCCTGAAACTGGGAGCCCTCCCGCCGTCCCAGGGCGTCGACGACGCGGGCGATCCCATCTGGCGCGGCACCATCCAGGTGCCTGTGACGGCCGATGCGATGGAGGATCCCGCCGAGCTGGTG
>Ga0265327_10002432_pt1 | contig 19673 bp, 18 predicted proteins | sample 41621metaG_FD_202089 | JGI IMG/M metagenome (GOLD analysis project Ga0265327, IMG submission 202089) | Rhizosphere microbial communities from Carex aquatilis grown in University of Washington, Seatle, WA, United States - 4-16-21 metaG | ecosystem: Host-associated > Plants > Roots > Rhizosphere...
ATAAGATTTCGCTTCTTCATCTGTAAGCTGCTTGCTCCATGGTACGCGTTTGGTTGCATCGACGGACGCACCAAAATTTTCATATTCTGCATACCTTGCTGTTTTATAACTTTCTGTGTTATTCCAATTGCTCCAGCCTTCGGGCTTTATATGTTGCCCGATAAAACAATGCAGATAAACTACTGCGGCATAAGGCCGCCATGGCCTGCCCAGCGATGCAGTATGTAAAGAAGTATCGCCTGTCAACACGCATTCATTAAAAATATAGCCAAAGGTTTTTTCTTTTGGTGTAGATGCTGCAGTTACATGCGAATTCTTTTTGCTGTGGATATGGCATTGCTGAAACCAAACTGTTGCAGCACCAAAAATAAAATCAGTGGTGCCTTCTATATAGCAATTATAATAATATTGCCTGCTCTTTTCACTGCTTGTTAATAATACATCTTGAAAACCAATAAAACGGCAATCAGTAAATATGGCTTTATCTCCATCAGATTCCAGCGCTACTGCCTGTCCTGCATTAAAGCCTGCATCATTCTGAAAGCTGATATTTTTTGCTGTAAAATTATCGGCTGAAATTTTACAGCTCCAAGATGAACGGGTATTGATGCTATCTCCTTTTGGAGAGACTTTTCCAGTATGGTCGTCATAAGTAAGTATGGTATTGAATTTATCTTCCCCAATTATAGTCACAAATTTTTTTGTTGAATCTAAAAAAAGTTTCTCTTTATAAACACCATTTTTTATAAAAATTGTTATTGGCTTTTTATTGTTTGTTGGAATGGCATCAAAAGCTGCCTGCACCGTTTTGTAATCGCCGCTGCCATCTTGTGCTACTGTTTTTTTTATTTGCTGCGCAGATGATTGCAATGCAAAAAGAATAAAAATAAAAATGCTTAACTTTTTCATCAATAATTATTTTTTTATTGCTGGCGAAACAATCCTATCTGCCAGTTCCAAATTAAAATTTCTGATTTCGGCCAATACCAATTCAGCCATTCTTCTTGCGCCATATTCATTAAAGTGCGTATTGTCTTCTTTCCCTTCGGGATAGTTGGGATGTTCGCCTGGCTTGAGATGATTGAACAATAGTGCAGATTTTTCTTTTCCCATTTGCTGATACAATTCAATAGATTTTTTATCCAGATCAATCAACAATACATTTTGCGCTGCTGCCACTTCGCTCACCAAATGTGCATACGGATGTGTTTCAACAGCTTTGCCCGTGGAATCGAACTGCCTCCTGGAAACTGGTGTTATTAAAATAGGAATTGCTTTTTTACTCCTTGTTTCCTGTACATACTTTGTGAGGTTGGATTTAAATTCTCCTTCAGTTGTGTATGTTTTTTTGGTGGGCACTTCATCATTGTGGCCAAATTGTATCAATACATAATCGCCTTCATGTGCATCATCCATAATTTTTTGCCATGACCCTTCTGCAATAAATGATTTTGTGCTGCGGCCATTTTTTGCGAGGTTAACTACAGTTACCGTAGAGTCCCAAAAGTTAACGAAAGGCATACCCCAACCTGTTTCTGGATAAGCTTTGATTTCTTTAATGCTTGCAGTAGAATCGCCGGCAATAAAAATTTTTATCCTTTTTGCAGTAGGTAAAAAAGCAAACGACATCAACAAAAATACTGCGGCATAAAATATTTTTTTCATTGAATTACTTTATCAATTAAAAAAACTGCCCCCAACAAGTTGGGGGACAGTTTTTAAAACATAAACGAATATGGAGAAAATTAATATCCAAAGTTTTGTGTCAAATTAAAATTAGCATCTCTTGCTGGCTGTGGCAATGGCATCAGTTCTGATTTACCGCTGGTAAAACCTGTTGCATACCTGCCTAGCGGAGATGAAGTTCCTGAGGCAGCAATTGCAGAGTTAACCCATACAACACCTGTAAGTGAAATCCATGCAGTACCAGTACTGTAAAAACCAATTATTTTAACAGGTCCACTAGTAGTTGGTGCTGCGGGGGCTGTGGTAGCTGCTACAGTTCCTGAATAAGTGTTTGATGTGCCGCTTCCATCAATAGTTTGGCTACTCACACTATTTGTTTTCATACTATATGTCCAAGAAGCATTAGTAGCAGCAGCATTAGTTGGTTGATACTTTACCCAAAATATTTTTCCAGTATTAGCAGTTGCGTTTGGTAAGGTCACTACATTGGTTTGTCCTTTAACTACCACGCCATAATCAGCTGATAATAGTGTATAGTTACCCGTTTGAGTGTTATAAGTTACTGCGGGGTCAGTAAAAGGCGCATAATTATAATAGCTGTTACCCCAAAGCGTTTTATCATCCTGAATACCATTGGTAAAAAAGTAAGCAGCATTAGGTAATGCAACTGATTTACTATAAGCTGGAAATCCGGCCATGTATGAAGGGTCTGCCATTGCTGTATTCAATGACATTTTCAACATATTCGCTTTTGATTCGCTTATTGCTGTTGCCAATAAATTCCAGCGGCACAGGTCGAACTTTCTTACGCCTTCGCCACCTAACTCAAGCGATCTTTCCCTAACAACAGCAGCAAAGAATGTAGCTTTTGTTAAGCCGCTTAAATCAACGGTTGCATCTGGTGTTGCTATTGGCTTACCATACCCTCTTCTTCTTACCTGGTTTATAGCGCCATATGCTAGTGCCGTAGGACCATTCAATTCATTTTCCGCTTCAGCCAGCATCAACAATACATCGGAATAGCGCAATATCTGCCATTTTAAACCCAGGTACTGTACAGCGTTAGTTGGAGAAATTACAGGATTGGTAATCCAATCTCTCCTATACTTACCATCGCAGATTGCGCTAATAGCTTGACCGGTTTTTGCAATACCATTTGCATTAACATTATACGCCGCACAGGTAACATCTCTTCTTAAATCGGTGGAATCAAAAAGATAGAAATAGTTTGGTAATACATTTATACTCTTATTACCCAATGCATTTACTGTCGGGCCGTTATAGTAACCGAGTTTGGTATCTTCTGCCCCACTTAAACCAATTGCACTTGCCTGAAATATCAGTTCCCCATTTGGGTCAGCAACAGCATGGCCGCAAACCTGGTCTCTCCACAAAGATTTAAAACTAGGATTTAAAGTATGCTGACCAGAGTTGATGATATCTGTACACTCGTCTTTTGCAATTTGATAATAAGTTAAATAATCGCTGTTACGTTTAATGGTACCATCCTGTTTTAAAGAATAACCACCTCTAAATAAAGCTATTCTTGCTCTTAAACCTTTTACAGCGCCTTTTGTAATCCTTTCGTCAACCTGGTCGCCGATTGATGCTACATCATTGCGCCATGGCACAATATCTTCCGCTATTTTTAAATCAGCTAGTAAATGATTGTATAGGGTATCAGTGCTGGTTCTTGTAGGGAAAGGGTTGCTTCCCGCAGTTGCAGAAGCTGATTGAAAGTGAGCAGGAAGGTCTCCCCATATCATCATCGCTTCAACATAAAATTGAGCTCTTAAGGTTAAAGCCTCTCCATACATTCTTTGCAATTGCTTTTTTTGCTGATCGCTGCCATTGGCATACATGTCCATTTTTGGAATATTGTCGATACAGTTGTTAGCAAATTCAATTCCCTGAAACAACTGATTGAATGGAGAAGTCAATTGTGCGTTACCAGATGTTGCAGTGTAACGTGCGATATCACGTCTGTCGTTGTCACCTGCACCTGTTGGCCCCTGCATTTCATCATTATCTACAGTATAATACAAACTTAATCTTATACCAAACCCTTGATCTCCAACCAGTCTGCTATAAACTCCTGCAATTGCTTTATAAGTAGTGTTTACATCTTGAAAAACTTGGGAAGGATCTACTTCGGTAATGGGCGTTTGATCTAAATATTTTTTACAACTGCTTGCTACTATCAGCAAAACAGCTAACATAACGGTTGATATTTTTACAAAAATTGATTTCATATAAAAGTTTTATAACGTTAATTAAAATGAAGCATTTAAACCAATAATATAGCTACGGCTTTTTGGATAAGCTGAGTAATCCAAACCTGGAGTAAGTCCACTGCTTCTAACACTTACTTCTGGGTCGTAACCAGAATAATTGGTAAATATGGCTACATTATTAGCTGTAACGTAAAATTTCAACCTGCTGATATGTAGCTTGGTTAAACTGTTTACTGGTAAGTTATATCCTAAACTTATATTATTGATACGCAGGAATGAACCATCTTCAATTGCCCAACTGCTAGGGTAAAACGCACCGGCACTTTTTATAGGCTGCCAAATTGTAGCTCCAGCATTTAATGCATTAAGCTGATCAGGAGCAAAACCATAAGCAGTACTTCCTTTAACCCATTGGGTAGTTTGCCCTGTAGAATTTACAATTTTCCAACGGCCTTGCATAATAGCAAGTAAGTTAGCATTGTTGGTATAGCTATTAGTTAATTCTATCTTATTAGCATTATATACATCATTGCCATAAGAAAAGTTAACAAAAATGCTTGCTTCCCAACGTTTGTAGGTAAACTGTTGGTTTAAACCACCAGTAAATTTAGGAGTTGGGTTTCCTATTATCTTCCTGTCCTTATCCAAATCAACAGTACCATCTCCGTTAATATCTTTGAATTTTACAGAACCGGGTTGAACAACACCAATTATGGAAGAATCAGTTACTACACCCGATTTTAAAGTATATGCACTTGTTGAAGCATTATAATCAAAATCTGCAGTTGTATAAAAACCGTCATTAACCAATCCATACATAGAGCCTACAGGTTCCCCAATCTTCACTATATAATCGGTTGGCTGGCCAGATACACCCCAACTTGCTGGTGGGTAAAAAAGAGTTTGGTTTACACCCAAAGCTTTTACAGTATTTTTGTTGGTGGAAATATTAAAACTTGCACTCCAGTTAAAATCCTTCTTACTTGCGATTTGTGCATTCAATTGTAATTCCACACCTTTGTTGGTGGTTTTACCTATATTCTGTAGTTGTGTTGAATAACCGTAGGTAGATGCAATAGGCACATTCAATAACAAATCTTTTGATTCATTATTATATACATCTACACTGATGTTTAACCTGTTTCTTAAGAAAGACATGTCAACACCTAAATTTTTATTTAGAGTAGATTCCCATTTTAAATTAGCGTTAACAAGGCCTGCAGAATAATAAGCTATAATAGCCTGGTTATTTAATCCATAGTAATATGAACCGCTGCTGCTAAATGTAGAAATGTACAGGTAATCTGGAATACGGTTATTACCTGCAACACCAACGCCTGCCCTAAACTTCAAGTCGTTAAGCCAACTAACATTTTCTAAGAATTTTTCTTTTTTTACACGCCATGCTAATGAAGCTGCGGGAAAGTATCCCCATTTATTATCTGGCCCAAATTTTGAGGCACCATCTGCACGCATGTCAAAGCTGGCAAGATATTTATCTTTAAAACCATAGCTAAGCCTTCCAAAAAATGATAAGTTGGTATAATCCGATTTGGCAACTCTTGGATAACCTGTAAAAGAAGATCCATTTTGTGTATTCAATATAGCCGTGTAAGGTTTGATAAAAGTTGGAAACAATTTATACATTCTGTTTTCAACAGTAGTTTTTAATTCATAGGTTTCTTCTCCTACTAAAATACTGAAATCATGTTTTCCTCTAAACCCTTTTACAGTATAGTTCAATACATTATTATTGGTCAAAGTCCTTGTTATTGTACTATCAAGGCTTACAACAGGTTTTTGCGAACCTTGCGTTATTGCAATTGATGTACTGGAATCACTAAACTGCCAGTCGAAAAACTTATTGTATATATATCCAACAGTAGATTTAAAACTAAGGTTCTTTAAAATATTATAAGAGTATGCTACACTGATATTATTATTATTGGTAGTTTTTTGTCTAAACTCAGCATCAGCATACAGTAATGGGTTAAACAAAAGCAATCCATTGCCGGCATTAGGATCAGAAAAAGCATCCGGGTCTGTTATTGATTGATTAGGCATAAGGAATGGCCTGTACTTAATAGTATTGCGCAACCTGTTATAAGATGTTCCATTATCAGATGAGATACCTGCCCCAAATACATCCTGGTGCATGATCCTTGCAGTAACAGAAAGTTTCATCTTACTAGTTATAGCATAGTCGCCCCTGAAGTTAGCCAGGTGCCTTCTATAACTAGAGTTAACCACAATGGCTTTGTCCTGGTTAAAAGTATAGCCAAAGTTGTAGGTGAATTTATTCTTGCCTCCAGATATAGCCAGGTTATGCATTTGAGTAGTTCCTGTTCTGCCATAAACTTCTTTCTGCCAATCTACTTTATTTACATTTTTATATACACTTAATGTATCCCATGTGCTGCCATAGTTTTTTGTAAAAGTGGTACTATCAGTGCCGCTGCCCCTGGATCTTTCAGATTGATAATACACAAAATCGTAGGGATCCAGTACATCCAATTCCTTTGCTAATTTTTTTATACCAACAAAAACATTGTATGAAACTTTCATTTTACCGGTTCTGCCCGCCTTGGTAGTAATTACAATTACACCATTACCTCCTCTTGCACCATAAATTGCTGTGGCAGCCGCATCTTTCAATACGTCGAGGCTTTGAATATCCTGGGGAGATAAAATGTTGAGTGCATTTTCCATCTGTACACCATCTACAATATATAAGGGAGAGTTATCCTGTGTAATGGAGATACCGCCTCTTATCCTTATTCTTACCGCTGCATCAGGTGATCCTTCTGCAGTAGTAGCAGTTACGCCAGCTAATCTGCCATTCAGTGCCTCTGCGGCTGATGTAAGCGGAACGTCTTTAAGATCTTTGGCTCCTATAGAAGATACAGAGGCTAAGAGATCTTTTCGCCTTACACTTTGGTAGCCTATAACTACCACATCTTCTTGCGTAAGTGCAGCTTTTGTTAATTGTACTGTTCCGGCATCATTGCCTGTTACAGTTATTGTTTTTGAAGCGTAACCCACTGATGAAACCACCAGTACTACCGATCCTGAGCCAGGAACTGAAAGAGAAAAATTGCCATCCTTATCGGTTTGGGTTCCCTTTTTAGCCGATTTTTCAATAATATTTACACCTACAAGGGGTGCATTATTTTCATCCGTTACTTTTCCTTTGACCGTTTTGTTTTGGGCCAGTATAGTAAATGGAAGCACAAAAAAAATTGTGAGCAGTACCAACAACTTATTCATATATAGCAGTGTTTAATTTTACAATAAATAATATGTAGCGTAAGGCTTTTCGGGGAGAAAAAGGTTTACACTACTGCAATCAATACCCAATGTTAAAACTTTTTTTTGCGGAACTAATTTGCCGGGCTTACTATTTTTACGCAAACGTTCCCGATAACGATGCCGCATTATTTTATACCCCTAAAAAGCTGTAACTTGAAAAAAATAACAGTGATTTGCACTAGCTAAAAACAACAAATGAAGTTTGAACCTGTAACTATTAAGGATATTGGAAAAGCATTAGGATTATCTACATCAACTGTTAGCAGGGCTTTACGGGGCAGTTACGAAATAAGTTCTGAAACAAAAAAACTGGTGTTGGAATATGCCGAAAAAATCAATTACAGGCCCAACCCTATTGCATTAAGTTTAAAAGAACGCCGCAATCATTCCCTGGGAATAATAGTTTGCGAAATTGCCAACAACTTTTTTTCTCAGGCCATTAATGGCATTGAATCGATTGCTTATAACCGTGGTTACCACGTTATCATATCACAAAGCCACGAATCTTTTGAAAGAGAATCTGTGATTGTGGATCATCTTGCCTCAAGGTCTGTTGATGGCTTGCTGGTTTCAGTGTCAAGCGAAACCAAAGATTATACTCATTTCAAACAGTTATACGAAAAAGGCTTACCCATCGTTTTTTTTGATCGCATTGTAAGCGAAATAAATACACACAAAGTAATAGCTGATAATTTTAAGGGCGCTTTTGATGCAACAGAGCATTTGATAGAAAACGGCTTTACAAGAATTGCCCATATTACCAGCGCTCCATATTTATCTATTTCTATTGAAAGACTGGAAGGTTATAAAGAAGCATTGCGAAAGCATAATATTGAGTACGATGAAAAGCTGGTGCATTTTTGCCACCATGGCGGTATGATATATGACGAAGTGGAAGAAGCGCTGAAAAAAATTTTTAAGCTAAAACAAAAAGCAGATGCATTATTTGCCGCCGGCGATAGGCTTACCACCACCTGTATGCTTGCCTTGCAAAAATTAGGCAAAAAAATTCCGGATGATATTGCTGCAATAGGTTTTACCAATACCAGTTTGGGAGAATTATTCAACCCTTCACTTTCTGTTGTAAGGCAACCTGCTTTTGAAATTGGGCAAGTAGCAACCGAATTATTAATTAGCATGATTGAAAGCAAAAGACCGGTAGTAGATTTTGAATTGAAAGCTTTGCAAACAGAGCTGATTATTAGAGACTCCACTTCTCGGATAAAGAAAACTTGATGACAGACGACGGACCACAGACCACGGAAGACTGACAACAGAAATTCACCACTCACCATTCACCATTCACCATTCACCATAATGAAATTTCTTTTTTATTCTGTTGGCAAAGCGCATGAACCTTATGTAAATGAAGGTGTGGAAATGTTTTCCAAACGCATCTCTCATTATTATGGCGCCGATTGGCATATTATTGCAGCACCAAGAAACAGCGCTTCGTTAAGTGAAATTGATTTGAAGAAAAAAGAAGGCGAAGCTATTTTAAACAGTTTGCAAAAAGATGATTATTTAGTTTTGTTAGATGAAAGAGGCAAACAACTGGATAGTGAAGGACTTGCAAAATTTATTGAACAAAGAGGCAATGAAAGTGTAAAGCGAATGGTATTTTTAATTGGTGGCGCATTTGGTGTAAGCGATGAAGTAATGAAAAGGGCAAATTACAAATGGTGTCTGTCGCCTTTAGTTTTTCCACATCAATTAGTAAGGTTAATTTTGGCAGAACAAGTGTACAGGGCATGTACAATTATTAAAAACGAAAACTATCACCACAAATAAATACCTATCGGCAGCGTATGACTGAATTTAATTTGATCCCCATAACCTTATCGATTATTGTAATTACTTCGTTAATTTCTATACTTGGTTTTACCAACCATGAAGTAAAAAACAAAATGATATTCTATCCCTATGGTATGCGTACACCATCGGAATATTACAGGTTTATAAGCCATGGATTGATACATGCAGATTTTATTCACCTGTTCTTTAATATGTTTACTTTATATTCTTTTGGTGGCTTTGTTGAGCAGTATTTATTCAACAGAACAGAATTTATTGTATTATATGTTACGGCATTAATTGCAGCTTCTGTTTTTGATTTTATTAAGAACAGAAATAATTCGGGTTATGCTGCATTGGGCGCATCAGGTGCGGTTAGCGCAATAATTTTTGCATCTATTATTTTCGATCCGTGGATTAAGGGTGTAGTTTTATTTGGCATTCCCAACTTAGCCATTCCCAATATTGCGTTTGCAATATTGTATGTTTGGTATTGCATTTACATGGGCAAGCGTGGAGGAGATAATATCGGGCATAACGCCCATTTGTGGGGCGGTATATATGGCTTTGCATTTACAGCTTTGCTGCGTCCCGATCTATTTAAAGAATTTTTAATTAAACTGATGCACCCGCATTTTTAAATTGTAACTGCAAAATATTTTTAGTGGCATCCGTAATTTTAAACCGGTCATCAATACGCATGCCCACTACCCACAAAATTTTTTTATTGCATTCTATAACCCATACTTTTTCTTTTTGGGTAAGCGATAGTTTTTGATCAATGAAAAAGCGACTGAGTTTCTTTTTCTTTTGCATTCCTAACGGATAAAAGTAATCGCCGGTTTTCCATTTTCTTAATAACAAAGGAAATTTAATATCGCTGGCATCAAGCTGTGCTATTGATGGCGAATTTGAAATATCGAATGTGGAATGTTTTTTGAATTGCAGTTTTCCATCTGTGAATTCAATTTCATTATCATGTTCTTCTATTAAAATATTTGCCGATTCGCCGGTTTGGTTGGGAGAAATGATTAACCATTTGCGGTTTTTAATAATTCTATGTGAAGATGATTGAACGTATTTGCCAGATTCACTTTGCAATAATCCAATCACTTCATCTGCCTGAAGTGCAGAAAAACCATATTCTTTAATGATTTCATAAGTGATGGTTTGCAAAGGATTTGCCTTTTGCAATTTTAAAACAGGAATATGGATTTCATTTCCTTTTTGCTCCAGCAGTTTCTTTTTATGCAGATTGATTGCCTGATTGTATAATTGCTCTGCTTCGCCAAACCTTTTAATGTTTTTCAAAATATTTTCATCCGGAGCGGGGAATATTTTTTTTATCGCAGGTATCAATTCATTGCGGAAATAATTACGGGTAAAATCATTTTCGGCATTGGTAGCATCAACTACAAAACCTAATTCATTTGCAGTTGCAAAATCTTGTATTCCTTTTTTATTGATAAACAATAATGGACGAATGATATTGTTTTGCTTTGGTAAAATGCCATGCAAACCCTTAATTCCAGTGCCCCTGAAAAAATTCATCAACACAGTTTCAATATTATCATCTGCATGATGGGCTGTTACAATACAAGTATAACTGTTTTCTTTTCTTATTCCTTCAAACCATGTATAACGTAAATCTCTTGCAGCTTCTTCAATCGATTTTTTTTCTTTGGCAGCAATTGTTTTTGTATCAAATGTTGTGGTATGAAATGGAATATTATACTTTTTTGATAATGCTTCAACAAATATTTCATCTCCTTCGCTCTCTTCTCCACGCAATTGAAAATTGCAATGTGCAATGGCAAAATCATAACCCGCCCGTTTACATAATTCACATAATACCACACTATCAACGCCGCCACTAACGGCAAGCAGTAGTTTATCTTTTGGGTTAAAAAGATGATGTTGTTTGATGTAATCAGTAAATTGTTTTAGTAAAATCATTCTATCTTTAATCTATGAATAAATTGGAAATGCCTTGCCGAATTTTATTGGTATTGAATTGTACTATTGCTTTATTAGGTTATGTTGGATTTTTCCAGGCAAACTATCAATTAGCTTCCCCGATCATCCCCTCATCAACAGTTTTTTTTCTGGTAAAGCAACAAATGTTTAATAGCCTTGTCACAGGTATTCTTTTTTTGATTGCTTTGGCATTTTATTTTTTTCAAAAACGAATAGTGACCATTATTATCACTTCGGTTTCTATCCTTGCTTATTTTTATTTATTGAACCTTATTCAAATTTGAGTACAGGTACAATTACACCTTTTACTCTATGGTTTCCCTCCAAAGTTGGATCTATCTCCTATTCCTCCAAATCTTCTTTTGCTCCCTGTAATTCATTATAAGAATGATTATCGCCTACCCTTTTAGCTTCCCACATGCCTCTTTCATAAACTTTACTTGCTTTTTCAAATTCACCGGCACGCTCTAAAAGTTTGCCTAAATGATAGTAAGAACCAATATAAGTAGGCTCCCGCAATAGGATTTCGTTAAAAAGTCTACGGGCTTCTTCGTCATTATCCACTTTAATGTATTCCAATGCCAGTGCATGTTGCAGAAAACTATCCTTGTCGGATGTTTTCATGTATTCCAAAAGTTTTTCTATCCTGCTCACTTTTTTGTTTTTTATTTTTAATAATCAGTCGGCTTCTCTTATCTTTGCAATTGGTTGCATAAACAACTAATTAACGGCCCATTTCAAAATGGGATAAAAGATTGTACAATGAAGATACTTGTTTGCATTTCAAAAACGCCGGACACTACGGCAAAAATAGCTTTCAGCGATAACAATACGAAATTTGCTGCTGATGGTGTGCAATGGATCATTAATCCATACGATGAATGGTATGCTTTGGTTAGAGCCATTGAATTAAAGGAAGCCGCCCCGTCTACTACTATTCATTTAGTTACTGTTGGCGGTGCAGATGCTGAGCCTATCATTCGCAAAGCACTGGCATTGGGTGGCGATGAAGCCATCCGCATTAATGCCGATAGTCATGATAGTTTTTATATCGCTTCGCAGATCGCCGAAGTGGCAAGGCAAGGCGCTTACGATTTGATCTTTACCGGTAAAGAAACCATTGATTATAACGGTTCTTCTATTGGTGGTATGGTTGCAGAATTATTAGACTTGCCTTATGTTTCTTTAGCCATAAAATTTGATTTGATTGATGGCACTGCTGTAATTATTCGTGAAATTGAAGGGGGCGAGGAAACGGATAAGATTAGCCTGCCCGTTGCCGTTAGTTGTCAAAAAGGAATGGCGGAACAACGTATCCCCAACATGAAAGGCATTATGGGTGCAAGAAGCAAACCCTTAAAAGTGGTCGAACCAATTGCTGTTGAAGCATTGACGTCAATCGTTTCTTTTGATTTGCCGCCTGCAAAAGCTGGAGTTAAATTGGTTTCTCCTGAAAATCCAGAGGAGCTGGTTCGCTTATTACATGAAGAAGCAAAAGTATTTTAATCATCTATTAACTTATTAATATGTCTGTATTAGTTTTTCTCGATCAGTCCGAAGGACAGATAAAAAAATCATCTTTAGAAGCGGCTTCTTACGGCGCAAAAGTTGCTGAGCAATTGGGCACAACTGCCGAAGGAATTGTATTAGGTAATGTTACTGATGATGTAGCTGCCTTAGGCAAATATGGTTTAAAGAAAGTGCATACTTTAAAGAATGATACTTTAGATCATCTTGATGCACAGGTTTTTACCAATGTGATTGCTGATGCAGTTGCAAGCTCAAGTGCAACTGTTGTAATATTTTCGAACAACTTTAGTGGTAAAGCTATTGCTCCAAGGTTGAGTGCAAAATTAAAAGCAGGTTTCGTTAGTGGTGCTGTTGCTTTACCTGATACCAGCAACGGATTTGTTGTAAAGAAAAATGTTTTCAGTGGAAAAGCTTTTGCAAATATTTCATTGAATACAGCTGTTAAAATTATTTCTCTTAATCCAAATTCGTATAACATCACTACTATTGATGCTGTTGCTGAAGTTGCAGCATTGTCAACAACTGTAGGTGCACCAAAAGTTATCGTTACTGCCACCAACAAAATTGTTGGCGAAGTACCGTTAACCGAAGCTGAAATTGTAATCAGTGGCGGCCGTGGTTTAAAAGGCCCAGAAAACTGGGGTCTGGTTACCGACCTTGCAAAATTATTAGGTGCTGCTACAGCATGTAGCCGCCCTGTTGCAGATATTGGCTGGAGACCACATCACGAGCATGTGGGACAAACCGGTTTGGCCATTGCACCTAATTTATATTTTGCCATTGGCATCAGCGGCGCTATTCAGCATTTGGCAGGCGTAAACAGAAGCAAAGTAATTGTGGTAATTAATAAAGACCCCGAAGCACCTTTCTTTAAAGCGGCTGATTATGGGATAGTTGGCGATGCATTTGAAGTGATGCCGAAGATAATTGAGGCTGTGAGAAAGCTAAAAGGAGCTTAGTAATTTTACTAATCATCAAAATGCCGCAACGAATAAGACTTTGAAGGAATAGTGCAATACGATTTTAAAGTAGTGCAGTTAAATTTCACATGGTTCACTATGGAAGTTTATTATAAGAAAAACAAAATACTGCTTAAGTCATTTATAAAAGACCCAACAACCAATAAAAGCACTTTACAGTCTGAGCAATTAGTTGATTATGAAAAAGGCATGAAGTACACAATTAATAATGCTGACAAAACTATCATTGCCGATTCTATGTTAAACAACATTGTGTACACAAAGATTAAGTCGCAAGAAAATGCTGTAAGCAAAATATTAAATTATACTTGTTCAAAAAGTGTTTATGATACCATTATAAAACCTAATGGCGAAGTAGACACTACCGGTGTTTTTTATTATGCGGATGATTTGCCATTTAATGTGCCCGGCATTTATAGCAATGTGGAACCAGCTCCTTTTTTGGGTGGAACTAATCATGTTTGCCTTTCGGCAACAATAACAACTACAATTTACCGGCATGCAACTACAAAAGTTAATATTGCAGCAACAAGTGTTACCAGCAAAAGCTTACCAGATAGCCTGTTTAACCTCCCCGAAAATTTTAAAACTACTATTACACAAAAGAAAGGGCTTTATGAAATCAAACTATCAGAAATAAAAAGAGAGCCTGCTTCCAATGTTCCACCGCCTCCACCTCCACCTGTTCCATCTAAACCTATTAAAAACCAAAAATCTAAAACCCTAAAAAAATCTACCGCAAAGCCTATATAGACATTTTTAACACCTTTTATTTTTTATATTTGCTTTTATTAAGCAAAACATAATTGGTCCCGTTTTTGGGATACCGGCAATATGAAGAAAATAGAACTGGAAATAGTAGCCTTATCACACAGCATTACGCAAACCCATTCTTACGCCGTTGTATTGGGAGAAGTAAATGGCCTTCGCCGCTTACCTATAGTTATTGGAGGCTTTGAAGCACAAGCTATTGCCGTAGCGCTGGAGCGTATGAGTCCCAGCCGTCCCCTCACCCACGATCTGATGAAAAATTTTATGCTGGCTTTTAATGTGGAACTGCATGAAGTGGTGATTAACGACTTACAGGAAGGTATTTTTTATAGCAAATTGGTTTGCAGCTCTGCCAACGATACGGTAGAAATTGATTCCCGTACTTCTGATGCTCTGGCATTGGCAGTAAGGTTTGGCTGCCCTGTTTATACTTACGATTCTATCTTAGACCAGGCAGGTATATTAATGGAAGATGATGGCAAAAAGAAAAAAGCGCAAGCTGTAACCACCGAAACCGGTGGCAGCGACGACCTTAAAACCTTAAGTTTGGAAGAATTGGACACGTTGCTTACAGAAGTTTTGGATAGCGAAGATTATATACGTGCTATTGCCATAAGGGATGAAATAAAAAGCAGAAAGGGCAAGTAATGACTAATTAATAATGAATAATTAATAATGCTGGCCTTCCCCAATTGTAAAATCAACCTCGGTTTACATATTCTTAATAAAAGAGAAGATGGGTTTCACAATTTAGAAACTGTTTTTTATCCTGTTGCATTAAAAGATGCACTGGAAATAATTCCTGCACATAATACAAATACGGATATTGAATTTACTGTTACAGGTTTACCTGTTGATGGCAATGAAGATGACAATATTTGCATCAAAGCTTATCATCTTTTAAAAAAAGATTTTCCTCAATTACCGAATGTAAAAATGCATTTGCACAAAGCAATACCAATGGGTGCAGGCTTGGGCGGTGGTTCTGCAGATGGCGCTTTTACGTTTCAATTATTAAATACAAAATTCAATCTTAATATTTCTACAGTTGATTTGATAAATTATGCAGCGCAATTAGGCAGTGATTGCCCCTTTTTTATCATCAACACCGCTTGCCATGCAACTGGCCGTGGAGAAATATTGAATGAGATAGTTATTGATCTCGCTGCCTATAAAATTGTATTGATAAATCCAGGAATCCATATCAATACGGCTTGGGCATTTTCTCAACTTACTCCTGCGCTTCCTTCAAAATCAATCTCTGCAATTATTCAACAGCCTATTGATAGTTGGAAAGATGAATTACAAAACGATTTTGAAAAACCTGTGTTTGAAAAATACCCTGGCATAAAAAAGATAAAGGGAAACTTGTACGCACAAGGCGCAACTTATGCAGCCATGACTGGTAGTGGCAGCACAGTGTATGGCATTTTCAAAAAAGAAATCGCCATTGAAAATAGCAACCGCGAAAATTATTTTACAAAAATTATTGGTTAAGCTAATTCGTTCATCAAAGAATCAATATCAAGAGCAGCAGTTCCCATCCACAATTTTCCTTCGGTATTTACAGGCCATTGTTCTTTGGGCCTGTCCCAATATAATTCCACGCCATTGCCGTCGGGGTCGTTTAAATAAATGGCTTCGGAAACGCCGTGGTCAGAAGCTCCGGTTAAGGGATATTCCGCTTCCATCAATCTTTTTAAAATGGCAGCCAAATCTTTTCTAGTGGGATAAACAATTGCAACATGGTATAAGCCTGCAGACCTTACCGGGGCAGGTGCTGCATTTTTGCTGTGCCAGGTATTTAAACCAAAATGGTGGTGATAACCTCCAGCTGAAATAAACACGGCGCTGTCGCCATAGCGCTGTGTGATTTCAAAACCAAGCAAATCTTTATAAAATGCCAATGACCTGTCAAGATCTGCCACTTTTAAATGCACATGGCCAATATGTGTTTGTGCAGGAATTGTATAACTCATAAAAAAAATTTATCTTGCATCAAATTTACGACTATCAGTGATTTATTCAACATAGTATCTTTTCTTCGCGGCAACCTCGATTTGCTCAATCATCGAAAGATGTAATGCGTTAACTCTGCCAACTGGCGGAGCCGTTACCCTATTTACTTTTATACTTTATCTATTTTTTCAATTTTTACTTTATGCAAACAGCAATTGCGTTATCAGCAGCGACACAATATTATCTTGATACAGAAGAAAAATATGGCGCACATAATTACCATCCATTACCAGTTGTACTAAACCGTGGTGAGGGCGTTTTTTTATATGATGTTGATGGTAAACGGTATTACGATTTTTTAAGCGGTTACTCTGCTGTTAACCAGGGGCATTGCCATTCAAAAATTATTGCAGCTTTAGTTGAGCAAGCCCAAAAATTGACTTTAACCTCAAGAGCATTTCATAATGACCAACTCGGGCAGTATGAAAAACACATTACATCGTTATTTGGGTATGATAAAGTATTACCCATGAATACTGGTGTAGAAGCAGTTGAAACAGCCATTAAATTAAGTAGAAAATGGGCTTACCAGATAAAAGGCATTGCAGAAAATGAAGCAAAAATAATTGTATGCGAGGGTAATTTTCATGGAAGAACAACAGGCGTAATTTCATTCAGCAGCGACCCTTCTGCAACTAAAAATTACGGGCCATACATGGGTGGTTACCAGGCTATTCCATTTAACGACGTTGCTGCATTAGAAAAAACTCTCCAGGATAAAAATGTAGCTGCCTTTTTATTTGAACCAATACAAGGCGAAGCTGGTGTTGTAGTGCCTGATGAAGGTTATTATAAAAAGATAAGAACATTATGCACCGAATACAATGTATTGATGGTTGCAGATGAAATACAAACGGGACTTGCAAGAACAGGAAAAATGCTGGCCTGCGACCATGAAAACGTGCGGCCTGATATTTTAATTTTAGGAAAAGCTTTAAGCGGTGGCGTATTGCCTATAAGTGCAGTATTGTGTGATGATGAAATAATGATGACCATTAAACCTGGTGAACATGGAAGCACTTATGGTGGTAATCCATTAGCCTGTAAAGTTGCTATTGCAGCGCTTGAAGTTATTAGAGAAGAAAACTTAATGGATAATGCTGAAATGATGGGCAACTTATTAAGAAAGGAATTAGCAAAATTAAATTCGCCTTTTATTGAAACAATAAGAGGCAAAGGTTTATTGAACGCAATAATAATAAAACATGCTAATGCAGAAGCAGCAAATGATTTGTGTTTATCGCTAAAAGAAAATGGCTTGTTGGCAAAACCAACACATGGTGATAAGATACGTTTTGCGCCACCATTGATCATTACTAAAGAACAAATTTTGGAATGTGTCCGCATTATTGAAAAGTGTTTAGCACAACTTGGATAAGCCTTATATTTGTTTGCTAAGAATTTCCTATATACAGAATTAATTTTTGCAAACCCAATTTATATGAGTACACCACATTCTCACGATCATACTGAAACACACTTAAAAAGTTCCGACGCTTTAAGAGATATCGTAATTGGCATGAGTGATGGCCTTACTGTACCTTTCGCATTAGCTGCTGGGCTAAGCGGTGCTGTTAGTAATAGCAGTATTATAATAATTGCCGGTATTGCTGAAATTGCAGCAGGCAGCATTGCAATGGGACTAGGCGGTTATCTTGCTGGTAAAACTGAACAGGATCATTATAAAAGCGAACAAAGAAGAGAATATGATGAAGTAGAAAACTTACGTCATATTGAAATTGAAGAGACAAAAGAGTTTTTTGCCAACATTGGCTTAAGTCCGCAACTTCAGCAACAGGCAACAGATGAAATAGCACAGGATAAAGACCGCTGGGTAGATTTTATGATGAAATATGAATTGGGTATGGACAAGCCTGATCCTAAAAGAGCAACCAAAAGCGCATTAAATATTGGGCTGTCATATATAGTGGGTGGTATTATTCCTTTAAGCCCATACTTTTTTATATCAAATACAAACGAAGCATTAAAAATATCTGTTGTTGCAACATTAGTATGCCTTTTTATATTTGGTTTCTTTAAAAGTAAAATAACTGGCGTAAATCCTTTATGGGGCGCTGTAAGGGTTACACTAATAGGGGCAATGGCTGCAGCAGCTGCATTTGGAGTAGCAAAGCTTTTTAAACATTAATTTTTGCTAACACATCGCTCTTTTATAATATTAAAATTTATCAAATAAGTATTTTCACTACGTATATTAAACTATAAAAAAGACGTCTTCCTAATCGTAAAATGTATTTGTAGAAAATTGAAGTTAATTTTTAAGCTTGGTATAGTTTTTGAAACATAATGCATAACCGCTTTAAAATTAAAAATGAAAATTCCGATGAAACCAAATCTTAACTTTTCCGCAGTAAGCAAAAATTATTTTGCCAGCGTGTGTACGAATCAATTTTTATATTTTGGCCACTTTAAAAATCCTTGCTAAAGTTTTTTTACTAATTTTGTATTAATTTCTTAACTTACCCTATATAATCTTAACCTCAAAAGAAAACAAATTACTTCACCACAAAATTCACAATTATGCACAACTTCCCAGACGACATCCTCGAAGAAATCCTTCTTGCAATTTTACATGGTTAATCATCTGCTATGTGCAGATCTAGAATATTATTCATCCCCTTCTACAGGCTTTAAATAAAGCCTGTAGAATAATATCTCTATGCAAGTTGGAAAAATGCGCAACAAATGATTTGCTTGTGCTACACATTTTTTGATCCCCTATTACACAGGTTTTAAGCTGAATTCTACCAGTAAATAGTATAACGACTACAGGTGCTAATCTTGTTAGTGATGTACTTTTACACCGTTAATTTTTACTTATATTATTAAGTAAAGGTTATACCAATATCTTAAAAAAACTAAATCCAATCCAATGAAAACTAATCGCTTTTCTAAGAAGAGAGCTATGCTCTTTATGCTCACTCTCCTCATGCTTTCTTTTTCTTCACAAGCTATTTATGCCACCACTTATTACATTAGTCCCTCGGGTAATGATGCAACAGGTACGGGTACTTCAACCAATCCTTGGAAGACTTTGTACAAGGCCACTTCTACGGTAACAACAAGCGGAGATATCATACACGTTAATAGTGGCACTTATCTTGAAACATTGCAATCTGTTCTATCGGTAGGTGTTAGCATAGAGGGACAAGACAGTAGCAACACTGTGATACAATCCACCTCTACGGCTAATTTTACAGAGATAATAAAGATGTTTTCGGTCACAGAAGGAACCAACGGCAACCAACATATCAGTAATCTTAAATTCGATGGGCAAAACCTCTCCACCTATTGGGGAATCAATATTGTAGGCAGGAGCAATGTAGAGGTACACCATATCACCATGGTCAAT
>Ga0265327_10002433_pt1 | contig 19668 bp, 19 predicted proteins | sample 41621metaG_FD_202089 | JGI IMG/M metagenome (GOLD analysis project Ga0265327, IMG submission 202089) | Rhizosphere microbial communities from Carex aquatilis grown in University of Washington, Seatle, WA, United States - 4-16-21 metaG | ecosystem: Host-associated > Plants > Roots > Rhizosphere...
CCGATGGTGACGACCAGCGGACCCGCCAGCGGTCCGACCGGCTCGGGGCCGACCGGCTTCTCCAGCACGGCCTTGTCCAGCAGCCCGGCCAGCGTGGTCTCGATGGACCGCTGCTGGCAGGTGGTGCCGTTGGCGGTCACGACGCACGGGGTGCTGTCGGTGAGGCCGTATTCGATCAGGGTGCGGGCGGCGTCCGGCAGGTGCGACACCGTCGCGTGCAGGATCAGCGGCCCGGGGGCGGCGGCCAGCGCGGCCCAGTCCACGTCGCCACGGACGTCGGCCACGGTGTGCGACGACCCGACGGGCAGGCCCGCGTAGGCCGGCACGGCCGTCGACGACGGCAGGCCCGGCACCAGCTCGAAGTGCGCCGCGGTCTTGGCCAGGGCGTTCACCTCGGTGATGACGGAGTCGACCGACAGCGGGTCGCCGGCGACCAGGCGCACCACGTCGACACCGGTCTTGGCCTCGGCCATCAGCAGCTTGGCCACCTCGGTCGGGTCCCCCAGCGCGGGGCGCACGTCGACGCCATGCGGGAACGTCATCGTGGGCGCGGCGGCCGGCGCCTTTTCGGGCGTGGCCTCGTCGGTCTTGGTCTCGGCAGCCGACTCCGCCTCGGCCGGGTGCGGCCCGGACGTCGGCGGCAGATCGGTACCGATCAGCGCCAGCACCGCCTCGGGCACGTCAGGATCGGTGAAGACCAATGCCGCATGCGCCAAAACGTTTCGCGCACGCGTCGTCAACAGGCCCGGGTCACCGGGGCCGGAACCGACAAAGGTGATGCGGCCGGGCTTGTGCTTACGCACTCGGGTCGTCATCTCTCACTCCCGCTCTACAGTCCGCTGGTCCAACACGTCGCGCGCACCCAGGTCGAACAACTCCGCGGCCAGCGAGAGCCCCAGCTCTCGTGCCCGTTCGGGTGTCCCGATCCCGGACGCCCGGATCACGTCGGATCCGTCCAGCGCCGCCACGCAACCGCGCAACGACAGCTCTTCGAAGACTCGGCCGTCCTCGTCGATGGACTCGACCACTTCAGCGATCGCACCCACCGGCGCGGAACAACCCGCCTCCAGTTCAGCCAACAGGACTCGTTCGGCAGTGATCGCGGCGCGCGTGTCGGGATCGTCCAGCTTTCCCAGCAGCGCGGCCAACTCGGTGTCTCCCACCCGGCACTCGACCGCGAGGGCGCCCTGCGCCGGCGCTGGCAACATCTGCACCGGCTCGAGGCTCTCGGTGACGACATCGAGCCGTCCGATACGGGCCAGACCCGCTCGGGCGACGACAACAGCGTCGAGATCACCACTACTTACCCTGTTCAACCTGGTATCTAGGTTGCCTCGTAGGGGGCGGATTTCCAAACCGAGACCCAGTGCTCTAAGCTGTGCCGCCCGCCGCGGGCTCGACGTGCCGATCACCGAGCCGACCGGCAACTCCCCCAGCACCAATCCGTCACGCGCCACCAAGGCATCCCGCGGATCTTCGCGCGGCGGCACGGCGGCGATGACGAACCGCTCGTCGGGCGCCGTCGGCAAATCCTTGTACGAGTGCACCGCGACGTCGATCCGGCCGTCGGCCATGGCGTGCCGCAGCTCGGCGGTGAACACCCCGATGCCGATCTCGGCGACTGGCGCCTGGGACCGGTCGCCGTCGGTGCTGATGATGACCAGCTCCGCGGGCTGCCCCAGAGCTACCAAGGCGTCACGGATGGTACCGGCCTGCGTGGTAGCCAGAAGGCTGCCCCTGGTGCCGATCCGGACAACGTTTTCGAGGGTGGTTACCAAAGGAGATTACTCAGCCTTGTCGTGAAGGGATTGCGGCTCGCCTGCCGCCAAATCTGGTGCCATCAAAGGCAATTCGCCGGCGGACACCGCGTCGATGGCCTGCGGGTCGAGCTCGAACAGCTCCCGCAGCGCCTCGGCGTAGGTGTCGCCGCCGGGCGCGCTGGCCAGCTGCTTGACCCGGACCGTCGGCGCGTGCAGCAACTTGTCGACCACCCGGCGAACGGTCTTGGCGACCTCGTCCCGGTGGGCGGCGTCGAGTCCCGGAACCCGGTTGTCGAGCCGCAACAACTCCGCCTCGACGACGTCTGCGGCCCGCTGGCGCAGGGCGGTGACAGTCGGGGTGACCTCGGCCATCCGCTGGCCGGCCAGGTAACTGGCGACCTCGGCAGCGACGATCGAACGGGCCGCTTCGGCGTCCGAGGCAGCGGCCCGGGCCGAGGGTTCCCGCTGAATGCGGTCCATGTCGATCATGTGCACGCCGGGCAGGCCGGCAATCGCGCCGTCGACGTCGCGGGGCATGCCGAGGTCGCAGATCACCAGCTGGCGGTGTTCCGGACGGTTCATCAGTCCGCGGTGTGCATCGGCCAACGACACCACGGGACGCACCGCGCCGGTGCACGCGACGACGACGTCGGCATTGCCCAGCGCGACGGCGATGTCCTCCAAGGTGTGGGCGGCCGCGTCGACGCCCTGGGCCTTCAAGTTCTCGACCATGCGCTCGGCCCTCGGCAGCGAGCGGTTGACCACCTCGACGCGGGCGATCCCGGCGCGCGTCAGATGCGCGGCGGCCAGCGCGCCCATGGAGCCGGCGCCGATCACGGCAGCCGTCAGCCCGGTGAGCGACGTCAGCTTGTTCTTGGCCATGTCGAGGGCCACCGACACCACCGAGGCGCCCGCGGCGTCGATCCCGGTCTCGGAATGGACCCGCTTACCGACCGACAGCGCCCGCTGCGACAGTTCGTGCAGGGTCCGGCCGACGGTCTGGTGGGCCTCCGCCGAGGTGTAGGCCCGGCGCACCTGGCCCAGCACCTGCGCCTCGCCGATGACGGCCGAGTCCAGGCCGCTGGCCACGGCGAACAGATGCTCGACAGCTGCCTCGGCGTACCGCACGTAGGCATATTTGGTGAGATCCTGCAGCGACATGCCGGACCGCTCGGAAAGCACCGAGCCGATCACCGAAAGGCCGCCGTGGAACGCATCCACCACCGCGTATACCTCGACCCGGTTACAGGTGGAGAGCACCATGGCCTCGGTGACCAGAGAGGACTGCAACAGCAGCTCGATGATCTTGGCCTGATCGGCCTCATCGGTGCTGAGCTGCTCGATCACCGATACCGGCGCACTGCGGTGCGAAACCCCGAACAGCAGGACGCTCACGGCCTCATCACCTCGTAGCACCTCCGTCGTGCAGGAAGGTTTCCCGGGCCTCTTCTGGCCGCAGGAACGCATTCAAAGCTAGCCGCTCACCAGCCCGCCGACCAAATTTGCTATACGCCTCCCGGATCCCCGGGCGCGCACGCCGAGACGCCTGACGTAGAGGTCAAGCCGCTGCGTCAACCTGCCAAGTCGGCTCGCAGCTGCTCCTCGTCGACCTCCCAGTAGCTGTGCTCGACGTCATCCAGGAGCACCACGGGCAGCCGATCGCCGAATTCCGCACGCAGTGCGGTGTCCCCGGCCGCGGCCAGCACATCGACATCCGTGCTCGTCAGGACGAATCCGAGCTCGTGGGACAGCGCCACGAGCTGAGCCGACGCGCGCTCGCACATGCTGCAGCCGGCCCGGGTGAGCAATGTCACGCGATGGCTGTTCCCTGATCGATCCACGCGCAACAGTATGGCGTGACCTACTGTTGAACCGTGTCCGAATCCAGCCCCGTGACCGCCGACGAGTCCACGGGCACGCCCGTGCCCTCCGAAGCCGATGACGCCGCTGAACTCGATGCCGCCGAGCTTGATTCGGAATCCGACGAACCCGCCACCCCGACGCTCCCGCCGCCGCCGGACCTCACCGCGGCGGCGTTCTTCGACGTCGACAACACGTTGGTGCACGGCTCGTCGCTGGTGCACTTCGCGCGGGGCCTGGCCGCCCGCGACTATTTCAAGTACTCCGACCTGGCCCGTTTTGCCTACGCGCAGGCCAAGTTTCAGGTGACCGGCAAGGAGAACAGCGACGACGTCGCTGCCGGCCGGCGCAAGGCCCTGTCCTTCATCGAGGGCCGGCAGACCGCAGAGCTGGAAGCCCTCGGCGACGAGATCTACGACGAGATCATCGCCGACAAGATCTGGCAGGGCACCCGCGCGCTGGCACAGATGCATCTCGACGCCGGGCAGCAGGTCTGGCTCGTCACCGCGACGCCCATGGAGCTGGCCCAGACCATCGCCCGCAAGCTGGGGCTGACCGGGGCGCTTGGCACCGTCGCCGAATCGGTCGACGGCATCTTCACCGGCCGGCTGGTCGGCGAGATTCTGCACGGGGTCGGCAAGGCGCACGCGGTTCGCCAACTGGCCATCAGGGAGGGCCTGAACCTGCGCCGCTGCACCGCGTACTCGGACAGCTTCAACGACGTGCCGATGCTGTCCCTGGTCGGCACGGCCGTCGCGATCAACCCTGACGCCGCGCTGCGCGACGTCGCCCGCGAGCGCGGCTGGGAGATCCGCGATTTTCGGACCGCCCGCAAGGCCGCCCGCATCGGGGTGCCCTCGGCCCTGGCGCTCGGCGCGGTCGGCGGGGCGCTGGCAGCCATGGCGTCGCGCAAGGGCAACTAGGCTGCCAGGTCCGCGACTCGAACGCTGATAGGCTCACCCGCCATGGGCATTGCGGACGACATCATCGGAACCCACTTCCGGTACCCGGATTACTTCGAGGTCGGCCGCGAGAAGGTCAAGGAGTTCGCGCAGGCGGTCCAGGATGACCACCCGGCGCATTTCACCGAGGAGGCGGCCGCCGAATGCGGCTCGGACACCCTGATCGCGTCGCTGACGTTCATCGCGGTCGCGGGCCGGCGGGTCCAGCTCGAGCTGTTCAACCAGTTCGACGTGCCGATCAACCTGGAGCGCGTGTTGCACCGCGACCAGAAGCTGATCTTCCACCGCCCCATCAAGGTCGGCGACCGGCTGTGGTTCGACTCGTACCTGGATTCGGTGATCGAGTCGCACGGCACGGTGATCGCCGAGATTCGCGCCGAGGTCACCGACGACGCCGGTGAGCCAATCATGACGAGCATCGTCACCATGCTGGGCGAGGCGCAGAGCGACGACGAAGCCGGCGAGGTCAGCGCCCAGATCGCCGCGGCCCGCGACGCCGCCATCGCGAAAATGGTTGCCGCACAAAAGGGTTGAGAGCCCTTACATCCTTAACGCCAGCCGAGCTGGGTGCGCTCCAGCGCGAGCGGCCGTGTCTGTCCGGCAACACGCCGGGCACACCGGTCATTATCGTGCCGCTCGCACGCGCTGAGCGCGACGAAATTGCTCGCGTGAGACGGCGTGTCTGCGTACAGACACGGCCGCTCGCGGGAATTGGATTGCGGAATTGAATTATAGGAACGTGCCACGGCGGTTGGCCAGCAGCTGGTACAGCGTCTGCTGAATGGTCGCGCGCACCTGGTCGGTCAGCTCGAAGGTGATCATCGGGTCGTCGGCGGCGGACTCGTCGTAGTCGGCCGTCGAGATGGGCTCGCCGAACTGGATGTACCACTTCGACGGCAAGGGCAGCAGGCCGATGGGCCCGGCGAGCGGGAACAACGGCGTCAGCGGGAAGTACGGCAGTCCGAGCAGCCGGGCGAGCAGCTTCACGTCGCCGATCTTGGGGTAGATCTCCTCGGAGCCGACGATCGAGCACGGCACGATGGGCGCCCCCGAGCGCAGCGCCGCCGACACGAAGCCACCACGGCCGAACCGCTGCAGCTTGTACCGGTCCTTGAACGGCTTGCCCAGACCCTTGTAACCCTCGGGGAACACGGCGGTCAGCTCGCCGGCCTCGAGCAGGCGGTGCGCGTCGGCGGTGCAGGCCATGGTGTGCCCGGCCTTGCGCGCCGCTTGCCCCACCACCGGCAGGTCGAAGACGAGATCGGCGGCCAGCAGTCGCAAGTCCCGGTGCTTCGGGTGCTTGTCGTGCACGGCGACCGATGTCATGAGTCCGTCGAACGGCAGCACGCCGGCATGGTTTGCCACAATCAACGCGGCGCCGTCATCCGGCAGGTTCTCGATACCGGACACCTCGACCCGGAACCAGGAGTTGAAAAGCGTTCGCAGCAAAGGAAGAAAGACCGCGTTGTTGAGATGCTGGTCGAAGCCGAATTCATCGACCAGGTAATCGCCGGTCAGTCGCTTACGGATGAAATCCGAAGCGGCGCTTATGCGTTGGGCGAGTTCATTGGGCCCCTCGGCGGCCGCGGGGCCGGCCGCGCCGAACCGGTGCTGGTCGATCTCCCGGACCACGGCAGCAATCTGCTCGGCCGATGCGCGCGTCCCGGGGTCGGTCAACAGCGAAGGATGTCGCAGCGTCGCATCCCGCCTCGACGCACGACGTTGCGCGGCAGCACGTGTCGAATTCGAATGTAGCGGAATGACTTTGGCTTTAGATTCGCCCGCCACGTCAATATCTCCCACCATCAAAAACTTGCGAAATCAGCGTCCCCACCGCTGCGCTGCGGCCACTGCACGACGCTCCACTGAGCCTACCCACCCTGGACCGATAATGGGCGTCAGCGCGCGGCCTGAAACGTAATCGTCAAAAGCCTCCAGGGTCGTCCACTTTGGGGTATAGCCGAGTTCCCTCGTCATCCGTGTGGTGTCCATGACCCGGCCATAACGCATGTAGTCGGACTGTTCGCGGTCCAATTCGACGCCCGCGGTCGCTCGTCGCCACGCGTCCAGGGCCCACATCGTGGGTCCGGCGAGCGGCAAACCGATCCGGCCGGAACGCCGAATGGCCTGGCTCATCAAGATGACGCCCGACGCCCCGATGTTGAAGGTGCCGGCCCGTCCCACCAAGGTGGCCCGTTCCAGCGCCCCGAGAGCATCCTGCTCGTGCAGTAGTTGCAATCGGGCGTCGTGCCCGAAGGCGGTCGGCACCAACGGGCCCGCCAGGTACCGCGACAACGCGGTGTCCATGGCCGGACCGATCATGTTGGCGAGCCGCAGGATGGTGACCGCGATGTCGGGCCGCCGTCGCGCGAGACCGCGGACATAGCCCTCGATGTCGATGCTGTCCCGGGCGAAGCCCTCCCCCGGCGGCCGGCGGGCGCTGCTGTCCTCGGTGAACATCACGGGATCACGCGGGCTGGACCCGTAGATCTCCGATGTCGACTTGAGAATCACCCGGCGGACCGAAGGGGCCTTCTGACAGGCTGCGAACAACTGCATCGCACCCATCACGTTGAGCTCTTTGAGCGCAGCACGACCGGACTGCGGCACGTACGACGCCGCCGCCGCGTGGACGACCGTGTCGACGTTGCCGTTCCGGATCACCTTGGCGATGAAGGGATTGCGAATGTCCGCGCGGACGAACTCCGCGCGGCCCATCCGCCGCAACATGTCCTTACTGGGCGTGATCGCGTCGACCGCGATCACATGCTCGATGAGCTGGTTCTGCGCGAGCCTGGCGGTCAGATATCCACCCAGGAACCGGCACGCCCCCGTGACCAGCACCACCTTGGGGTGGTGCAGGGTCTCGGGGATGTCCGGGCCGGAATCGCTTCCGCCCGGCGCGGTGGGCCGGCTTCCAGGGCGTCCGTCGGCATCCATCTGGTCAGCCTAGTGGGCGACGCAATGGCGCGCGGAGAACTACTTACCGAGTTTTCTGCGCTGAACCCGGGTGCGACGAAGCAGCTTGCGGTGCTTCTTCTTCGACATGCGCTTACGCCGCTTCTTGATGACTGAACCCATAGACTTTGGAGTCTCCGCTACTAGACGTCGATCCGTGAGGATCGGTGTGAAACCAACCCCGCCACTTTACCCGGCGGGGTTTCCCGCCACGAAAACGCCTGCTGAAGCCAAGCGATTTCGGCGTACTCCGTCTCGCTGACGGGTACGGCGCACGCCGAACCCCTGCGTCAACGCAGGGCGCACGCAGGGGTGTCGCGGCAGGCAGACGCGCGGCGGTTAACCCGCGTCGTGGTAGGAGGACTCGAGGAGGTCGTGCACCGCCTTGGCGTGCACCCGAAAAGACCGGCCGACACGCACCGCGGGCAACTCCCCGTTGTGCACCAGCCGGTATACCGTCATCTTGCTCACCCGCATCAGGCTCGCAACCTCGGCAACAGTCAGGAACTGCGTTCGTGGCTGATCGCCACCGTCACGCGCCGATGGCCCGTTCATAGACGTCATCGCAACCCAATCAATCAGGCACGGCCAGCTCCAGCGGCTTCCCCTCCGCTGGCACCAACGCGTGCTTACGAGAAGGAGAATAGCGTGGCCAATGTGGTTATTGCGACGGGTGTGGGGTAATCAATCTGAAATCTTAGAACTACTCGGATGTAATTCTTAGCTGCTCAGACCGTGTTTTTGCGGCTTCGACGGCACTCGCGACCGCGGACCGCAGGCCACCCCGTTCGAGTTCCCGCAGACCAGCGGCGGTAGTGCCCCCCGGAGAGGTCACCGAGGCCCGCAATTCCGCGGCGCTGGTGTCCAGCGGACCGACCACCGAACCGGGGCCGGATTCGGTCATCCGATCGAGCAACATCGCGGCCGCACCGGCCATCGTCTGGGCCGCCAACTGGGTTGCCACCGGCCGCGGGAGGCCCGCCGCGACGCCCGCGTCGACAACGGCCTCGACCATCAGGAAGAAGTACGCAGGGCCTGAACCGGACACCGCGGTCACCGCGTCCATCTGCTTCTCCGGCACCGTCAGCACCGCACCGACGGCCGAGAAGATCTCCGACACCTCGGCCAGCTGGGCCTCGTTCGCGAACCGGCCGCGCGACAGCGCGGTGATGCCCGCACCGACCAGCATCGGGGTATTCGGCATGGCGCGCACCACCGGCGCACCGGCCGGCAGCTTGGCCTCGTAGAAGGACGTCGGGACGCCCGCGGCCACCGACACCACGACCTGCTCGACGCTGCTGCTGTCGGCGTCCGAGGCCAGCTCGGCCAGCACCTCGACGACACCCTCGACCGCGTCGGGTTTGACGGCCACGATCACGTACGCCGCGGTCTCTGCAGCGTCCGCGACATCGGTGACCCGGACCGAATACTTCTCGGCGAGCAGCGCGGCGCGCGCCGGATAGGCCTCGGCGACAACGAGATCCTTGACCTGCCGCCCTGACTGCAACAGCCCCGCCAGCAGGGCCTCGCCGATATTTCCGCCACCGATGATCGCAATTCTCGCCACGGGAGACAGCATGCCAGGACGGCACGGGGTCAGCGCAGCAGGTGCCGACGCGCGAATTCGAGCGACTCGACGAGCAACGCCTCCCGCTCGGCGTTGTTGCGCGCCGCCGATGTGGTGACCTCGAGGATCACGTGCCCGGAGAATTCACTGGCGGCGAGCATCTGGCAGATCTGCACCGTGGGCTGACTGCCGCGCCCCGGCACCAGATGCTCGTCGGTGGACGCGCCGTTGCCGTCGCACAGATGCAGGTGCACCAGTCCCTTGCCCATGCGCCGCGCCATGTCGACGGCGTCGGTGCCCGCCGTCGCCGAGTGCGACAGGTCCAGCGTGTAGTGCGCGTGGTTGCCGTCCAGCGGGTCGTACGACGGCGCGAATGCCGAGATGCCGGGTCCCGGAGCGCCGCCGCGCTTGCGCATCCGCTCGATGGACGGCTGGCCGGTACCGAAGAACCGGTCGGTCCGGAACGGGAACATGTTCTCGACCGCGACCAGCACGTCGCTCGCGGCCTCGAGCTCGATGACCTGGTCGGAGAAGCCCTCGGCATAGCGGCGCTGCCACCGGAACGGCGGGTGGACGACGACCGTCTGCGCTCCCAGCTGCTCAGCGGCCCGCACACTGCGCTCCAGCTTCGGGATGGGGTTGGAGCCCCACACCCGCTGCGAGATCAGCAGGCACGGCGCGTGCACGCTGAGCACCGGCACGCCCCAGCGCTGCGACATGCGCTCGACAGCGTCGATGTCCTGACTGACGGGCTCGGCCCACACCATCAGCTCGACGCCGTCGTAGCCCAGGCGGGCGGCGTACTCAAAGGCAGCTTCGGTCCGCAAGGGATAGACCGACGCGGTGGACAGACCTACCTTGATGGCGGGACGCACAGGCCTCCGGTTCAGGCTGAGTAGAGCAGTGCCAGGGGTCCGAACGTGACGAGACCGCCGACCAGAATCGCGATCAGCGTACTGGCCAGGTCGTGATCCTTCCGGATCACCCGAATCCCGGCGACCAGACCGAGGATCACCAGCATCGACAGCATCAGCGCCACGATCTGGTTCCAGCGCCACAGCTGGTCGAACGCGAAGAACATGCCGGCGCCGAACACCACGGCCAACAGGCTCTGCCCGACGACCCACGCGCCGCGCTTCAGGCCGGAACCGGACTTCTCGTCCTCGTCGTCGGCGGCCTCGTCGTCGACGTGCTCCTCATGCGCGTCATCCGCGCCGTGGTCGGCGACCAACTCTTCCCGGCGGGTGTCCTCGTCCGCCGCGAAGCCACCGAAGAGGGCGTCGTAGCGCGAACTCCGGTCGTCCCGTGACGTCTCGCGCGCGGGTGCCGCGTCGACGGGCCCGGCGGCCGCGTCAGCGACCTCGACGGCCGCCGCGTCGTCGACGACGGGGATGACCCCGGTATCGAACTTGGCGACAGGCTCCGCGTCCTTGAGTGAGAGCAGGTCGTCGTCGGTGTCGGCGTCGGCCGGCACGTCTTCGTCGACGAGGTCGGGGCTCATCTCCTCGGCGCCGCGAACCGGCTTGAACGACCAACGGAAGGCCGGCTTGCGCGACGGCGCCACGAACTCCAGCGGGTCGGCCTCGACGTCGCGGCGGCGCAGGTGGTCCTCGTAGTCGTCCGCCGCGGTATCCGCGGGCGCGGGGTCGACGAGGTCGGTGTGCAGCATGTCCTCGTCGACGACGTAGTGGGCGCCGGTGTCGTCGGGCTCCATCTCGTCGGCCGCGGACGGAGTCTCGTCCTCGACGGGGGCGACGGAGTCTTCGGCCGGGGACTCGGGCTCGGCGGCGGGCTCGAGCTCGGGCTCGGGCGCCGTTTCCTCCGCCGTCTCCGGTGCGGTTGCCTGCGGCGTCGGGTCGAGCGCGTCCGGCCGGATGATGGGGATTTCGCCGGTCAGTTCGGCGACGGTCACCGCGTCGCTGTTGCCCCGCCGCCGACGCCGGCGGCCGCCGACCGGCGGTGCGCCGATGGTGCCGTTCTTGGCCAGCAGCTCGGCAACCGAGATCGGTCGCGTCGAGGAGAAGTCGTCTGAATCTGTCATCGTGTCTCGCCTTTGGCGGGAGCCAATCCCGCGAACGTTTCCACCAAGTCGGTGCCATCGGCTTCGCTGTCGAGTTTCCGCAGGATGACCCCCTCCCGCAACGCCCACGGGCAGATGTCCACCGCGTCGAGCGACAGCGCTCGCATGGTCGCCTCGGCCACCAACGCACCGGCCACGATCTGTGGCGCGCGGTCGGCACTCACCCCTTCCAACTCGGCTCTATCGGCCGTGGTCATCCTAGAGATGAAAGATATGAGCTGTCTGAGGCCCGCGGCGGTCAACGTGCGCTTCACCCGCGGTCCCGCACCCGACGGCGCCGCACCGGTGAGCCGGGCCAGCGACCGGAACGTCTTCGAGGTCGCGACTGCCAACTCCGGGGTCCCCGCCGCCAGCACCTTGGCGGCCGAGACCGACAGCTCGTTGTCCAGCCAGTCCCGCAGCACCGCCACGCGCCGGCGGCCGGGCGGATCCTCCTGCAGCCATTCCCGCGTCAATCGGCCCGCACCCAGCGGCATCGACAACGCGACGTCGGGTTCTTCGTCGATGCCGCCCGACAGTTCCAGCGATCCGCCACCGATGTCGAGGTTGATGATGCGGCCCGCGCTCCAGCCATACCAGCGGCGCACGGCCAGGAAGGTGAGCCGCGATTCGTCGACCCCGGAGAGGACCTGCAGCTGGACGCCGGTCTCGGCCCGGACCCGCGCCAGCACCGCTTCGGAGTTCGTGGCGTCGCGGACCGCAGATGTGGCGAACGCCATAAACTCCGCGCAGCCCGAGCTGGTGGCGATCTTGGCGAACTCGTCGACCGTCGCGACCAAGCTGTCAGCGCCCTTGCGGGTCAATTTGCCGGTGTCATCGATCGCCTCGGCCAGGCGCAGTGAGGCCTTGGTCGAACTCATCGGTGTCGGGTGCCCGCCACGGCGCGCGTCGACTACCAACAGATGAACGGTGTTACTGCCCACGTCGAGGACGCCCAATCGCACGGAAACCACGGTAACGGGTCTACGGTTGCGTGCTGTGACCGCATCACAGATCAGTGCCGGCGAGCCGCCGAAGCCCGGTTCCCACGAGGTCGGACTGGACTTTGCCCGCGAATGGGTGGAGTTCTTCGACCCGGAAAACTCCGAGCATCTGATCGCGGCCGATATGACGTGGTTGCTGTCGAAATGGACGTGCGTTTTCGGGACGCCGGCGTGCCAGGGCACGGTCGAGGGCCGGCCCGACGACGGCTGCTGCAGCCACGGCGCCTTCATGGCCGATGACGACGACGTCGCGCAGCTCGAGGAGTCGGTCAAGCTGCTGACCGACGAGGACTGGCAGTTCCGGGAGAAGGGCCTGGGCCGCAAGGGCTACCTCGAGATGGACGAGTACGACGACAAGCCCAACCTGCGGACCCGCAAATACAAGGGCGCGTGCATCTTCCTGAACCGGCCGGGTTTCGCGGGCGGCGTCGGCTGCGCGCTGCACAGCAAGGCGCTCAAGCTCGGCGTCGAACCGCTGACCATGAAGCCCGAGGTCTGCTGGCAGCTGCCGATCCGCCGGACCCAGGACTGGGTGACGCGGCCGGACGGCACCGAGATCCTGCGCACCGTCGTGACCGAGTACGACCGCCGCGGCTGGGGCGAGGGCGGCCACGACCTCGTCTGGTACTGCACCGGCGACCCGGCCGCGCACGTCGGCGCCAAGGCCGTGTGGGAGTCCTACGGACCCGAGCTGACCGAGCTGCTGGGCGCGAAGGTGTACGCCGAGCTGGCCAAGCTGTGCAAGCGGCGGGCCGGGCTGGGGCTCATCGCCGTGCACCCGGCCACCGAGGCGGCGGAGAAGTAGCCGGAGGGAGCTAGCCCTCCAGCTTGTAGCCCAACCCTCGCACGGTGACGAGGTGCACCGGGTTGGCCGGGTCGGATTCGATCTTGGACCGCAGCCGCTTCACGTGCACGTCCAGGGTCTTGGTGTCACCGACGTAGTCGGCGCCCCACACGCGGTCGATCAACTGGCCACGGGTCAGCACGCGACCGCTGTTGCGCATCAGGTACTCGAGCAGGTCGAACTCCTTGAGCGGCAGCGTGATGGGGTCCCCGTTGACCGACACGATGTGCCGCTCGACGTCCATGCGGACCGGCCCGGCCTCCAGCACCCCGTCGGCGCCGACGACGTCGTCGGACTCGCCGCCGCGGCGCAGCACGGCCCGGATACGGGCGATGAGCTCACGGGCCGAGTACGGCTTGGTGACGTAGTCGTCGGCGCCGAGTTCCAGGCCGACGACCTTGTCGATCTCGCTGTCGCGGGCGGTCACCATGATGACCGGCACGCCGGACCGCGAGCGCAACTGCTTACACACGTCGGTACCGCTCATGCCCGGCAGCATCAGGTCCAGGAGCACGATGTCGGCCCCGGCCCGGTCGAACTCGGCCAACGCCGACGGACCATCGGTCACGACGGTCGCTTCGAAACCTTCCTTGCGCAACAGGAATGCCAAGGGATCGGCCAGGGACTCCTCGTCCTCCACGATCAACACACTGGTCATTGGTTCTGTCGCCCTCCTTGTGATGGCACTGAGTGGTCGTCTCCCTCGTCGACATCCACGTCGTCCGAGTCGAGATAGGCCGGAATCGACAGCGTGAACGTCGATCCGGTCCCCGGCTGACTCCACAGCCGGATGGTTCCGTTGTGGTTGGCCGCCACGTGTTTGACGATGGCCAACCCCAGCCCGGTGCCGCCGGTGGCCCGGGACCGCGCCTTGTCGACGCGGAAGAATCGCTCGAAAACCCGTTCCTGATCGGCTTTTTCGATTCCGATGCCGCGGTCGGTCACCGCGATCTCGATGTTGTCGCCGTACCGGCGCCGACTGACCGACACCTGGGAACCCTTGGGCGAGTAGGAGATTGCGTTGGACACCAGATTCGCGAGCGCGGTCGCGAGCAGGGTTTCACTGCCCAGTACCTGGTAGCCGCGGGGCGCGTCGGTGGTGATCGCGATGTCGGCGTTGTCGGCGGCCACCTTGTGCCGGGAAACCACTTCGGCGACAACCGAATCCACGTCCACCGCATCCAGGTGCGGCAGCGGTTCGGCGCCCTGCAGCCGCGACAGCTCGATCAGTTCACCGACCATGTTGGCCAGCCGGTTGGATTCGGTGACGATCTTTTCGGCGAACCGGTTGACCATGTCCTGGTCCTCGGACGACGCCAGCAGCGCCTCGGCCAGCAGCCCCATGGCGCCGACCGGCGTCTTGAGCTCGTGGCTGACGTTGGCCACGAAGTCGCGGCGGCTGGCCTCCATGCGGGCCTGTTCGGACTGGTCGTTGACGTAGACCACCGCGAAGCGGCCGTCCTCCTCGGTCAGCTGGCGCGCCAGGCCGCGCACCGCGAGCCGGGAACGGCCCGGGGTGGCCCGTTTGGCCGGCGACAGGTCGAACTCCACGTCCTCCCCGGTCGCCAGGGTCCGCTGCGCGGCCTCCCAGGCCCGGTCGTCGAGCAGCCGATCGCGCACGAGGCCGAGCTCGCGGGCCAGGCCATTGGTGTAGACGACGTCGCGGTACGTGTCGACGACCGCCATCCCCAGCGGCGACATCGAGACGATGTGGGCGAACATCTCCGAAACCGTCAGGCCGGACTGCTCCGCGGTGCGGCGTTCGCGACGCTCGTTGCGCCGTGGCGCCCACCGCAGGCCGATCGCGATGCCCAGAGCCAACGCGAGCAGCGCCGTGGCGGCCACCAGTGGCAGCGCGGACGACAAGCTCACGGCCAAATCGTACGCATCAGGTGAACGTCATCCCAGCAGCGAGCGGCCAGAACGGTACAAGTCACACGTTTAAATCCAGGAGTTGGGCCGGCGTTTACCCGAGTTCACCCGATTGTTTCCGCGGTCAGTGCTTCTTGGCACCCTGAGCGGCCACCGCGGCCGCACCGGCGGCGGCTGCCTCGGGGTCCAGATATTCGCCACCAGGCACCGTCGGCTTCAGATTTTCGTCCAATTCGTACCGCAGCGGGATGCCCGTCGGGATGTTCAGGCCCGTGATCTCGTCGTCGGACATGCCGTCCAGGTACTTCACCAGCGCGCGCAGCGAGTTGCCGTGCGCGACGATCAGGACGGTCTTGCCGGCCTTCAGATCAGGCACGATTGCCTGCTCGAAGTAGGGCACGAACCGCTTGACGACGTCGGCGAGGCATTCGGTCAACGGCGCATCGATGCCGGCGTACCGCGGGTCGCCGTCCTGGCTGTAGGTGCTGCCGGGCTCGATCGGCGGCGGCGGGGTGTTGTAGCTACGACGCCACGTCATGAACTGTTCCTGGCCGTACTTGGCCAGGGTCTCGGCCTTGTCGAGGCCCTGCAGCGCGCCGTAGTGGCGTTCGTTGAGGCGCCAGTCGCGCTGCACGGGGATCCAGTGCCGGTCGGCGGCGTCGAGCGCCAGATTGGCGGTGGTGATCGCGCGGCGCAGCAGCGACGTGTAGAGCACGTCGGGCAGCACGCCCTGTTCGACCAGCAGCTTTCCGCCGCGGACGGCTTCGGCCCGGCCCTTGTCAGTGAGGTCGACGTCGACCCAACCGGTGAACAGGTTCTTCTCGTTCCACTGGCTCTCGCCGTGACGCAACAGGATCAAGGTCGGCATCGGCTGATCTTCTCACGTGCGGGTTTGTGGCTCTCGCCGCACCCGGGACTGCTATTCCGGCCGCAGGTGCTCGAACGCCTGCAGGTTCTTCAGCGACTCCCCGCGGGACAGCCGCCACTTCCACTCTTTCTCGATGGACGTGCGGAACCCCAGCTCAAGGAGGGTGTTGAAGTCGAAGTCGACGGCCTCGATCACCTGGCCCATCAGCCGGTCGATCTCGTCGGCGGTCACGGCGTGCAGCGCCATCCGGCCCACCAGATAGATGTCGCCGACGTTGTCGAGCGTGTACGCCATGCCGTACAGCCGCCGGTTGCGGCGCAGCAGGTACTTGTAGACGCCCTCGAAGTTCTCGTCGGGCTTGCGGCAGACGAACGCCTCCAGGCGCACGCCGTGCTCGCCGACGCTCAACAGCGTGTTGGTCGTCAGCCGGCGCTCACCCGGCAGCGCCACCACGATCCCGGGCCGGCCGGCCGATCCCCCGTCATGATGGGAGAACTCGAGTTCGTGTGCGGTCAGGGTCTCTTCGATCAGCTGGGTGACCGTGGCCGAGTCCGTCACGCGCGCACTCCCCGACGGATCAGGAACCGGCGGCTGCGGCGTGCCGCGGCGTCGCGACGGGGCCGACGGCCGCGGTAGTCGGCGATCGCCCGCGTGTAGCCGGCCAGCAGCGAGTCGACGGTGTGCACCCACGAGAAGGTCGCGGCGTGCTGTAACGCGCCGTCGCGCAACGTTTCCGGGCCCAGTTCGAGCGTCCGCCCGATGGCGTTGGCCCAATCGCCGGGATCGTGGCCGTCGACCAGGACGCCGCTGACGCCGTCGCGCACGGCGACGGGCAGCCCGCCCACCTTGGCGGCCACGACGGGCGTGCCACAGGCCTGCGCTTCCACCGCGACCAGTCCGAAGGATTCCGAATAGCTCGGCACCGCAACCAGATCCGCGGCGCGGTAGACGTTCACCAGCTGTTCGCGGGACTGCGGCGGCAGGAATGTCACGCGATCGGTGATACCCAACTCGTCGGCCAGGGAAACCAGGCCGTCGGGAACGGCGAGGCCACTGCCCGACGGGCCGCCTGCCACCACGACGCGCACGTCGGGCAGCTTGGCCGCAGCCCGTAACAGCACGTCGGGCGCCTTCAGCGGCTGGATCCGGCCGATGAAGGCCACTACCTGCTCATCGCACGAAAGCCCCAGCGCCGCACGGGCTTCGGCCTTGTCGCCGGGCGTGAAGGTCGTGAGGTCGACGCCAGGGTAGGCCACGTCGATGCGGGCCGGATCCGCGTGATGCAGCGAAACCAGTTGCTGTGCTTCGTCTTCGGTGTTGACGATGAGCCGGTCGGCGGCGTCGACCACCTGTTGCTCACCGACCGCGCGCAGCGCCGGCTCCGGGGTGTCACCTTCGGCCAGCGACAGGTTCTTCACCGCGGCCAAGGTGTGGGCCGTGTGCACCAGCGGGACGGCCCAGCGGTCCGAGGCCAGCCAGCCCACCTGACCGGAAAGCCAGTAGTGCGAATGCACGATGTCGTAATAACCCGGCTCGTGGTTGGCCTCGACGCGCAGGACGCCGGCGGTGAACGCGCACAGCTGGGTCGGCAGGTCGTACTTGTCCAGACCCTCGAACGGGCCCGCGACGATGTTGCGCACCAGCACGCCGGGCGCCACCCGAACCACCGGGGCGTCGGTCGACGACGTGGCCCGGGTGAAGATTTCGACCTCGACGCCGCGGCGGGCCAATTCGAGGGCACTCTGCAGGACGTAGACGTTCATACCGCCCGCATCGCCGGTACCCGGTTGGGCCAGCGGCGAGGTATGGACCGACAGGACGGCAACACGCACGCCCTCCATCCTTACACCGCTGCCCGCCGGACCTCCCGTCCGGTATCCCGAGCTGGCGTTACGCGGCGCGCAGCGCGCGGCGCATGGCACCGATCGGGTCGGCGTACAGGCCGCCGAGGGACACCACACCGGCGCCGGCTTCCTGCACCCGGTTGCCGAACGTGGTGACCCGGATATCCCGGGCACCGAGCACGGTCCGCTCCGCGAAGGCCTGCTCGACGAGCGGCAGACCCTCGGGGTACTCGGAGAACGCCTGGCCGCCGACGACCAGGTCGTCCGGGTTCAGCAGGTCGCGCAGCAGCGCCACCGCACCACCGAGCACCCGGGCCCGCTCGGCCAGCAGTTCAACAGCGGCGGCATTGCCCGAGCGCGCCGCACGCAGCACCGCGGCGATGGTCGACGACGGTCCGTCGGCCGGCACGATCCGCTGCCTGCGGGCGGCCGACAGTACCGCCTCGTCACTGACGGTGGACTCGAGCCGGCCGCTGCCACCGAGCAGTTCCGACTGGGCCGGCAGTCCCGAGATGGTGCCGGGTCCGCTGGCCGGCGAGTGCACCTTGCCGCCGATCGACAGCGCGTAGCCGACGGTCTCGCGGGCGTAGACGTACAGGCTGGTCGCCGATCCGGACGCGGCCTCGGCGCCCACCAAACCGCGCCGCGCGCCCAGCAGCAGTTCGGCGCCGGCCATCGCGTCGACGTGCGACGCCAGCGACACGGGCAGCCCCAGGGTCTGGGCGAGCACCGGGCCGACAGGGGCGTCCACCCAGCCGAGGCGCGGGTGGTCGACGTGACCGGTGGCGCTGTCCACCACACCACCGGAGGCAACGCCCACCCACAGCGGCCGGCGCCGGTGCCAACGGCTCAGGTAGCGCTGGGCGCTGCCGGCCAGCGAGGCCAGCGCGGCATGCTGGTCGCCGCGCGGCGTGGGCGTCTCGACCACGTCGAGGGTGCGGCCGAACAGGTCGGTCGCCACGATCGCGGTGGTGCGGGCGCCGACGTGTAGGCCCAGGGTCAGGAACGGTTCGTGGTTCACCTCGACCGGAATGCGCGGGCGGCCGATGGCGCCGGCGACGGCCAGGTCGGCCCGCTCGCGCAGCATCCCGGCGTCCAGCAGGGCCGTGACCTGGCGGTTCACGGTGGCAATGCTCAGGCCGGTGGCCTGCGCGATCACGTCCCGGGCGATGGGGCCGCGCAGCCGGGCCGCGCTGAAGACCGAGCCGGCGGCGGCGTCGGCGACCCGGAGCGACGGGGCGACGATGTGGTGCCGGGCCAGCAAGGTGCGCTTGGCGTGGGCGTTGGAGTGCACAGCAGGGCGGAGGCCGGGACGGGTGGCGACGGTGGAAACGGGAGCAGACATTTGAGGGTCCTAGGGAAGAAGTCGGGCTGGTGGGTCCTGAGGCCACACCTGCCGACAGCTAGGACGAAGAGATCCGTGTCGTGAGTCAGGCGCAGCGCGAAGCGCGACAACAACAACACGAACGTCGCACGGCGACGCCGGATGCCTGACTGATGATCACGAGAGGAACTTAGCACGCCTGCGGCGCCGCACAATGCCCGCGATGAGGAGGGCGGGCAGTGACTAAAGTCGGCCACATGCCAGCTGAAGAACGCTCCGCTCGCGTCGCGGTGGTCACCGGCGCCAGTTCCGGAATCGGCGCCGCCACCGCGAAAACCCTTGCCGCCCAGGGATTTCACGTGGTCTGTGCGGCCCGTCGCGCCGATCGGATCGCCGCCCTCGCGGCGGAGATCGGCGGCACCGCCGTTGTGACAGACGTCACCGACCAGGCGTCGGTGGACGCTCTCGCGGCCACCGTCGACGATCTGGGTCCGGCACACATCCTGATCAACAACGCCGGTGGCGCCAAGGGTCTGGCGCCCGTCGCCGAGGCCGATCTGGACCATTGGGACTGGATGTGGCAGACGAACGTGCTCGGCACGCTGCGGGTCACGCGCGCGCTGTTACCCGCCCTGATCGCGTCCGGCGACGGACTGGTCGTCACCGTCACATCCACCGCGGCGCTGGAGACCTACGACAACGGCGCCGGGTACATCGCCGCCAAGCACGGCCAGGGCGCGTTGCAC
>Ga0265327_10002434_pt1 | contig 19664 bp, 16 predicted proteins | sample 41621metaG_FD_202089 | JGI IMG/M metagenome (GOLD analysis project Ga0265327, IMG submission 202089) | Rhizosphere microbial communities from Carex aquatilis grown in University of Washington, Seatle, WA, United States - 4-16-21 metaG | ecosystem: Host-associated > Plants > Roots > Rhizosphere...
TCACTACCTTCGGCGGGACTGAGGCTCTCTCGCTGGCGTTACGTGCCACCACAAAACCCGGCGACCTCGTCGCGGTCGAGACTCCGACCTATTTCGGCATCCTCCACCTCATCCGTGATCTGGGGCTGAGAGCCTTGGAAATCCCGGTGTCGCCTGATCAAGGATTCTCGATCGCGTCCCTCGACGCGGCCTTGAAAAAGCACGGGGTACGCGTCTGCGTCGTGCAGCCGAATTTCCAAAATCCCGCAGGCGGGGTCATGCCTGTCGATTGCAAAAGGCAGCTCGCCCACCTATCCGAGCTGCACGGGTTCACCGTCATCGAGGACGACGTCTACGGTGAGCTCGGCCATGCTGGAGAGCGCCAGCCTTCGATCTCGCTCTACGGGGGGGACGTCATTCATTGCGGTTCCAGTTCGAAGACGATCGCGCCGGGTCTGCGGGTCGGCTGGCTCGTTGCCGGAAAACACACGGCGGAAGTTCGGCGTTTAAAATCCGTGAGTTGCCCGTGGAATGCCACGCTGTCCGAACTCATGGTGGCCGAGTTTTTTGAGGCAGGCGGCTACGATCGCCACCTCCGCCGGATCCGGCAGCTCTATGCCCAGCAATGCGCCCGCATGCGGGCGGCGATCATCGATCATTTTCCGGAATCGTGCCGTGTCAACCAGCCGACCGGCGGCTTTGTGCTCTGGATCGAGATGCACGGGGGATTCGATTCCGAGGAATTCGCGGTAGCCGCGATGGCCGAGAGCATCAGCCTCGTCCCGGGTTGTGTATTTTCCGCATCCGGGGGCCTCCGACACTGTTTCCGCTTGAGTTGCGGCTTCACGTTCGGTGCGAGAACCCTGGAAGCAATCGCCACGCTTGGGAGAATCGCCAGCAAATAACCGAATCTTGTGCCGTGATTGTTGCGCACCTCGGTTTCCTCGCCAAAGAACCTTGGGTTCCTCGCGCTTTGATCTTGTCACCACGGTACGACTCGCCACGCTAACAGATAACCGAAACCCCACCCTGAACCCACGCATGTCCGACCTGCTCATTTTTCACGGCATCCAACTTTCCCTTATTTTCGGGGCCATTGGCCTCATCGCGGCGATTTTCCTCATCCGCTCCGTCCTCGCCGCCTCTGATGGAAACGACGCCATGCGGTCCATTGCCGGAGCCATCCAGGCCGGGGCGAAGGCTTACCTTCATCGGCAGGTGGTGGCCGTCAGCGCCATTGCCGTGGTGATGCTGGTGGCGATTGGATTCTTGCGGGATTGGACGACTGCCACGGGATTCCTGATCGGAGCAGTCTGCTCCCTGGTCGCTGGGTACATCGGCATGACGGTTGCGGTTCGCGCCAACGTCCGCACGGCCCAGGCTGCCTCCGTCGGTTCACATCCTGCCCTGAAAGTTGCCTTCAGCGGGGGGGCGGTGACCGGCTTGCTGGTGGTGGCCCTCGGGTTGCTTTCCGTCGGCGGCTTTTACCTCGGCGTTCTTTTCTTCACCCATGGGAATGAGAAAATGGCCATCGACTCCCTGATTGGCCTGGCCCTTGGCAGTTCCCTCATCAGCGTCTTTGCCCGCCTCGGCGGTGGCATCTACACCAAGGCGGCCGACGTCGGCGCGGACTTGGTTGGCAAGGTCGAGCAGAATCTTCAGGAAGACGATCCGCGCAATCCGGCCACCGTTGCGGACAACGTCGGCGACAATGTCGGCGACTGCGCGGGCATGGCGGCGGACGTATTTGAAACCTACGCCGTGTCCCTCATCGGTGCCGTTCTGGTCGGTCATCTCTGCAAGGGCGGGATGCCGGCGCTTTCCTATCCATTTGTGATCTGCGGTATTTCCATCGTGGGGGCCATCCTCGGCGTCCTTTACGTCAATTTTTTCAAGCAAGGTGCCACCAAGGCCCTGCTCGGAGGCGTCGGCATCAGCGGTCTGTTTTCCGCCGTCCTGCTCTATCCGGCTACCAAGGCGATGTTTCCGAATCCGGTCATTTTTGAATCGAAGACCGTTACTCCGGAATGCCTGTATGGCTGCGTTCTCGCCGGGATCGTGCTGACCTTTGCTTCCGTTTGGATCACGAATTACTACACCTCCACCGCCTACAGTCCGGTGAGGCGGATCGCGGCGGCCTCGGAAACCGGCCACGGCACCAACGTGATCGCCGGACTCTCGGTGGGCAATCATGCCACCGTGCTGCCCGTGCTTTTCATCTGCGGGGCGATTTGGTGGACCCACGAGTGCGCGGGCCTCTATGGAATCGCGGTGGCGGTTGTTTCCATGCTCAGCCTCTCCGGCATCATCATCTCACTGGATGCCTTCGGACCCATTACCGATAATGCCGGCGGAATCGCCGTCATGAGCGGCCTGCCTCCGGAAGTCCGGAAGGTCACCGACGAGCTCGATGCCGTTGGTAATACCATGAAGGCTGTCACCAAGGGCTACGCCATCGCCTCCGCGGGTCTCGCCGCGATGGTCCTGTTCGGTTCCTATGTCGAGGAGCTCAAAGCCCACCTGAGCCTGACTTCGATTTCGTTCGAGCTGACCGACGCCCGCGTCATCATTGGCCTCTTCATCGGTGGCATGCTGCCATTCCTGTTCACGGGCTACGCCATGGACGCTGTCGGCAATGCGGCCGGTGCGGTGGTGATGGAGGTCCGCCGGCAACTGGGATTGAAGCCGGGCATTCTCGATGGCACCGAAACCCCGGATTACGGCCAATGCGTCGACATCGTCACCAAGGCGGCGCTGAAGCAAATGATCATGCCAGCGTTGCTGCCGCTCGTGTTCGTGATTGCGGTTGCCGCCATTCCCGGCTTGGGAAAGGAAGCGCTGGGGGGCATGCTGGTGGGGACTATCGTCACTGGTCTCTTCGTCGGCATTTCCATGACCTCCGCGGGTGGAGCCTGGGATAACGCTAAGAAATACATCGAAGACGGTCACCACGGCGGCAAGGGCAGCGAAACGCACAAGGCGGCTGTGACCGGGGACACCGTGGGCGACCCCTACAAGGATACGGCAGGCCCGGCGGTGAACCCGATGATCAAGGTGGTGAACATCCTGGCGATTCTCATCATCCCGATACTCTTCAAAAAGTAGCAGTTAGGTCGCGTTCGCCACCTCGCAATTTGCAAGCGAGGTTGCGGAACGCGCTGTTTGAGATGCCCTGAAAGAGCTCTAATTGCGGCCAACTAGCTGGCTACAAATGCCGTCACCTTGGTAATGCAAAGGGAGGGAAGCTGCACCGAAAATTGGCACGGTCCCTGCGATAAGGGCAGGAATATTTGAGGGCGGCCTGAGGCTGCCTTTTTCCACACTCGGGAACTTCTACCTTCGAACACCATGCCCCTGACCGATCGCTTCACGGAACTTTGGATCGAACAACTCAAGACTCTCTACAGTCTGGAGAGGCAGTTGGTCGCCGCGCTGCCGGAAATGGCGCGCTCGGCAGAGTCGGATGAAGTGAAGAAATTGCTCGTTCGCCAGCGGTCGCGTGCGAAGGCCAATGCCGGCCTCCTCCGGCAGATCCTGCTGGAACTGGACGAGGTGCCGGAGGGCGAGAACTGCGCGGCGATCGAACGCCTCGTGGGCGAATGGACCCCCTCCGGCGATGATATCCTGCGCCTGCGCACCGTTCGCAAGGCGGTGCACCAGGAAATCGCCCGCCTATCCAAGGCTGTGAATGGTGCCCTGGTCCTCGGTTACGACGACCTCGCAGAATCGCTGCAGGCTGCGATGGAGGAGGAACTCCGCGAGGATGCCACCCTGGCAAGACTCGGCCGCACGATCCACCACCACGCGCAGCGATTCCTGGCTGCGTGAGACTCAAGGATTGGCTGCTTCCCAGCAGCCATTCCTGAAGCAGGTTACCCACCACTCGGGCGGTCAATTTCCCGAGTCGAACACCAGCACCTCGAACGGCTTGAGCTCCACCGTGACCGGCTGTCCGGCAATGAGTTCGAGCAACTGCACCCGCTGGTCCTTGTAGGGAGACCTGAGCTTGTAAGCCTTCGGCGCATTCGACGGCAGCTCGAACACCGATTGGGCGTCCAGCGTGATGGACTTCGGTTGGTCATCCGGATTGCGGACGGTGACCACCGCCTGGCCGGGAATCCACGAGGCCCACCCATAGGGCTCCAGTTTCGAGGGCTCGCCGCCGATCATGTGCGTATCGGTGAGCACGGTCGCATGACGATGTGACCATTTGGCAGCTTCCGCCAGATCGTCCCAGGCGGCATCGTCCATTAGATCGGGGGAGAGGTAGACCTCCTGCATGCAGGTGCCGGAGCCGAAGAAAGAGCGGCATTCGCTGCGCAAATGGTTGCCGGCTTCGGCGGTGGTCTTGCCCTGGTAGGCATGGCCGAGAACCATGCCATGGAGCATGATGGAATTGAGCGGGTAGAGGCCGCAGCGCTTGGCCACCGAGAGGTCGGACGAGTCACGATAAGTCAGCCATTGCTCACGTTTGTCGCCCTTGCCGATCCATGCCACATCGCCGCCACCGTGCCAGGTGCAGTCGACGTGGTTGAGCCAAAACGGCGAGGGCCAGGTGCCAACGGTGACGTTCAAGAAAAGATTCGGATCATCGGCGTGGAGCTCGTCCGCCAGTTTGAGCAGCGACATGAAATGCGGATTCACCCCATCCCCGGCCTTGTCCCACTTGAAGTAGCTCACGTGGTCCTCGTGCATCAGGGTCAGACACTTTTCCTTGAACCACTTGTAGTAGCGCGGGTCGGACAGATCGAGCTTGTCACCATCGGTGAGGCCGAGCTTGCGGGCGTTGGCGATGCGTTGCGGTGCTTCGCCGTAACCGCCCAGCGGGGAGATCCAGATTCCCAGTCGGGAACCCGCCGCCTCGGCCGCCGCCCGCACCTTGGTCAGTCCATCAGGCAGCACTGATCGCTTCCAATCCCAGAAAGTCCTGGCCGCGTCGTCCCAGCCATCGTCGAGAACGAAACCATCCAGTTTTACCCCCCGTTTTTGGATCAGCTCGCGCTTGTAGGCATCGATTACCTCCAGAAAGCGCTTCTCGGACACGCCAGCATCATACCAGCCATTGAAGTGCAGATACTGCTTGGCCGGCCGGGCGCGTTCGCGTTCGAGGTAGTATTGGAACCCGCGCCGTAATTGGCCGTCCGGCACCACGCCGGTCACGGACGAAAAGGAAACGGTCTGCGCCCCCTCCAGCTTGTAGCTGCATGGAAAGCCGCTGGTGAATCCTTCACTGTTGATCTCCGAGGAGAACACTGGAATTTCGGCGCCGAAGAACAGGTGTCCGGCCACCACGGGACAGCCAGGGACGTTCCCGGACTTCTTCGCATCGTGGACCGCGCGATCGAGCATCTCGATGCCGGTCAGCGTGATCGGGGCTTTCGGAGAGGCGAGCGTGAGTTCTTCTCGGACGTAGCTGGACCCATCGCGCAACACCGCGCGCCACATCACGGCCAGACCGGTCGATTCATCGCGCAGCTTGGCCACGATGGCCTTGCCCGGATGATGCGCGCCCTCCCGTGGATTGGTTGTTTCGGCGGCGAGATCGACGATTTTCGGCCCCTCGAAGACTTTCAATTTCGAAGCCACCACGTCATAGACCGGAACCGCTTGGAACGGCGAGCCAATCACCTGCTCCACGCCATTGGCGATTACCGAGCAGGCTCCCTCGGCGCGGATGTTTACAACGAGAGTTTTGCCTTTGTCCCACACCAGCGCAAGACCGGGTCCCCACGACTGGCCGTTGTCATCGGCGCGGTCGACCTGGCACTGGATCGAGACGGCTCCCTGGGGAACCGGGCGTTCAAGAAACGCCGCGCAATTCGCCGGCGCGGCGATGGTCAGCCAACCGTCCTTCGTGGCGATCGACGTGCCGGGCTTGGTGGAGGCGTGTTGCTTCCAGTCAGGAGCGATGGAGGCAAAGCCATCCTTGGCGAGCAACGCCCGCTCGGTGCCGATGGTGAAGTTGTCGAACCTCGGCGTGCCGGGAGTACCGGCTTCCGGATAATCGGAAAGACCACCGTTTTTGTCGATCTTACCGATTCGGACCAGCGAAGGCCTGCCGGGAAATCCGGTCGCTGGGAAAGTGGCGAGCGTGCGCCAGCCCTTGCCGTTGGTGGAGGACTGGACCGCGACGGATTCTCCCTCGAGCCGGAAACCCAGCCAGGTTTGCTTTTCCTCAGTCGCGGCAGTGTCGGCGCCTGTGGCGATGCGGAAGGACTGCCGGAACGTCTGCGGCAGGGATTGACCGTTCAGCAGGTCTGCGATTTCGACGGGCCGCAGCTCGCCGTTCTTGCAGGACCAGCTCGCGGAAATGATCGCATTCTTCAGCGTGAACACACTGCCGGAATTCTCCGCTACCGGCGGGCCGGGCGGCGTTCCAGGAAATGGTTGTCCGGAAAAAACGGGCATGGAAAGCCCCACGAAACACACAAGCAAAGAACGGTACATGCGCCGGAGACTACGACAGCGGACGGGGAACCTGTCAAATGAAGCAGCGTCGGGCACCCAATCCCAACTTGAACAAGCATGGTGAATATCGTAATCGCTGGAAGCGCGGGAAATTCTATGAAAGTCGTCCTTTTTTTCCTGATAATGCTTCAGGCCCTCTTCGCGGAAATCCCTTCACCCGAAGCGATGAAACGCGCGGACGGCTTAGTTCATGACAAGATCCCCTTGTTGTCGCTGAAGGACGCCACGTTTGAGGAGGCGGTCACAATTATCAAGGAGGAGTGGAAGACGCAGCATCCCGATGATCCGCTGCCAGTGGCCGTCATTGATCCTCCCAACGACCCGGACCCGACGGGCATCGTCGCCCGAGCGGAGAAGAAGGCTCGCATCACCCTTACCCTGCGCGATGTGTCATTCTACCGGGCCCTCGTTTTCGTCGCGGAAGCCAGCCACCGAACCTTTTCCCTCAAGGGAGCGATTCCTTCATTTGAACTGCTGACGGCGCTCGACCAGGGTTCATGGGACAGCCGTATCTATGAGCTTTCCCCCGAACAGCTTGCGGGACTTGGGCTGACAGAGAAATCCTCTCCGGAAGAAGCCACGAAGGCTCTGGTCGCGAAAGGCCTAAAGTTCGACCAGCCGGGTGGTGCCAGCCTGGCTGCCGGCACCAGAGCCCTCCTCGTCACCTGCGACACCACGCAACATGTCTTGGTTGTCGGCCTGCTGGGCCGGATCTCGGAACGGCCTTCCCCCGAACTGCTGAAACGCGCGGACCTCCTGACGCGCGACAGGATCCCACAGTTTGCACTGACGAACGCCAGCGTGCAGGAGGCGGTTGCGACGGTTCAAAACGCTTGGGACAAACAACATCCCGATAACCCTCTGCCAGTGGCGATCGTCAATTTTGGCGAGCCGGGAGATCCCGCGAGCCAACCGCAAATCACTCTTACCCTGCACAACGTTCCGTTTTACCAGGCATTGGTGTATATCGGGCAGGTCAGCCACTGGAACTTCTCGGTCAAACGGGCGCTTCCCACGTTTGAACGCTTGGCGGGATTCAACGAACCATGGGTAACACGAGTTTACGAAATATCGGCCATGCAGCTTGCTGGCCTTGGGTTGACCGAAAAGTCGTCCGGTGACGACGCCAGGAAGGCACTGGGCGACAGAGGTCTGGAATTTGAAGAATGGGGCCACGTCAACTTGTCGAAAGGTGGTGAGGTGCTGATCATGACCTGCGATGTCTCGGAACACCGGAAGCTTGATGCCATTCTCGCTCTGCTGGAAAAGGGCTTCAAAATTACACGATGAGACCCCGAAAGAGTTCTCACTTTATCCCCCTGCGCAGATCGTAGAGATACCACGCTTCCACCTTCTCGCGCGCCCACGGAGTTTTTCGGAGAAACGTCAGGCTGGACTTGATGCTCGGATTTTCCGTGAAACAGCGGATGCGGATGCGGTCGCCGAGCGCCTCCCAACCGTGGCGGTTCACGAGAGTGGTGACGATGGTTTCCAAGGTGATGCCGTGGAGTGGATCGCGGGGGTGGTCGGTCATGTGTGCAAGAAGTGGGAGATGATGCTGTGGGTGTAATGCCAGCCGAGCAGCGAATCGAACGCCAGCCCCTGATGCAGGAGGACGATGAACCAGAAAGCGGCTTGATAGCTGCCTTTCGAGCACTTGTGGCGTAGGCGGCGCTGGGCCACAAAAGCGCCCGCCCATCCACCCATCAATTCGAAAAGGTGAAGCTGCACTTCCGGAATCCGCCAACCGTGGGTCCTCGCTCGCTTCTTGTCGTGGGCATAGGCGAAATATGTTCCAAGGTTGATCGCGATGACCAGAACGCCGATCCAGTAACAGCCCTCAGGGAGGCAGCACCAAACCACGGCAGGCAGAATCAACAGGGCCAGCAAAAGCAACCATGCCCGCAGACCCACAGTCGTCCTCGTGGTGACTTGGACGACATTCTTCGCACAGGGCCGGCCTCGTTCGTCCGTGCCAATGGTGAAAGTCACCACATCTCCAGGCTCGGGGGATTTGTAACGGGTGGAAATGTCACGGATATGGATGAAATAGCGCTTCGTCCCGGAACGGAGGAACCCGTAGCTCTTTGCCCGGTCCCATTCGACGATTTTTCCGGTAAGCGGCGGTTCCATGGAGACGGGGCCATGCTGTCGTGCGGACCCCCATTTTTGAAGCCCCGAAATCAACGCTCGGAAAGATCGGCGGGAACTACAGCGTCCTAACGTATGATGAAAGTCTACTTGCTTGTTTTCCTGCTGGCCGTGCCGCTCGCACGGGCCGAGGGGCCCTATCCTGTCGATCCGGCCTCGCAGCCACACGAGGGAGTGCCGAAAGGAACCGTGACCAAGCATCATTTCGAGGCCAGCAAGCTGTATCCCGGCACCAGCCGCGACTACTGGGTCTACACCCCGGCGCAATACGATGCCGCGAAACCGGCCTGCCTCATGGTCTTCCAGGACGGCGGCGGCTATGCGGGCAAGGTGCCGGTGGTGTTCGACAACCTGATCCAGTCCGGCGAGATGCCAGTCACCATTGGCGTGTTCATCGATCCCGGCGTGGTGGCCGCTCCCGACGACAAGGCCCAACCACGTTTCAACCGCAGCTACGAATACGACGGCTTCACCGCCGACTATGCGAAATTCCTCAATGACGAGCTGTTGCCTGAGGTGGCGAAAGATCGGAACATCAGCACGGATCCTGACCACCGCGGCATTGCAGGCGCTTCGTCCGGTGGCATCGCGGCCTTCAACGTGGCCTGGCAGCGGCCGGACCAGTTCCGGCGCGTCTATTCGATGGTCGGCACGTTCGTCGGACTCCGTGGCGGCGAGGAATTCTCCACCCTGGTCCGCAAGACCGAGCCCAAGCCGCTTCGAATCTTTCTTCAGGATGGCAGCAACGACAACAACATCTACTGTGGCGACTGGTGGATGGCCAACCAGATGATGGAGCGCTCGCTCCAATTCTCCGGCTACGAAGTCGGCCACGAATGGGGCGAAGGCCCCCACTCCGGCCAGCACGGCAGCGCGATCATGCCCACCGCGATGCGCTTCCTGTGGAAGGATTTTCCGAAGCCGGTGGCCGTGAATTACGAGGCCTGCCGTAGCAAGGCGAAGGAGATGCTGATTCCCGGCAAGGACTGGGAGAAGGTGGGGGCGGGATATGGCCATGCTGCCGGCCTGACCGCCGCCCCCGACGGCACGGTGTTCTTCACCGATACAGGGAAGAACCGCGTGATCTGCCAGGTCGGTGCGGATGGAAAGGTCTCTCCCTTCCTTGAAAATCCCAAGGCGATCGGAGCATTGGCCTTTGGTCCGGACGGTCGGCTTTATGGCTGTCGGGGCAGCGAAATCGTCTCATGGGATCTCGCCACGAAGCAGGAGAAGATTCATGCCACCGGCCTCAATGCCGATGCCCTCACCATCGGCCATAATGGCACGATCTACGCCGCCGACCCGGAAAAGCACGCCGTCTGGATCATCCGGCCCGGCCAGGAAAAAGCCCTCGGCAGCGATGCCTTCCGCGGCGTCAGCGGCATTTCCCTAACACCGGATCAAACCCGCCTTGATGTGGCGGATCCCGGAGGCCGCTACGTTTGGTCCGCCACCCTCGCCGGCGATGGGTCCGTGGCCAACGTCCAGCCCTACCACCAGATCCATCTTCCTCCCGCCGATGCCGATCCCACCAGCCACGCCGCCGGCCTGCAGGCCACCCGCGATGGCTGGCTGCTCGTCGCCTCGGTCATGGGCGTTCAAATTTGCGACCAGCCGGGCCGGGTGAATCTCATCCTGCCTCCGCCGACCGGTGCCACTCCGCCGACCGGTGTCTGCCTTGGCGGAAAGGACCATAAGACCCTTTACATTACCTGCGGCAGCAAGGTCTTCCGTCGTGAAACCCAGATGGCCGGTGCCTGTGCCGCCGACGCCCCCGTGAAGCCGCCGATGCCGCATCTGTGACGCAAGGAGTCGTGACATTCCTGTGCTGATTTCGTACAGCCGTTATAACGATGCGAGGCAAAGATCCATGATCAAGTCTATCTGCAACAGGATGGTCCTATGGTTGATCTGCCGCAAACGCGTTGGCACAGCACACGGAATCGGGCTATCCAACCTGCGGGACCGGGACGGGAGATTTTATCGCGCCGCGTATGGTGCGATCGATTTGATTTCACAGTATGCCCCGTTTCATTTGAAGAAGCTGCAGAGGGAGTTCGATTGGATCGTGAATCGGAAGCTCGCCTCGGGCGAGGGGTCCACTTGGACTTTGCGTGAGCATCGGATTTGCACACTCAGCATGATGGATTTTAACGACGATTTGGTTACTCAGGCGTTCCTAGCGACCGCTCTTGTTGAAGAATCAATCCGCAGCAGGTTCCGGCATCTAATCAACTTGGGCGATGAAGAACGGCTCCTGAGTATCCTTCGGCGGATCGACCGCCACGTCATCCGTTTCGCCCGGCGTCTGAATGGTGTCGGCCCTGATATTGGGACCATCATTGCGAACAGCATCGAGAAACGCACCACTATGGAACGGATGGTGTGGCTGTTTCTAAATGATGGTCATCAATTGATGTTTGAAGTGCGCGACCTCCGAAGAAAGCGCATCCAGGAGCTCAAGCTTTGAGCTGTGCTTATTTGCCGGCTAATCGTGCCACCCAACCCGGCGGTAGGACCGCGATTGGCCGCCATGGTTGATTGCCTGGAACACCTATTCTTGTGCGGGAGGGCGATTATGGCTGTCCCTTGCTCTTGACCCTGGGCGGCTCGGAAGTATTCAATTTGGGTGCCATTGAAGAAGTATCCGAGAGGTGTTTTTAGCGATGAGATCTGGCAGGAAATTCGATTGATCTTCTGGCGGGAGCGCGTTCCCTGTTTGCCTGTCGGGAATTGGGAGGATGGCATCATTCCTCACGAAGTCGAAACCACGAAACGAGGGGTTGTGATATCGGGGATCATCTGGTTTCTCCCGAATGGGAAATACGATCTCCATCTCTGCCTCTCGCGACCGACATTTTCATCAATTGAAAGCGTAACGGTTTCGAAGCTTCGTCGCACGTCCATCAGTGATTCTGATCTCACTGGCCGCGTTCTGACGGTTGTTGTAACGGAGAATTGGAAGCGTACAAGCGACCACTGATCGTTGGGATTCCTTTCATTTTACCATTGGGGCGCGCCGAACTCGGCAATCGTGACCGTCAGTTCGCCGACGCTGGATTCTTTGGCGACAGGGGTTGCCGAACCGGCGGTTGGTCTTTAAGCTCCGCAGCCCAGCGATGAAACCGGTTTTTCTCTATGATACCACGTTGCGTGATGGCACGCAGGGCGAAGGGTTCCAACTCTCCGGCCTCGACAAGCTGCGAATTGCGCAGCGGCTCGACGAGTTCGGCATCGACTACATTGAAGGCGGTTGGCCCGGTTCCAACCCGAAGGACGTCGAATTCTTCCAGGAGGCGAAAAAGCTCAAGCTGAAGCACGCCAAACTGGCCGCCTTCGGGTCTACCCGCCGCGCGGATACCCCGGTCGCCGAGGATGCGCAGGTCCGTCTGCTGCTCGACGCCGAAACGCCGGTGGTGACCATTTTCGGCAAAAGCTGGGCCCTCCATGTCACCGAAGTCCTCCGCACCACGGTGGAAGAGAACCGCGCCATGATCCACGACACCGTCGCCCACCTGAAGCAGCACGGGCGCGAGGTCATCTACGACGCAGAGCACTTCTTCGACGGCTACAAGGATTCGCCTGATCATGCCCTCGCCACCCTCGAGGCCGCTGCCACCGGGGGTGCCGATTGCCTCGTCCTCTGCGATACCAATGGTGGCACGCTCCCTGATGAGATTGTGGAAATCTGTGCGGCGGTGAAAGCCCGTCTGCCCGGTGCCGCGATCGGCATCCACACCCACAACGATTGCGAGCTCGCCGTGGCCAACGCCATCGCCGCCGTACGGGCAGGAGCCACGCAGGTCCAGGGTACCATCAACGGCTACGGGGAACGCACCGGAAACTGCAACCTCACGTCCGTCATTCCCATCCTCCAGCTCAAGATGGGCCTTCCGGTCGTGGCTGGATTGAAAAAGCTACTGGATCTCTCGTATTTCGTCGACGATGTCTCGAACAATCCGCACTTCGCCCGCGCGGCGTTCATCGGCCGCACGGCCTTCGCCCACAAGGGCGGCATGCACGTGAATGCGGTGAAGAAGCTCGCCCGCAGCTATGAGCACATCGAGCCCGAGGCCGTTGGCAACACCCAGAACATCCTCGTCTCCGAACTCAGTGGCCAGGACAACATTCTCATCAAGGCCGAACAGCTCGGCCTGCCCCTCGAAAAGGGCTCCAATGCCGCGAGAGCCATCCTTCAAAAGGTGAAGGCCCTTGAACACGAGGGTTACTCGTTCGAAGCCGCGGGTGGCTCCCTCGAGCTGCTCATCCGCCGCGAGCTCGGGCGCTACACCAAGCCCTTCGAGCTGAAGGAATACCACACCAGCTTCCGCCAGTACCGCGATGGCCACCAGCCGGTCTGCGAAGCCACCGTGAAGCTCTACGTCGACAACGAGCCGGAATACACCGTCGCCGAGGGCAATGGCGTCGTGAACGCACTCGACGTGGCGCTCCGCAAGGCCCTGCTGCCGTTCTACCCCAGCATCGCCGACGTTTCCCTGCTCGATTACAAGGTCCGCATCGTCGATGGCCACGAGGCCACGGCCGCGAAGACCCGGGTGCTCATCGAAACCACCGACGGCCAGACCAGTTGGGGCACCATTGGCGTATCGGAAAACATCATTGAGGCCAGTTGGCTCGCCATCGTCGACGGCATCGACCTTTTCCTTCAACGCCACGCCACCCAAGGATGAGCCGGATGAACCGTCTCGCACTTGGCCTCCTGAGCCTTTCCACCGCGTTCTATCTTGTCTTCATGGTCGCCCCGGTGGGGGACGCTGAGCATGGCTGGAATGCCTGGGTCGAGGTGTATCAGGCGATCAAGGGATGGGCGGATTCCGGGATCTGGGAGGATCAGGATTGGGAAACGAGTCTCGCCTTGCCCGGCTTTGTGGCCACCTCGTGCCTGTCCGTGTTCGGTCCGCTGCTTTTTCCGGTGGTGAGCCGGCAGCGGCTCGCATGGTGGATAGTCGCCATCCTCGCCATGCTCGCCGCCGTGGGCCTGGGCCCCCTCATTTACCTGACTACAGTGGAGGGCACATTCAGAGGTCTTTGGTTTCTTGCCGCAGCGGTGATTTTCCATTTCGCCGGCTTGCTGTGCGTGCGGAGCGGCTCACTGCGGCAACCGGAAAGCTGACGCAAATCCGCGGCGACTTGAAAATTCATGCAATTGCGGCGAGTATGATCCTCGTGAAACTCCGACTTTCCACTGCTCTTGCTCTCACCATCTTGCCAGCTCTGGCCGATCCACTCTTCAATGGCACCGATCTCAAGGGTTGGTCCGCCACCGGCGGCGACTGCTGGACCTTTTCGAAGGGCGTCGTCACTGGCCAGAGCAATAAGAAGAAAGAAGGCTCGATCCTCTGGAGCGCCGCCAAGTTCAAAGACTTCGTCCTCGAGTGCGACTTCCGCTTCTCCGGCAGCATCGACTCCGGCATTTTTCTCCGCAGTTCCACCGACCAGATTCAGATCGGCGTCTCGCGCATGCTCGGTCGCGACATGACCGGCTCTCCCTACATCGGCACCATCGGCAATTACCCTGTCGAGGCCAGCGGCGTCAAAAACCTCCTCAAGGAAGGGGAGTGGAACCACTTCCGCATCAGTGTGAAGGGTGCCCATTATCTCGTGGACCTCAATGGCAAGCAGGTTCTGGATTACACGTCCTCCACCTCGTCCAAGGAAGGCCCGATCGGCCTCCAGGTCCACCCCGGCGTCGACATGAAGATCGAATTCCGCAATGTCGACCTTACCGAGAGCAAAAGCTGATCTCGCGGAGAGAATGGTGGCAATTCCGGTCCCCCTTGATAGGGTCATTCAACCTCGGAACCTGAGAAAATTGGAATTTTCCGCCGTATTCACGTCTCTTGTTCGTGAAGACCGGCGGAATTGAACCATCCCTTCCGGTTTCAACGAACCAAATCCACGACACGACAAAACCACCATGAAAACCACACCATCCCTCATCGCTGCCGCCATCGCCGGTGTCTTCGCCGCCGGTACCGTCTCCAGCCACGCCTCCGTCGTTTCATCGACCATCGTTGCCGCTGACAAGGACGCCTGCTCCGGCAAAGACGGCTGCAAGGGCAAGGATAAGGACAAGGAGAAGAAGGAAGGCCAGTTCGTCAACGAAGGCGACAAGGACAAATGCTCCGGCAAGTGCTCCGGCAAGGACGGCTGCAAGGGCAAGGAAACCAAGAAGGAAGGCCAGATCCTCTGATTTTCCCCTCCGGCTCCACGGCGCGCATTCGTGCCCGTGGAGCCGGATTTCTTTTTTCACGCCATGACCAATCCCCGTTTCACCGGCGGAGTTTCCCTGGGCACGGGCATTGGTCTGCGGGTGCCGCATTACCGGCACATCCTCTCGGAAAAGCCCACTGTCGGCTGGTTCGAGATCATTTCTGAAAACTACATGGTCGATGGCGGGCGTCCGCTGGAGGTGCTGGACCGCATCCTCGACCAATACCAAGTGGTGCAGCATGGCGTCGGCCTCTACCCGGGCAATGCCAACGGGCTCGACTTCGACCACCTGCGCCGCCTCAAGAGCCTGGTGCGGCGCACCAACACGCCTTGGATTTCCGACCACCTCTGCTGGGGCAGCGTCGATGGCAGCATGAGCCACGATCTCCTGCCCGTTCCTTTCACCTTCGAGGCCGTCCGCAAGACCGCCGAAAATCTCCGCATCGCCCAGGACTACCTCGAAATCCCACTAGCGGTTGAAAACGTCAGCAGCTACGCCGAATTCAACGACGACGAAATGACCGAGTGGGAATTCCTCGCCGAAGTCGTCGAGGCGGCTGATGTCGGGATCCTGCTGGATGTGAACAACATCTACGTTTCTTCCTTCAATCACGGCTTCAATCCTCTCGATTACGTCAATTTCGTTCCGCCCGAACGGGTCGCCCAGATTCACATCGCCGGGCATTCGAAATATGAGCGCTTCATCATCGATACCCACGACCACGCGGTGATTGATCCCGTCTGGCACCTATACGCCCGTGCGATCGAGCGCTGCGGTCCGGTGGCCACCCTCTTGGAGTGGGACGCCCGCATTCCCTCATTTGAGGAGGTCTGGACTGAGGCCAGGAAATCCGAGCAATGGCGGGGCGTTGCCGCCGACACCGCCCCCGATAAACCGGAACCCGGAGGCCATGTCGCGGCTTGACCAGCTCCAGCGCGAATTCTTCGCCGCCCTTCAGTTTCCGCTGCGCGGAGCCAGCCGCACGCTCACTTATCTCCCGGAATCCGACGAACCGCACGAAGCTGCATTCCTCGCCAAAGCGGAGGAAATCATCAAGCCCGGCCCCCGGCTTTCCGCCCCCGAGCGACTCGAACTCTATCACCGCCAATACTGGTACCGGCTTCTCGATTCCATCGGTGAGGATTTTCCCATCCTTGCCCGGATGCTGGGTGAAGAGCGATTTTGGACATTGATGGAGGACTATCTGGCCGCCGGTCCTTCCCAGAGTTTCACCCTCCGTCATCTCGGCGAGCGACTCCCGGAATTCGCCGCCACTTGGGAAAGAGCGTCCGAGTCCGAGTGCCCATGGCTCTATGCCATCGCCCGTCTCGAATATGCCCGCATGGAAGTCTTCGAGCGCGCCGAATACCGGCCCGTCCAGCCCGAAGAGCTCGCCACCTGCGAGTTGATGCTCCAGCCCCACGTCGTCCGTCTCGCCCTCCCCAGGCCGGCGGACCTCTGTGCGGAGTGGGAGACATTCATTCCCGTCCCCTTGGCGTCCGTGGTCATGGCTGTCTGGCGTGGTCCCCACGGCATCCCGAATGACGCCCGCCTCGATCCCGTCGAGGCCATCCTTCTCGACCGCCTCGCTGCGGGAGGCACACTCGCCTCAGTTTTCCAGGAGCCTGTGGACCCCGAGCCCACCCCTGAGCAGATTTCGGCCTGGTTCGGTGCCTGGCACGCCCGAGGCTGGATCGCCGTCAAACCCGAATCCGGCGAAGCCATTCCCTTTGTCCGTGAGCTCGACGAATCCGCCGACCCCGGTGCCGGCGTCGACAAAATGGGCTCCCAGAGCCGCGCCATGGACTAGGACGTCGCTCGTTCCCTACGGTAGCGCCACCGCCTGTGACTCGCTGCCGTCGTCGCCTTCCTTCAGGCGCTTCAGTCGGATTTGCAGGTCCGCCAGGGCATTCATGAAGTAGATGTAGGCATCGTAGGGGCTGCCGTACGGCGAGAAATAGGAATGCACGCCCCCATCGGTTCCGCCCTTGGTGGACATCCAGTAGAAGTGGTCCGAGGTTTGCAGTTTCGCCCACACATGGGCCAGACCGGGGTCTTTTGCCGCGAGCACTTCTTCCTCCAGCCGATGGATTTTGGCGATCGCTTCCTGCTGCATCACATTGCCCATCCAGGCGGAAAGGTCGCGCTCGGCATCGGCCCATGAGGTCGGCCAATGGCAGTCATACTCACGTGAGGCCCGGTGCAGGTCCACTGCCTCGGACGGGGTAATCCATTGCCCCCCCAGCTCCAAAAAGGCTTCGGGCAGCTCATCCCAGAATTTGAAGATTCCCGTATCGCTCCATTGGTGCTCCCCAATGGTCTCGTAGTCCATGAACAGGTTGATCACGTCCCCGTTGGACTCGGTCAGCCATTTCGCGAATTTCTCCGGCCCCAGCGGATATTCCGTCCAGTTCTTGTCGGAAAACCGGAAGCCGAGGTCATCGGACAGGCCGGGATTCCTCAGCAAGGTCTTGAGACGGCTCACGTGCGGAGCGCGATAGAGGAAATTCGGCGATTTCCCGTTCAGCATCCACTCCACTCCTTCGGCCAGGATTCCGTCAAAGCCCATCGTTTCCGCCTGCGCGGCGATGGCGTTGTTGTAGATCAATTCCGTATTCCGGAAGACCCGCGGCCTGACCGAAAAGACGTCCTCCATCAGGTCGAGATGGCGTTCCACCTGGCGCTCGAACTCCTTGCGGGAATGTACGATCGCCAGCGAGTGGTAATAGGTTTCCGCCAGCAGTTCGACACTGCCCGTCGCGACCAGTTTTTGGAACGACTCCAGCACGTCCGGGCGGTGGTGCTGCATCTGTTCGATGATCGTGCCGCTGATCGAAAGAGCCATCCGGAAGCGTCCCTCGGTGCGCTCGATCACCTCCTGGAACATCGCATTCGCGGGGAGGTAACACTTTTCGGCCACTTTCGAGAGGATGGTGGCATTCAAGCCATCGTCCTCGTAGAACGCATGCTCGCCGATGCGGAAAAAGTCATAGGGAATCAGCCGGTTCGGCTGATGAACCTGGAAATAGAGACAAACGTCGGGCATCGGAAAATCGGGTGCGGAGGCGATGAGCCTCCGGTTGGGTCACGGGACGAGTTCCCGGTAGATGCTGATGACCTTGTCCGCCGCCGCGTCCCAGGTCGAGGCCGCGATGTCGCGCTTCGCATCCGCTACAACCTTGTCGCGCAGCTCGTCGTCGGTGATGAGGTCGATGATGTGCTTCGCCATCAGGTCGACATCCCAGAAATCGGCCTGCAGTGCGCCTTTCAGCACCTCCGCCACGCCGGACTGCTTCGAGATTACCGCCGGAATGCCGAACTGGGCGGCTTCCAGCGCGGAAAGCCCGAATGGTTCCGAGACGGAGGGCATGCAGTAAACATCCGTCATCGAAAGTAACTCGTTCACCTTCTCCTTGTTGAGGAAGCCGGTGAAATGGAAATGGCCGCCGAGCCCGTGGAAGGCCCCGGTTTCAATCAGCGGGCGAAGCTTTTCCCCGGTGCCGGCGACCACGAAGCGCACGTCTGTGTTCACGGCCAGCACCTTCGCGGCGATTTCCAGGAAAAATTCCGGTCCCTTCTGGGCGGTCAGGCGGCCGAGGAACAATACCAGCTTTTCGGGGAACTTCTTGTGGGTCAGGAACACCTCCACCGGGTCGGCGCCGTTGTGGACCGGCCGGATTTTTGCCGGGTCAATGCCGTAGTGGCCGGCGACGACCTGGCCGGTGTAGTTGCTGACCGGGATCACCCGGTCGGCCTCTTCCATGCCGTATTTTTCGATATCATAGATCCAGCCGCGGGCATCCGCCCCGGCACGGTCGTACTGGGAGGCGTGCACATGCACCACCAGCGGCTTGCCGGTGGCCTTTTTCACTTCCACGCCGGCGAGGAAGGTCATCCAGTCATGGGCGTGGACGACATCGAACGTGTCCTGAAGAGCCAGCTTGGCCGCGATCTTGGAGAACTCGATCACCTTGTTCCCCAGGTCTTCCCCGTAGAGTTCTCCCATCTTGAATTGCTCCAACTGCCGCCGGGTCGTGGTGGAAAAACGCACCTCGCCGCCAGGGATATGGTCGATCGTTTCGAGCGTGGTTTCCCCGTCCTCGTAAGGATCCAGGTGGATCGGGACGCGCTGGACCTTGGCAAAGCTTTCGTAGCGGTAACGGCCCTCCACCGATTGCAGATCCTCCACCCGGAGGTTGTTCAGGCCGGTCAGCGTGAAGCCGTCGAAATGGTCCTCCGGAGCGGTTCTCGGAACCACCACCCGCAGGTCCACATGCTTTGCAAGCGCACGGGAAAGGCCGAGGCAGGCGATTCCCAGACCGCCGTTGATCAATGGAGGAAATTCCCAACCGAGCTTCAAAACACGCAACCGCTTCATATGGAGGATGATCTACCCGCGACCGTAGTTCGTTGGTTTTCAGGCCACCGCGGGTGAGCATGGACAGCACAGCAAAATACGGGCCAATGTCGAGCGAGGATCATTCTAACAACCTGCCGAAAGCGTCACTTGCGCTTGAACCGCGGGCTTGGCACGCGGGCAGCTTCGCGGTTTAGTCTCCCTGCTGACCTCTTGAACTCATGGCTTCCGAACAATTTTCCGGCAACTACATGGAAAAGCACCAGACCACCGAAGGGTGGGCTGACTTCTTCCCCGGCACGATCCGGACGATTTCGCGGCCCGAGCCCGGGGTGGTGGAGATGCTGACCGACAATCAGGTCCTCCTCCGCGTGCAGATTCTGGAGGCGGGCATGGTCCGGTTCCGCTTCAGCCCGGAAGGTCGCTTCGAAGGGGATTTTTCCTACGCCGTCGATCCCGGGTTCCGCCCGGAGC
>Ga0265327_10002435_pt1 | contig 19664 bp, 17 predicted proteins | sample 41621metaG_FD_202089 | JGI IMG/M metagenome (GOLD analysis project Ga0265327, IMG submission 202089) | Rhizosphere microbial communities from Carex aquatilis grown in University of Washington, Seatle, WA, United States - 4-16-21 metaG | ecosystem: Host-associated > Plants > Roots > Rhizosphere...
ACACCAACCAAGCCGGACAAGCAATTCAAGCGCGCGCAGGAACTAAAGGTGGCTTACACCGCGCGGTTGGAAAATGACTCCTATGTGCGCGTGCGTAACTTGAAAACGCGCGATGAAATTGTCACGGGCATCTCTGGTGCCTGCAATCATCTGGGCTGAGCCGGTTAATTTTTTTTAGAATGTGCAAGGCCGTCTTTGTGACGGCCTTTTTTTATTTCAGCGCCGATGGAATGGCGAATACGGATTTCACGTCTACGGGTACTTTTCTTGCCACCAAATGGATGGCGATAATTTCCACATTGGTAATCAGGGCCACGATAGCCAGGCTGATGACCGCCCAATCGGCAGCATTGAAAACCAGCAACGCAATGAGGCCTGCCAGCAGGCAAAGCCCGTAGAATTTGGCCAGGTATGAGTGCGTGGCGGGATAGCGCTGAAATTTGACAAAGCAGACCAGCATGGAAGCGGCTTCGGAAATGAGAATCAGGGCCAGCCAGAGCCAGTTATGTGCGATGATGGCCCGGCATAAAATCCACAAGGCGCCGAGAATGAACAGATAATAAATCACATCGGCAATGCTGTCGTATCGGCGTAAAGCCGGGGTTGCCACACCAAACCTGCGGGCCAGAATGCCGTCTAAAATATCGGAGCCGGTGCCGGTGATAAGGAGGGGCAGGTAAATCCAGCGGGAGAGACCAGTGATAGCGCACGCCAGTGCCACGGGCCCCAGCAACAGTCGCAAGGTCGTCAGGGCAAAAGGCAGGTGACGTTTCATGGTGCGCAAGCCGGCCAAGGGTAATCAACTGCCTTGGTGGGCGCGGTCAACAATCTTGGGCCAGCTTTTTTCAAACTCGCCAACCAGCGATTCCAATGCGGCTTTTTCGGCGCCCACGCGGGCGCGGTCGGCGCTATCGGCAGATTCCCAGACATTGCTGATGAGCTGACGTTTTTCATTGGCCTCCAGCGTGGCATAAATAAAACCGGTGCGGGTATCGATCACCAGGGCGGAAGCGTTTACATAAACTGACACTTTGCGGTCCGGGAAAAATCCCAGCGAAATCACGTTAAGTGCGGCGGAGGCATCGTTGTCATGAAACGTCGTGTCAAAAGTGTAGAGCAACACCATGTCGGCTTTTAACCGGGCAGCGGCTTCGCGCAGCTCACGGTCGGAATCCAGATTTTGCGGAATCAATAAACGGCTGAGCGACGTGACGCCTTGAACTTGGGGCAACTTATTGATGCGTTCCAGCATGGTGTCGTCCTCGAGTTCCTTGGCAAAAATCACGGAATAGCGGCCATGGCCGTAAACACCGCCTTCATGGTCGGTATAGAAATCGCGGTAGGCGGAAGCTTGAACACGAACAGCGGCGATACCTGCCGGGAATGTGGCCGCAGGTTTTGCCTCAAAACTTTCCTTCATGGAGCTGCTGGTGAAGGCGGTAAAATTGGCGCGGCCGGCTGGTGTTATATAGGAGCTGGCACAGCCGGTGAGTAGAGTTGCCAGCGCCAGGAGCGGGACAATTAAACTAATTCGCATAAGAAAATATTGAAAGAAATCTAAAACTGAGTCTGGGTGTGGTGTTCGTGCGTGTCGAGTTAAATTTTAAGTGGGACCAGGCCAGGGAAACTTGTTCACCATCCGTTTTTGAAGAGCATTTTCCGGTGAATAACTTTTGGGTTTGGATGGGAAATCACCCTGATTTCATTGGGTGATATGGGTTGTTCACGGTTTGCTCACCGGCTGGTTTTGGTGGATAAGTTGTGCATATCAAAAGATGGGCAGTAGCGGGGATTCTGCTATGATGTTTTCAGTTCATTGAAAGAACGACGCGGGCAGCCAAAAGTAAAATTGAAGTTGTCCGTTTCAGGATAATCCCAGGCGACTGGGGAAAAGTCAGATCAGGCTGGTTGATCTGGCTCCTCTTAAACCAACCGCAAGGTTCGGCGGGGAGGCAGAATTCACCAGTTCCTCGGGCGGTGTTCGCGCACCGTCAAATGCGAATGAGGGACTTGGCGACAAGAAATGATTAGAAACCGTTTCGAGTTGAGTCAAGTAGTCCGGAAAAGTTTCGATTCCGGATGAATCGCAGTCACCCAAGGGTGGACAACTGCTACTGTGAATCAGCACGTTGCGTACGGCTCTGGCGGGAGCAATTAAATTGAGACCGCCCAGCGAAAGACGCCGAAAGGCGGACAAAAGGAGCGGACGCATCGGGAAGAACACGGGAACTTGGCAGGTTCCGTGAAAAACTTCCAAGCGCCGGCGATGTTAAAAACGACACCGCTGGACTGTGAGACAAAAAGCAGTTTGAGAGAGAAGAGGCGAGACCCGTGGCTGGGGGCGAACGCATCGTCAAAAGCGATGGCTGACCCAAAGCCAGTGGTCAAGACGCGAACGAAAATCGCAGGCGTGTCTTGACCTGGTTTGCAGGCCGGTGGCGCAACCACCAGCTGAAGCGAGCTGAAAAGCCTCACTCGAAATCCGCGCGCTGCAAAGTGCCGGACGGCCCTGCTACGAGGCCGATAACTCCGCTTGCCGTGGAGAATAGCGTCGGGAAGCCGGCAGCCCCTAACCGGGTGCGCCTAATGCCGGTTCGGGAAAGAGAGAGTGGCGAACTCCCATCCCCCATTTGTCCCTGCTTGACCGAAAGGTTGGGCAGGGACTTATTGTTTTTTGGCCAGATTTTAAGCCGCCGAAGGTTGTCCGCCAGACCTCAGGGGGCACGGGAACGCCTTGCCCGCCAAGTGCATGTTCGCTTGCCAACTGGCCGCATGTTTTGTCTAATTTGGTGTGCTCAATCAGCAGACTCTCAATCGTTCGGCCAGTTTTTCCGGCATCGGCCTGCACAGCGGGAACCGGGTAAACATGACGATCCTGCCCGCACCCGCCAATACCGGGGTGCGCTTTCGCCGCGTAGACCTCGAAGGCAAGCCAGAGATCGAGGCGCGGGTGGAAAATGTCTCCGAAACCAACCGCTCCACCACGCTCGCCAAGGGCAACGTCAAAGTTCATACCGTGGAGCATGTTTTGGCGGCGCTGGCGGGTTATGGCATCGACAACGCAATTATCGAGCTGGATGCCAATGAACCGCCGATTGCCGACGGCAGTTCCCGCGAATTTTGCCGCATCATCCAGGCGGCGGGCGTGGTGACCATGCCCGAAAAGCGCGAATTCTTTACCCCGACGGAGCCCATTGAATTGCATCTGGGAGAAACTTCAATGACGTTGTTTCCGGACGACAAATTCAAGATTACCTGTACCAGTTCCGATAAGAAGGGCCGTTTTACGCAGTTTTACTCCACTGAAGTCAATTCGCAGACATGGGAAAAGGAACTGGCCCACGCGCGGACATTTTGTTTCTTCGAAGAAATTGAATTTTTATTTAAGAACGGCCTGATTAAAGGCGGCAGTTTGGAAAATGCCGTAGTCATTCGGGATGACGCGGTCCTGACGGCGGATCCGTTGCGGTATCGGGAGGAATTTGTCCGGCACAAGATGCTGGATATCGTAGGCGACCTGTCCCTGCTGGGTAAACCCATTCGTGGGCATGTCATTGCCGTGCGGCCCGGTCATGCCGGCAACGTGGAACTGGTTCGCAAGCTAGTGGAGCAAATCAACAAGCCCATCCGCGCTGCGCAGACCTTTACGCCGCCGCCAGCCAGACCCGCGCCGGAAACCCCGCCTGCCGCTGACGGTGCCATGGGCATTGAGGAACTGATGAAGCTGTTGCCGCACCGGTATCCGTTCTTGATGGTGGACCGAATTCTAAAAATGGAAGGCAACACCATTGTGGGCATGAAGAACGTGACCATCAATGAGCCATTTTTCCAGGGACATTTTCCCGGACATCCCATCATGCCCGGTGTGTTGCAACTGGAAGCCATGGCGCAGGTCGCGGGTATTTTGCTGCTCAAGCGCATGGAAGCGGCCAACCAGATCGCCTATTTCATGGCCGCTGAGGAAGTGAAGTGGCGTAAACCGGTGCTGCCGGGCGATGTGTTGATTATTGAAATTGAGCTGACCAAGGCCCGTGGCAAAATCGGCAAGGCCAAGGGCATTTGCAAAGTGGCGGGTGAAGTGGTTAGCGAGGCCGAAGTCACCTTCATGTTGCGCGACGCCTGACGTTTGCGAAATAAAGCGTGTCTGGTTAGAATTCAGCCGCGAGATAAATTTTAAATGATTCATTCTACTGCCATCATTCATCCCAAGGCCCAGATTGGGGCCGATTGTGAAATCGGACCTTATTGTGTCATTGGCGAGCACGTTACGCTGGGAGACAGGAACAAATTATATTCGCATGTGGTGATTGATGGGCATACGCAACTGGGCAAGGGGAATGAAATCTTTCCGTTTGTTTCCGTTGGCCTTAAGACGCAGGACTTGAAATGGAATGGCGGGACAACGTATCTGCGGATTGGTGATGAAAATGTTTTTCGTGAAGGGGTGACCATTCATTCAGCGACGAGCGACGGCGACTCCACTGTGGTTGGTGATAAAAACGTTCTGCTGTCCAATGTCCACATCGCGCACGATTGCCAGCTTGCCAATGGCATTATCATGTCCAGCTTTGCCGGCCTGGCCGGGCACGTGGTGGTGGAGGATCACGTGGTTTTGGGCGGCTATGTGGCGGTGCATCAATTTTGCCGGCTGGGCCGGCTTTCCATGGTGGGCGGTTGTTCCAAACTGCGGCAGGACCTTGCGCCTTTCATGCTGGCGGATGGCAGTCCGGCGGAGACCAAGACCTTCAACAAGGTGGGTTTGGAGCGGAATGGCGTCAGTGAAGCCACTATCAATACGATAAAACAGGCGTATAAAATTTTGTTCCGTGAAGGCCTGACCAAAACAAACGCGCTGGCCAAAATCGAAACTGAACTGCCCGCCTCGCCCGAGCTGCAACACCTTATTGAATTCGTTCGCAACAGCGAACGCGGCGTACTGTAATGGCCAATTATTGGCTGTTTCCTTGAATTGATTTGGGCTCCGCGTTGCTGGAGTTGGCTGGCATTGGGGAGTCGACGGGCGCATTCGTATTTGATTGGGCGCTCGGAACTGAGTTGGTCTCGCTATCGGGTTTTGTGTCCCTGACCGGGTTGAGCCAGAAAAATACAAACAGTGCCGGGGGAAGCAGCACAATGGCTAAGATGAGAAGTTTGTTTCGCATAACTACAGGTGACAAAGCGAGGCGCTTTGGTTGACGATTCGCTGGTTTCATTATCCATGTGCCATGGACATCTTGCCAAGCTTCATTTCGCCGGCAAATTGCGGACAATGGGTGTGCCTCGCCGGGTTGCCAGCTTGCCTTGTGGAAATAATTTTAACAGCACCGGGCATTTAAAAGTGATATTTAAATGGGCATGCTAAATTAGTTATCGCAGACTTATGCAGGTCGTTACTTGCGGTGGGAGCAGCTATATTTTCGATTAGTGAGTTGCGGCAACTCCATCTTCCAGACAAGGTTGGCATTTAACGAATGTTTATGGGCAGAATTCTGGCTTGACTCAGGCATGATAAATTGACGAAATGACAGTATGAGTATATCCAACCTCACTCCTGCACAGCTAAGAAAAGCAGCCTCAATCCTTGAAAAAATTGAAAAGCTGCAAACCAAATTAAACCACATCCATGGCAGCACCCCGGCGGCGGGCAAGCCGGCCAAGCAGCGCAAGAAAATCAGCGCCGCCGGCATCGCGAAAATCCGCGCAGCCCAAAAGGCGCGCTGGGCCAAGGTGCATGCAGCCAAGGGCAAGTAAGCCTGGTGATTTTGACAGCAAGGCCATCCGTTAAGGATGGCCTTATTTTTTGAACGTTATTTAGAATTATTCCACTTACCGGTGGTTAGACATTGGCTGGAATTACGCCAGCTTGGATGCTATTTCCCGGATTACGGTCGCACCATCGGGGTAATCTTGCAGCGCATCACGGCGAAGCAGGAGGCGATGACCCAGGACGGGTTCGGCCAACTTTTGAACATGGTTTATGGTCACCGAAGGTTCTCCTTGCACGGCAGCCAAGGCTTGGGCGGCATGAAACAAGCCCAATGAACCGCGCGGGCTGGCGCCAAGACGCAAAGCGGCATGTTCGCGGGTTGCCCGCGTCAATGTTACCAGATAGTCACAGGCTTCGGGAGCAACCGGGATGTTTCGCACGCCGCGCTGGCACTTCAGGATCTGCTCCGCATCGGTGATGGGTTCAAGTGATTCGATGGGATGTTGGACTTGCACGCGCTGGCACATTTCGCGTTCTTCCTCGGCACTCGGATAGCCCAGGCTCAGGCGAATGAGAAAGCGGTCCATCTGTGCTTCCGGCAGGCGGAAGGTCCCTTCTTGCTCAATGGGATTTTGCGTGGCCATCACCATGAACGGACGTTCAAGACGATACGAAACGCGGTCCATGCTGACCATCCCTTCGCCCATGGCCTCGAGTAAGGCAGATTGCGTGCGCGGGCTGGCCCGGTTGATTTCATCCACGAGCACCATCTGCGAGAACAGCGGGCCGAACTGAAAATCTTTGCGACCGGTGGCCGGGTTCAGGATAAATTCGCCGACGACATGTTCCGGTTGCAAATCAGGCGTGCATTGAATGCGTTTGAACGTGCAGCCAACACTTTGGGCGATGGCGCGTGAGAGCATGGTTTTCGCCACGCCGGGGACATCCTCGAAAAGAATGTGGCCTTCGCCAAAAAGCGCCACGACTGCCAGTGTTACTTGTTCAGGTTTGCCCACGATAACGCGTTGCACATTGGCCATGATTTGCTGCGCAATCTGCATGAGCTGCGGGGGTTGGTAAACGTCTGGTGGCGGCGCCGTGACGGTCAGCTTGATTTTTTCCTGCTGGGCGCGTGGTTTACGCGGCAATAGAATGTCCTGCCCGCAGTTGGGGCAGGGGAAATGTTCGCCGATCATTGAATCGGGGATTTCGAAAGAATGGCTGCAATGCGGGCAAAGGCGTTTGGGCATGGTTAATCCTGTTCGGTTATCGGGTACCGGACGTGCGCAGTTTTCAGCCGGGGTGGCAGGTTGTCCAGCACAATTCGGAACGTCTTGTGCCAGCCAGCCGGTTGACAGCTATTCGGATTCGTCGGCTTTAGCGGTCTTGTTGTTGCACAATTTTAGTTTTAAATCGACCTGCAAGATGTGCTCTTGAATCCAGGTGGCGCATTGGTGATGGAGTTGATCCAGCAACTCGGGGCGACAGCCCTCGGTTTCGAAGTGGATTTTGAAGCCCTGGAAAAAATCCAAAAAGCTCGCATGAGCGGCCTGGTTTTCTGCATGGGCGGGACAGCGATAACGAGCCATGCAACCCTCCTCGTGGCTGAAATGCGCCTTGGTGTAGTCCTCCACAAAATCCACGAATTTAAAGATAAACTCCAGTTCGTCGCGGCTGGGATTGGTAGTGCGTGGTATATCTTCCAGTTGGTTGATATATTCAATTAATAATTGATGTTGAGAATCAATCAGCGCATGCCCCGTTGCGAATTTTTCAGTCCATTCCAGCATTTGGCTCCCTAAATGTAGCTGCTAAGTTGTGTCTGCGAAAAGTTACGCTGCCATGCGGTGAGTGTCCAGCCAGCAATTCACGGGAATTAAATTGGCCGGCGCGCTTACGGGTGGCCTGGCAAAAAATGGCATGGTTTTAGCAAGAATATGTCCGAATTCTTCATTGACCGACGGTCATTCCCCGCTAAAATTCCTCTTCGGTGTAAGGAAATTGATTCCACCAAAACATAAACAAATAAAATATGGCAGTTAAAGTAGCTATCAACGGATTCGGCCGCATCGGCCGGATGGTATTTCAAGCACTGTGTGATCAAGGCCTGCTCGGCAAGTCTATCGACGTTGTTGCCGTCGTGGACGTATCCACCGATGCCGACTATTTCGCGTACCAGATGAAGTACGACTCTGTGCACGGCAAATTCAAGCATCCCGTGAGCACGGAAAAGAGCAACCCCGCTTTGGAAGAAGCCGACACGTTGATCGTGAGCGGCCACAAAATCAAGTGCGTCATGGCGGTCAAGGACCTGGCTACGCTGCCTTGGAAAGCGCTCGGTGTGGATATCGTGATTGAATCCACCGGGCTGTTTACTGAAAGCGAAAAAGCCAAGGCCCACCTTACGGCTGGCGCCAAGAAGGTCATTATTTCCGCGCCCGGCAAAGGTGACGTGAAGACCATCGTCATGGGCGTCAACGAAGGCGAATATGACGCGGCCAAGCACAACATCATTTCCAATGCTTCCTGCACCACGAACTGCCTCGCGCCGCTCGTGCACGTGTTGTTGAAGGAAGGCATCGGCATTGAAACCGGCTTGATGACCACCATTCACGCCTACACCGCCACGCAAAAGACCGTGGACGGTCCTTCCAAGAAGGATTGGCGCGGTGGCCGTGCGGCGGCCATCAATACGATTCCCAGCACCACCGGTGCCGCCAAGGCGGTCGGCGAAGTGTTGCCGTCCACCAAGGGCAAGCTCACGGGCATGTCCTTCCGCGTGGCCACGCCCGACGTTTCCGTGGTTGACCTGACCTTCCGCAGCGTGAAGGACACGAGCATCGAGGAGATTGACGCCGCTTTGAAGAAGGCCTCCACGACCTACCTCAAGAACATTCTTGGTTACACCGAGGAAGAATTGGTTTCGACCGACTTCATCCACGACGACCGCAGTTCCATCTACGACAGCTTGGCGACGGTGCAGAACAATTTGAAGGGCGAAAAACGCTTCTTCAAGATTGTGAGCTGGTATGACAACGAATGGGGTTACAGCAACCGCGTGGTTGACCTCGTGAAATACATCACGGCCAAGGGAATTTAATTTCCTTAAATAATTCAAACGGCGGCTTCGCGAGAGGCCGCCGTTTTTTATTTAAGACGCGGGTTTGAAGCTTTTCGCTTTTTCCTCACGGCTATTTGGTTTTTAATTGAACTATGAACATTTCCATCGAGCACATCGGATTACCAGCCAACGATGCCGTCGCGTTAAAAGCATGGTACGAACGCGTCCTTGGCGCCAGGCCTCTTTGGGACAATGGCCAAACTCCTCCTACCTGCCTGCTCTCCCTGGGCGGTGCCTGGGTGGAAATTTATCCCGCCACCTCATCGCGTCCGGAAACTGCCGACAATAAACTGGCTGGCTTTCGCCATCTGGCCCTGCGGGTTCCTTCGCTGACAGCCGCCAAGGCTGAGTTGGAAAAACGTGGTGTAAAATTTACCGAGGAAGTCCGCCCGGCGGCCGGTGCCGGACAGGTATTATTTTTTGAAGACGCTGAAGGAAACTTGCTGCACTTGGTGGAGCGTCCCCAAGGTTTTAATCTGTAAACTGGCGCAGGCTGGTTATTTTTTAGGGCCGCGAACGACCAGCAGGGGAATGGCGGTTCGATGCCGCACTTCAGTGATGGTGCTGCCGTGGAATAAATCACCAAACAGCCGGTGGCCGTGGCCGGCCATCGCAATTAAATCGCAACCGCCCGCTTCTGCGACCTTGATGATTTCTTGCGGCGGATTGCCCAAGGCCAGTTCGGTGGTAACCGAAAATCCCTCTGCGCGTAATTCCAAGGCGACCTTTTCCAAATAGGCCCGGTCCACTTTCATTTCTTCGGATTCGGCGAGTTTGAGTTGATTGAAATTGCGGGCCACCCAACCATCGGCCACGTGTAACAGCAACAGCTTGGCGCCGGTCAGCCTGGCCAGCGGGCGCAGGTGTTCGAGAATCGCGCGGTCGGTCACGCTATTCTCGAGCGGGATGAGGATGTGCTGGTACATTAATGATTTCTAAAGTTATGATGTTGGAACCGGCAAACCCAGATGCCCATAGAACGCCTTCAATACGGAAACTGGCGCAAAGGTGTCGAAAAGCAGCTTTACGTTCAGGATGATGATGATGGCGGTGGTCGTCCAGCCAAGAATTTTGAGCCATAGCCGGTTTGCAAACTGACCCATCTTGGCCTTTTCGTTTGTGAACCGCATTAACGGCCACACGGCAAAACCTAGTTGCATTGAGAGCACCACCTGGCTGGCAATCAGCAATTGCGTGGTTTTGCCTTCGCCGAAGATGCCAATGACGAGGACGGCTGGAACAATGGCAATCAACCGGGTCAATAGCCGGCGCATCCATGGGCGCAGGCGGATATTAACAAATCCTTCCATGACGACTTGTCCGGCCAGCGTGCCCGTGAGCGTGGAATTTTGGCCCGATGCCAGCAATGCCACGGCAAATAATATGCCCGCCGCCCCCACGCCTAGCAAGGGACTCAACAACTGGTAAGCATCCTGGATTTGCGCCACGTCCTGATGGCCGGACCAGTGAAATGCCGCTGCCGCCAGCGCCAGAATACCGCCGTTGACCAGCAGGGCAAACATGAGCGCCATCGTGGAATCTATTGTGGCAAATTTGATGGCCTCCTGTTTGCCACCCGCAGTCTGTTCGTATTTGCGGGTCTGAACAATCGAGGAGTGGAGGTAGAGGTTATGCGGCATTACGGTGGCACCAATGATGCCGATGGCCACGTAAAGCATATCCTGGTTTTTCAAAATTTCCATGCTGGGCAGGAATCCTCCCAACAACGGTCCAACCTGCGGCTTGGAAAAAATCAGTTCCAGGGTGAAACACCCGGCAATGGTTGAAATCAGAACAATCACCAAAGTTTCAATATAACGAAAGCCTTTGGATTGCAAAAAGAGCACCGCCAAGACATCGAGCGAGGTGATGATGCAGCCCCAGATGAGCGGGATGTGAAATAATAATTGCAACGCAATCGCTGAGCCTACGACTTCGGCCAGATCGCAGGCGGCCACGGCGATTTCACACAGTATCCACAAAAACCAAACCGTGGGTGTGGAGTAATGGTCGCGACAAGCCTGCGCGAGGTCGCGCCCGGTGGCAATGCCCAGTTTGATGCTGAGATGTTGCAACAAAATTGCCATCAAGTTGGACAGCAGGACGATGAACAGCAGGGTGTAACCGAATTGCGCCCCGCCTGCGAGGTCAGTCGCCCAGTTGCCTGGGTCCATGTAACCCACGGCAATCAGAAACCCCGGTCCTGAGAAGGCAAACAGCTTGCGCCAGAACGACGCTGTGACTGGCACAAGCACGCTGCGATGAACTTCCGGCAGCGAAACTTCTGCCGAGGCCTTGCGCCAGGCGGGTTTTGTCTTCGGATCAGAAATGGATTCAGCTTCGTCCATGGGTTAGAACCTGATCGTGATACCTGCGAATGGGTTATAGGCTGCCGCTGCGTGAGTCACACCGAAATTGCAACCGCAGTCAAGTTGTACATTTTCGGAAAGCATATACTCCAGCCCGGTATCAACGGTGCCAATCCAGGCTGCATGTCGTTCGGTGCTGATATCGCTAAAGAATTCCAAATACGCACTCAGTTTGCCGGCGAGAGAATGGTCCAAGGTGATGGAGTTGGCAAAATCCGCGTGGTATTCGCTGTCACGGTCGTTTTGAAAAATGCCCGCCACGGTTTCCAGGCCCAGATCAAAATCGTGTGGTAACTTGATGGCCAGCGGCAATCCCAGGCCGCCTTCGATGGCGTTGTTGCCCAAGCCGGCGGTATTCATTGGAAATTTAACGAAAGGGAACAAACTGAATGCCGTGGAGCCGCCGTTGTTGCCCCATAAGTTGATTTTAAAGCGCGGCGTCAAATCGCCAAATCCAGACTGTCGGCTGGTCGTGCCGGTTAGGTCGTTACGCGTGAATATATTCAGGTAGCTGTCGTAGCTGACTTGGAACTCAACATTGTCGAGCAAACCAACCCGGAACTTGAACGGGGCAACATTCCAGGCGTTCAGCTTTAAACCGTCGTTGTCGGTTGTCGTATAATTTGCAAAGTCCATTTCCCACTGGAAATGCCCGGCATCCACGGTGTAGGGGCCATCCGTTTTATCTGGCCGGTCAGGGGCGAGTTCGCGCAGCAAGCTGTCCGGGGTTGGATTAAACAGGGTATAAATGCTTTTATCCGGCAGGGGACTGCCGTCTTCCCCGGCGGCGGCAAGGCATCCGGTCGCCAGCGCGAGCACCGCTATGGGAATAATCCTGATCATATCCAAACTTTATGTAGCCTAGGTTACATTCTGCCGCCGGGATGTCAATTAAAATGTAGCTTAGGTTACATAATTAAGTCTCGACTCAAATCAGGCCTTCAGGTTCACTGGAAACATGTCTGCAGCCAATACCAAATCGTCCCGCGCCGCCCGTTCCCCGGTGGCGCAGGCGGAGACATTTCAGCGGTCGCGTCGCGACCGCGCCTCTGAGATTACGCAAGATTATGTTGAGGCCATTGCTGATTTGTCCGCCACGATGGGGGAGGCGCGGGTGACGGATTTGGCCCGGCGGCTGGGCGTGACGCATGTGACCGTGAACCGCACACTGGCCCGCCTGCAATCGGCCGGTTACGTGAGCGCCAAGCCGTATCGCGCTATTTTCCTGACGGCTGCCGGCCACAAGCTGGCAGTGGAATGCAAACAACGCCATGAAACGGTGGTGGCTTTTCTGTTGTCGTTGGGTGTATCCAAAAAAATTGCCGAACTCGACGCCGAGGGAATTGAACATCACGTCAGCCCGGAGACCCTGGCTGCCTTGGAGCGACGCCTGAGGAAAGACGGCTGAATCTCGCGGAACATTTTCACCCAAACTTCTGTCCTGAATTTTTCCAGTTTCATGAAAACCGTTGCTATCATCGGTGCGTCCGTTGACCGCGCCAAATTCGGGAACAAGGCCGTGCGCGTGTTCGTGCAGCGCGGTTACCAGGTGTTTCCCGTGAACCCCAAGGAACCGCAGGTTGAAGGACTGCCGGCATTTAAAAGTATTGCCGATGTGCCGGTGCGCCCAAACTTAATTAGCGTTTATCTTCCGCCGCCGGTGTTGCTAAAAGTTTTGCCGGATATTGCCGCCAAAGGCTGCGATGAATTGTGGCTGAATCCCGGCACTGAATCGGCCGAGGTTCTGGCCTTGGCAGAACAACTTAAATTAAACGTCATCCAAGCCTGCAGTATTGTGGGCATTGGCCTTTCACCGGACGAAGTTTAATTAGTTGTTGCGACCGAGCGTGGGGCTAGGTCTTTAACTGCACCGGTTTGTACCCACCTCGTGATTTGAAGAATAGGGTCAGGGCCAGATAACAAATAAAAGTGAAGAGCGGGAACATGGCCATGCGGCCCAGTGCGGTGAACTGCCCACTCGTAGTGGCGGCAACCAGGTCGGCCTTGGCCTTGTCATCGGTAATCGTGGCGCTTTTGACTGGATCAATCGCTTGATACGAGCCCAGTAAATATTTCTGCTTCATGGTTACCTGACTGTAGAGTGCCGGGTTGGTGGCTTGCAATTGTTGAGTGGTGGAGCTCTCCTGCATGTAACCCAAAAATGGCGCACCCAGGATGCCTACGGCCAGCATCCCAATGCCGCCCATGGTGTTTAAGGTAAGCGCGCCGCCCTTCGGACATTGCTCGGACGTCAGACCCAGAATGGTTGGCCAAAAAAACGTGATGCCGACGCCAAAAATGGTGGCAGCGGCAAAAATGACGGGAGTACCTGAATGGGCGGTTTGTGAAAGCGCAAGAATACCAAGGCCGGCAAGGGCGGAGCAGGCTAATAACAGACCTGGCGGGGAAAATTTATGGATAAGCGGGCCGGCACAGAAACGCAAAATCAACATGATGGCCGAGGTATAAACCAGCACCCACGCTGGGTTATGGCCGGCCGCTTTCATGGGGCCTTCCATGAGTGAGGTGATCCAGCCATTGGTGCCCAATTCCGTGGTGGCTTGTGGCATCATGATGATGATCAGAAATGCCAGTAGGAACCGGCCGAAAGATTTTGTCACCAGGGCAAAAAGCACGACTACAGCGGCGGTCAAGCCCCAGACGAGTTCGCTTTTCCACTGAAACACCTGGCCCAACTGGGCGAGCACCAGGCCGAACCCCACCAAGGCACCAAAGGCACCCAATTCTTTGAGCATGGCAAGATAACTGACTCCGGCCTGTTCGCGTTCGCTTTTTGGAAATTTGAGGGTGACGAGGATGAGGAAGAAAATGAAGGCCGGAATCAAAATCAACCCGAGATTGAGCCGCCAGTCGGTTTTGCCATCCAAAGCAATTGTGCACAAACCGCCCAACACCAGGCCGCTTGGCCAGCCGGCGTGGAGCCGGTTGAGCCACTTGGCTTTGTCGGTGTTGAACATGGTGGCCACAATGGGATTGGCGTACGCTTCCACGCTGCCGTTGCCCAAGCCCAGAATAATGCTGCCCCAATAGAGCAACTGGTAGCCATGGCTTTGGGCGGCAGTCAGAGCGTCGCCGGTGAGCGGCGTGCCGGTATGAATTGTTTGATAAGCCAGAAACGCCATGGCGGTGTAAATGAGGTAGGAAACAAAGGAAAAAACCATCGCCACCTTGTAGCCAATCCGGTCAATGAAGAGACTGAAGATGATAATGCTTACGCCAAAAGGCCAGATGCCAGCACCTTGGAGTTCGCCGGATTTAACCTTGTCCAAGCCGAAGTCCGTAGCAAATTGGCCGCCGCATAAAATCATGCGGCTGATGAACGCGTAGCTGGTGGTGGTGATGGCAATAAAACTGCCCCAGAATAGAATTTTATCGTACCGGTTGTTCATTGGGATGGCGCAAATAGTCGCGGGTTGCCGAAAAGTGTCAACGTCAAATTACAGAAACACTATCCGGAGACTGGTTTGCGCTCGAATTTAGGCCGGCGGCAGGGCCGAAAATAGTTGTTTCAGGCAGGTTAAACGGCAATGATACTGGTATTGTGAGCCGGGGGCAGACCCGGTGATTACAGGAGGATGAAACCAAACACTCAATACAATGACCTTAGGTCATGGATTATCAGGCGCGCCCTGATTTCCCTCCTTGCTCTATTCGCTTTCTCCAGTCAGGCGCAGGCAAATTACCTGTTCAATTACAACGCCGCCTCCGGGAATTATCCCGATAACTTTACCAACCTCGTCTATAAAGCGGGTGGTCCGGGGGTGGCCTACGATTCGGTTTCCGGTGGGATACTTTACCTGGTGCAGGAAGGGTATCATAACCATGCGCTGGCGAATTTCGATTTTTCTTCATATTCAAATATGTATGTGCTGGCTGCCAGTCTTTACATTGTCCATTCCGATTATACTGCGATTAATGGCATTCAACGTTCGGGGCATTACTTTGAAGCATACGATTCGACCGGCCATGGCTTTGAACTGGGCATTAGCAGCGGAGGCGTGACTTTGAACACGGATTCGGTTGGCGCGGTGGGGCAGGGCATACCAGCAACCGCATTCAACTCCACCACGGGTTTTCACGAGTACAAGGTGGTTGCCCGGGGTGGACAAGCCAGCCTATACATCGACGGCAAGACTTATGGGAGCGCCACTTTTGTTACCAATTTATCCTTGGGACCCGAAATTGGTTTTGGCGATCTTGCGGGCTCGCTGGGCATCGAATCGGGCGCGGCTGAGGTGCAGTATCTAATGCTGTCAGCCTCTCCGTATGTGCCTGATATTTTTGTGAATTCCGCAAATAGTTGTGATGGCTCGCCGGTGGTGTTGACTGCCACCACGACTGCCATTAACCCGAGTTTTTTGTGGAGTCCGGGCGGTTCAACGAACGCCTCCATCATTGTTTCTCCAACTTCAACGACTTCCTATACCGTTACGGTAACCGACGGGCCGACTGGAGCCACCAATTCAGCATCCGCCACCGTGGCTGTCTATGCATTGCCCAGTGTCAGCGTCGCCCCGGTGACTGATTGTGCTGGTGAACCGGTGGTGCTCACTGCCACCACCACGGCAACGAATCCAATCTATCTATGGACGCCGGGTGGATTTACGAATGCTTCCGTTATCGTTTCGCCGACCACCAATATGACGTATACGGTTTTGGTGACGGATGGTACTACCGGTTGTGCCAATTCGGCTACGGGTACCGTGACGGTTACGACCTCGCCGGGTGTTTTTGTCAATTCACCGGCCACGTGCCCCGGTAATTCAGTGACGCTCACGGCCATTACCAGCGCGAGTAATCCCTCCTATCTTTGGACGCCGGGTGGTTCAACGGGTGCATCCATCACGGTTTCGCCCTCGGTCACGAGCACCTATACCGTAACCGTGACCGATGGCACTACTGGTTGCATTGGTTCTGGCTCCGGCACGGTTTATATTGTCGGGCCACCCATCGTGAATTCTGTTTCCACGTGTCCCGGTGTGTCGGCCATGCTGACGGCCAAAACGTATGCGAATAACCCCACCTATTTATGGAGTCCCGGCGGTGAAACGAATGCTTCCATCATTGTTAATCCAGCGGCAACGACCACTTACACGGTTACGGTTACCGATGGCAATACGGGCTGTTCATTTAGCGGTACTGGCACGGTATCCCTCAAAGCCACCAATGGTATTGCGTATGTTTATGGCGATTCCGTGGATCAGGGATATTTGGTGGCACCCACAAATCGGTTTTCAGCATTGATCTGTTCTGATACCGGCTTGACTGAGGATAATCTTGCGCAGGGCGGTACGCAGATAGCTGATGAGGGAGAAACTGCCGCCGTGGTTGGCACGCCCATTGGCCCGACTGACCGCAGCCTGTGGCTGGCTGGTTTTAATGATATGCGTTTTTACGGGACCAATGCCGCAGCGTTGACGGATAATGCCTCGGCGTTTCAATCGCTCGTGGCCTGGCTTGCCATACCTGCCAGTGTGCGAATTCCGGCCACGGACCCGCGCATTACTTATTCCGGCGGGTGGTCCTATTATAGTCCGCTGGGTGGACTGATGTATTCGAGTGTTGCCAATGCCACGGCCACCGTGACGCTCGCCGGCCGAAATGTTTTGATTGGCACGGCGCGCGGTGGAGGTTCTGGTAATTTGACGGTGGTGGTGGATGGCACCTATACAAATGTTTATTCCTGCCTGCGAACCGCAGCCAGTACGGCCCGGGGAATCAATTATTCCGCCGGTTTGATTGTCTTCACCAATCTCCCCGATACGCTGCATACAGTGGTGATGACCGCCGACAGCTCGTTAAATACGTTTATTTGCTGGGTGGCTGGTTATACTGGCGATCAGGGGCCGTCGGTGGCTTTGAGCGGCACTGAAAAATGTGCCGAGTTTGAATACAGCCAGCTTTCTCCTTTTAACAATGGCAGCGATGCGGCAGCGGCAGCCTATTCGGCCATGGTGAGCAATACGGCGGTAATGCTCGCTTGTGCCGATCTTAATGTGGTCTGGACGAATGCGCCTGTGTTTGACACCAACACTGAATATGAATCTGATTTTCTGCACCCCAATGAACTGGGACATATTGTAATCAAAAACCAGATGCTGCCGTTGATCAGTGGCTTTCCCCTGGCCAATACGCCGCAGCCGGTTCTCCAATATCCGGGCGCGACGGCCAGTTTTTCAGCCGCTACGACAGGTAGCAATGTTAGCTACCAGTGGCAGGCAAATACGGGCACCGGTTTCACCAATATCTACAGCGGTACCGGCTTTAATGGGCCGGGATATACGACGCCGCAATTGGCCCTGGCCAACAATGGCACACAATATCGCTGTGTTATTTCGGCTGGCTGCGGTTTCCCGCCGACGTCCACCGATCCAGCGCTGCTGTCAGTTGTGGCCGGGCCTCCGCAAGGCCTGTTGTTGCCGCCTGCCACCTTCGGCATGGGCACCAACGTGCAGGTTAAATTGATTGGTTCACCCAGCACATCCTATGCGCTCGAATGGACTCATAATTTGTTGCCGCCGGTTGCCTGGCAATTGTTGGCCACCAATAACGCCGACTCCAACGGCTGGGTGATTTACACCAACACCCCGTCAACCAACCCGGCTGATTTTTACCGCGCCGTCGAGTTGCCATAGGCCTTAATTGGGATTTTAACCTCACCTGCCTTGTTGTTGCCGTCATGGGGTAATCTTGGGTAACGCTGGACAACTAGGGCTTGAAACATTAGCGTTGGGCTGAATCCAGCCACCAGCCAATTGACGCGATGTCTAAAGCCACGCCGAAAATCTTGTTGATAGCAAAAGATTCCACCTGCGCAGAACTGTCGGCTGCCGGTGCATGTGAAATGGTTTGCGTCCCGTCGCTCGCGGCCGGACTTGATAAAATTAACACCCGGATATTTGAACTGGTTGTATTTGAACTCGCCCTCAGTGATGGCCAGCCCCTGAACGCCTTCAGCCAGGTGCATGCGGCCGCCATGCAAATGCCGGTCATTGTTTTGGCGGCCGGCAACGAGGAAGAAATTGCTGCGCGCACCATTTCCATTGGTGCCCAAGATTATCTGCTGCTCGCCGGTTTGACCCCGCGCAGCCTGGCCGCCACCATTCGCAAAACGCTGGACCGGTATCATTGCCAGTTAATGCACAATCACGAGGCGTTTTTGTTGCAGACCTTGATGAACAATATTCCGGATGCGGTTTATTTCAAGGATATCCGCAGCCGGTTTCTCATGATCAGCCGGGCGCTCGCCAAGAAGCATCATCTCTCCGACCCGCAACAGGCCACCGGCAAAACCGACGCGGATTATTTTATGGCGCCGCATGCGCAACAGGCGTTGGCGGACGAGCAAGCCATTATGCGCACGGGCCAGCCCATGGAGGGGATTGAGGAAAGTGAGACCTGGCCGGATGGCAGCATTACCTGGGTGTCCACTACCAAAATGCCGTTGCGCAATCAAACCGGCCGCATCATTGGCACGTTTGGCGTATCGCGGGACATTACCATACGCAAACAGGCGCAGATAGCCCTGGCGGAACAAACCCGTTTGTTGCACAAAAAGAACCAGCAAATCGAGGATGAATTAAAGATGGCCCGTGAGTTGCAACTTGCCATGCTGCCGCATGATTTTCCGTCCATCCGGCTGGCTGGTTCGGCTGAAGAAGCCCTAAAGTTTTACAGCTATTATTTTCCCAGCGGCACGGTCAGCGGCGATATTTTTGATGTGGTGCAATTATCTGAAACGGCCGTGGGCATTTTCATCTGTGATGTCATGGGGCACGATGTTCGGGCAGCGTTGGTCACGGCCATGATTCGCGCCCTCGTCGAAGACATCAGTGTAAAGACCATGGATCCGGGGCAATTCTTGACCGAAATGAACCAGGCGCTATTCAAGGTGTTTCGGCAGGCAGGCACCACCATGTTTGCCACGGCGTGCTATCTAGTGGCGGATGTTGGCACCGGGGAGCTGTCATTTGCCAACGCCGCGCATCCGTGTCCACTTCGGCTAAAGCGGCCCTCTGGTGCGGTTGAGTTTTTCAAAATAGCCGCTGACCACAAAGGGGCCGCGCTTGGCTTGTTCCGGGAATCGAACTATTCAACCTGTCATCAAACGCTCAACCCGGAAGACCTGCTGGTGTTCTATACGGATGGGCTTACCGAGGAGGAGGGAGCCAACGGGGAAATTTTTAGTCCGGAGCGGCTCGGCGAAACGCTGGCCAAGTATAACACGCGGACTCCGCAGGAATTGTTTGAGCAGACGCTGGCGGATATTCATCAGTTTTCTGGCAGCAATGAATTTTCCGATGATGTCTGTCTGCTCGGCGTGGAAGTAAAACAAGTGCGGTCAAAAGGGTAAGGAAAGTGGTGCATGCTTGTGAACTTCCTGCGAACCTACTATACCAAAAAATCCGTCCTTAATGAAGGCCAGGACTCGCTTGAAAATGCTGTC
>Ga0265327_10002436_pt1 | contig 19644 bp, 11 predicted proteins | sample 41621metaG_FD_202089 | JGI IMG/M metagenome (GOLD analysis project Ga0265327, IMG submission 202089) | Rhizosphere microbial communities from Carex aquatilis grown in University of Washington, Seatle, WA, United States - 4-16-21 metaG | ecosystem: Host-associated > Plants > Roots > Rhizosphere...
CGCAGAAATCCATGCTTCAGCGAATTTGTAGCCCGCATTGCTGCGACCCTTCCAGGGTCGAAAGCTTGTTTTCGCCGCTTCCGGGGGTATCGCTGCGCTCAACCCCCGGCTAATCGCTGGCAACCCTCCGGATTGCAAAACACCGGCATCTGCGCACTTGTGTATAACGATGAGTGGGCTCCGTGGACATGAATGGGTAGCGCACCACGCCACCGATCCGCCGCGCGAATCGACTGGACTCCCGCGCGGCGGGCGGGAACCTGAAGTCAACGTAGAAGGACGGCATAATGCCCCGCTTGCTTTTCATGCTGCTTGTTTTCGCCGCCGTCCCCGACTCGATGGCCGGGGATATTGACCAAGAAGGCCGCCCGCTTTATGTCTTGGGCCAGGCTGGGGCTCAATTTGCGGCAGCAGCCGTCCGCCGCTGGATGAGATCGGCAACACGGCCAAACTGACCAAAACCCGCGACGGCGTGCGTTTTGAGTGGGTTATCGGCAGGAACTGACAAGACGGGCTTGCGCAAGGCAAGCCTCTGATTGACTGGGGCAATGCCTCAGCCTACGCGCAGGCAGAATCAGCGCGGCCCGTCCCAGCCAAATTGCGTAATCGGGCCGAGGCTGGACTGCGCATGGAAGACATGGGTGGCCGGCAGGGTGGAGGATTGGCTATCGTAAAGGCCAAAAGCCAGCGAAATCAGGCAGCCGGCGGCAAAGGCTAACACCTTGACGGTGACTCTGAACCAGAGGTCGGGGCGCTGGCGGCGGTTGTGCTGGGCGAGGAAATCAAAGGCCATGGCCACCGCAGGGTCGCTTTGGTTGCTTGAAAAATTCTTTGAATGGTTCATGGTCTTTGTGTTTGCGTCACGGTGGATCGGGTGGATTACCATAGATAAAGCAATAGATATGCCACGCGGTCTCCCAGTCGGAGTGCGCATTTAAGCACTAAGGCGTCGGGATTTGGCGGCGCTCGCGTTGCAAATCGCAAGAAATGGCAGCATAAATCTTTGCAATTTGCGAGGCAAAACGCTGGATGTGGGTAATATTCACTTGCAAACCCCTGTTCTTCTGTTGGCGCGGCGGGGAGGTGGCCATCGGAATTCCGCTTTGCCAGTGGACACTGGCAAGCGCGGAATCTTTGTCGCGGGGGGGATTTACGGGCAATGCTGTTGAATTAAGCCGTTCGTGCTTCGACAAGCTCAGCACGAACGGCTTAATTCAACAGCATTGGGATGTTACGGGGAGCCGGCCGCCAGGGCGGCAGGCCCAGGCGGCGGCACCCCCCGATGCTAGTGGTTTGCCTTCAAGCCGGCAACTGCGGCCGGTCTTCCGCCGGCCAATCCAGATGGAAGAATTGGCCTCTGGGCTGGTCGGTGCGCTCGTAGGTGTGCGCGCCGAAATAGTCGCGCTGGGCCTGGAGCAGGTTGGCGGGCAGGCGGGCCGAGCGGTAGCCGTCGAAGTAGGCCAGCGCGGACGCGAAGGCCGGGGCGGGGATGCCGTTTTTCACCGCCAAAGCCACGACTTCGCGCCAGCGGCCTTGGCCTTGGTGCAGCGCGTCGCGGAAGTAGGGGTCGAGCATGAGGTTTTTCAGACCCGGCTCGCGCGCGTAGGCGTCGGTGATTTTTTGCAAAAACCGGGCGCGGATGATGCAGCCGCCCCGCCAGATTTGCGCCAGCACGCCGAAGTCCAGCGCCCAGCCATAGACTTTCTGCGCCTCGGCCATCAGTTGGAAGCCTTGGGCGTAGGCGCAAATCTTCGAGCAGTACAGCGCTTCGCGGATGGCCGCGACCAGCGCTTCGCGGTCGGTTTGCGCTTCAATCGCCGGGCCTTGCAGCACCGCCGACGCGGCGACACGCTCGTCCTTCAGGAACGACAGCGAGCGGGCGAACACGGCCTCGGCGATGGCGTTGGCCGGCGCGCCGAGTTCCAGCGCGTTGGCGGCGGTCCATTGCCCCGTGCCTTTTTGCCCGGCGGTGTCCAGCACCTTGTCCACCAGGAAGCCTTTGCCTGCCGGGTCGGCCTGCTGGAGGATGTCGGCGGTGATTTCGATCAAGTAGCTAGAGAGCCCGCCCGCGTTCCACTCCTCGAAGATTTTGCCGATTTCCCCTGCCTCCATCCCCAGCAGGTTTTTCATCAGCCAATAGGCTTCGCAGATCAACTGCATGTCGATGTATTCGATGCCGTTGTGGACCATCTTGACATAATGGCCCGCGCCGTTCGGGCCGATGTGGGCGGTGCAGGGCACGCCGCCTGCAACCGGTTTGCCGGGGGCCGCGCCGGGCAGCGGCACGCCGGTCTGCGCATCGACCTTGGCGGCGATGGCGTTCCAAATCGGCTCCAGCTCGGCCCAGGCCTGCGGGTCGCCGCCGGGCATCAAGGACGGTCCGAAACGCGCCCCGGTCTCGCCGCCGGACACGCCCGAGCCGATGAAACGCAGGCCCTTCGCGGCCAGATCCTTTTCCCGGCGGATGGTGTCCGTCCACAGCGCGTTGCCGCCGTCGATGACGATGTCGCCGGCCTCAAGATAAGGCAGCAGGCTGGCGATAGTGCCGTCCGTCGCCGCGCCGGCTTTGACCAGCAGGACGATTTTGCGCGGCCGCTTGATCGCGGCGACAAATTCCGCCAGGTTTTCCTTGGCCAACAGGCGCGGGGCGGAAGGTTCCCCGCGTTCGGCCTGGCTGATGAATTCGCGGGTCTTCTCCGGGCTGCGGTTGAAGACGGCGATGCGAAAGCCGTGGTCGGCGATGTTCAAGGCCAGGTTTTGGCCCATGACCGCCAGTCCTACCAGGCCGATGTCGGCCAGTTCCTCATTCATAGTGTGTGTTCTCCGCTTGCGTTTAAAGTGATGGTTCGTCGCGGGAGCGCTGTGCGCGCCAGTCGCGGTCGCAAACCGCTCCCACGGGTGGTGGCCTGGCGGCTACTCGCTCGCCAGGCTGTTCCGCCAAGACTGGCTCTCCTTCTCGAACAGCCGGTTGGCCTCATCCGGCCCCCAGGAGCCGGCCGGATAGGTGGGGATGTAATCGCGCTCGACCGCCCACTCTTTCAGGACCGGGTCGACCACCCGCCAGGCCCAGTTCACCTCGTCCGAGCGCAGGAACTGGGAGTGGTCGCCTTCGACCACGTCCAGCAGCAGGGCCTCGTAGGCGTCGAGCTGGTGGCCGTTTTCGCCGACATAGCTGGTGCTGGCGTCGAGCTGGGTGGTGCGCGTGCGCATGCCGATGCCGGGCTCGCGCACTTGCACCTCGGCGCGGATGCACTGCTCCGGCTGGATGCCCAGCAGCAGCCAGTTCGGGGCGATTTCCTGGATCTGGGTCTCGCGGAACAATTGCTGCGGCGGGTGTTTGAAGCGGATGCTGATGGTCGAGTGGCTTTCCGCCATGCGCTTGCCGGTGCGCAGAAAAAACGGCACGTTGCGCCAGCGCCAGTTGTCGATGTACAGCTTCAACGCGGCGTAGGTTTCGGTGGTGCTGTGCTTGGGGATGCCGGCCTCGTCCAGGTAGCCTTGCACATTGTGGCCGCCGACCCGGCCCCGCCCGTACTGGGCGCGGAAGGCGTGGGCGTGGACCGCGTTTTTGGTGATCGGGCGGATGGATTTCAACACTTTCACCTTTTCGTCGCGGATCGACTCGGCGTCGAGGTTCGGCGGCGGCTCCATGGCGACCAGCGTCAGCAGTTGCAGCAAATGGCTTTGGATCATGTCGCGCAGCGCGCCGGCCCCGTCGTAGAACTCGGCGCGGTCTTCGATGCCGGCCACCTCGCCGTGGGTGATCTGCACATGGTCGATGTAGTTGCGGTTCCACAAGGGTTCCAGCAGCAGGTTGGCGAAGCGGAACACGAACACGTTCTGCACCGTCTCCTTGCCCAGGTAATGGTCGATGCGGAACAACTGGTGTTCGCCGAAATCCTTGCGCAGCGCGTGGTCGAGGATTTGCGCGCCTTCCAGGTCGTAGCCGAAGGGTTTTTCAATCACCAGCCGCCGCCAGCCCGACTGCTCCTTGTTCAAGCCGTTGGCGGCCAGGCGGTGGGCCACCATCTTGTATTCGGCCGGCGGCAGGGACAGGTAGAACACATGGTTGGCCGGAAACTTGGGGTCGGATTCCAAATATTCTTTGAAGCGGGCGAAGGTCTCGACCACCTCGATGTCGCCGAGGAAATAATGGATTTTCTCCAAAAAACCCGCAAGGCATGCCGCGTCCAACTCCGGCCCGACGCGCTCTTCCAGCCAGCGTTTGACTTCCTGCCGCCAGGTTTCGTCGTTCCAGGGCCTTCTGCCCACGCAGACGATGCTGAGGCCCACAGGCAGCCTGCCCTCGGCCTCCAAGTGGTAGAGCGCGGGCAGCAGCTTGGTGCGGGAAAGATGGCCGGTGGAGCCGAAAATGGTGAATACGCAGGGATCTAACATGGGTCGTTCTCCTGAAGAAGTGGACAAAAAAAGGCGTCGAGCGGCCAACCCGTCTGAGGATTCGCCGCTGGACGCCTTTGTCTTAAAGTATCCCCCGCCGTCGTTGGCGAGGAAAGCCCTATTTGACGCTTCAACAGGCATGGCCTGTGCCAGAATAGACCGACTTTTTTATCCATTTGTTTTTATTGTGTTTTCCTGCGCAAGGCAAGCGGCAGTCTGAAACAGGCCGCGCTTTTCCGCACCAAGGCAAGCCGAAACCCGGCCAAGGCGCTCTGTTTTGAGGCGTCCTGGGGCGCGCGTTCATTCGGCGGTTTGCGCCGCCTCGGCGCGCCGAACCATGACTTGACAATATTGAAAAAATAGCCTATAGAAAAGCATAGGCAGTATCGAAATCGCCCTCCCGTGCCCGCCATGACGGATTGAAGCTTACAGCCGGATGGCGCGGCACGAAAGTCCAAGTAGCCCGCGGGCGCTTGCGGAATACGGGAAACTGGTGGTGCTGTTCCTCCGCGTCCCGCCAAAGCTTCACCGGGCTACGCTTGGCCCAAATCCATCCCCCTGAACACCGAGCAACGCACGAACACCTCGCGGCGTGGCGGGATTTGTTTTTGATGGCAGAATTTCGCCACCAGCTTCGCCAGCCCTTTGATGTCCCGGCCCGTCGCGGCGGGGAACAACTCCACCAGCTCGTCGACCAGCCCCGCCTCCAGTTCCAGCTCAAACTGTTCCGCCATGACCTGCCAAATCTTGCGGCGGGCCTGCGCGCCGGGCGGGTGGAATTTAATCATCGCGATGCAGCGGGAGACGATGGCCTCGTCGATGTCGTCTACCCGGTTGGTGGTCAAAAACAGCAGGCCGTTGAAATATTCCAGCACGCGCAAGAACACCCCGACCACCGCGTTCATGGTGATATTGTCGTCGCGGCGCTTGATGTACACATCGGCCTCGTCGATCAGCATCACCGCGCCCCAGCGCTGGGCGCGGGTCAGCACGTCTTTCAAGGCGGTTTCCATCGCCGCGACATTCAGGCCCAACTGCCCGGAATGGATCCGGTATAAAGGCCGCTTGATAATCTCTGAATACACCTCCGCCGTCAGCGTCTTGCCGACGCCGGCAGGGCCTGCGCACAGCACCGTCGTGCCGCCGGACTTGCCCTCGACGATGTCGTCCATCAGCATGTCCATTTCGGCGGTCAATATGTCGATCAAATCGGTTTGCTCTTCCGGCAGAATCAGTTTCTGCTTCAAAGCCGGCTGGTATTCGTAAGGTTTGATGTCGTCCACATGCACCCACAGATAATGGTGCAGCTCCAAATGGAACATCAGGATATAGAAATGCACCGGCAATTCGGTGAACAAGCCCTTAGGCATGCCGGTCTGCAAGGCTTCGACTTCGTCCTCGGCGCGGTAGCGGGTGCTTTTCGAGGCCCGCCGCAAATACGGCCCTAATATGTCGCCGGGCGCGTCCATCGTTAAGGCGCGGTCGCTGATAATCTCTTCGTCATTGACCAGCCGGGCGCTGCCGCCCGCCGAGGACAGCACCACAACGTCTTTGCGCGACCAGTCGGTGTCGCGATGCGAAGCCGTGGGGTTTTCGGCGTAAAAGCCGGTGCCGCGCCCGGAAAACTGCGCGCCATAACGCGCCCGCCAGTCGAAATAGCGGCTGGCGGCTTCATCATAAGTGGCAACCAGTTCGGGGGTTTCTTTCAAAAAACCTTTGGCGACGAATATCTCGCCGACCGAGCGGCCCGCAATGTCGCTGGCATAGATGCGGATGTTGGCCGAGAACAATTTGCCTTTGGCGTTGGCTTTCAACTCGATCATCACCTTGCCGGTTTCTTCATTCCCCGGCGCGATGAAATCCAGCCGGGTGACGACCCAGGCCATCGGCTTGCCGGCGACATTGGCCTGGAACAGCCAGCCGCGGATCGCGTCCGTCGCCAAATAGCGGGCGATGGCCGGCACCAGTTGCTCCAGATCCTCCGACTCGAACTTGCCGCCGTCGTCGTTCAGCGCTTTTTGCAGCGTGGCAAGCTGCGCGGCGCGGGCGCGGAAATCCGGCCCGGCCTCCTCGTAAAGACTGCGCAGGAAGCTGACCTCGTCGCCGGTGAAATGGCTGAACGACGCCTCGGCCTTGTTGCCGAAGCGCAGCTGGTCTTTCAGCGACGCCAGGCGCGGGAATTCCCCGGCCAAAGCCTCCACGTGTTTGCGCTCAAGCTGAAGCTTCATAGGGTTGCCGTTCCTTAAAAATTAACGATGATTCAAACCACAAGCAGGGCTTGTACCAATTGCGTCCGCGATTGTTGCCGCCGCTTTTTTGTCTTCGTCAAGATTATGATAGTTAAGGATTTTTTCGCATCGTCGCGGCCTTCAAAGCAGGCGGGGCAACTGCTTTCCAGCCCGAGCGTGTGTCGGCTTGCCGACATACGCGCCGGCGCATGGAAAAAAAATGCCAAGGTTTGCTGCGGTTGACGAGGCAATTGACAAGCGCCCAAGCACACGCGAGGGTCGGCGCAGCCTCTGGCGAAATAGCCTATTTAGAAACACTCAATTTCAATAATGGCCGGTTAATAGGCAAATTTGCGGGTTGACTTCGCGGTGTTTGCTAGGGAGTATGGCGGCGGGCTCGGCCCTAGTTGAAGCAGATTGGAATCCTTTAGATGGCCGAGCCTGACCTGGAAACCGCCATTCAACTCACATGAAGGAGATTGTAGGATGAATACGCAAAGGCATTGTTTCAGAGCCGGCTTGGCTGTCTTGCTCGGCATCTGGCTCCCGCTGTCACCGGCCACGGTGCAATCCGCCGCCGCTCCCGGCGCGCCAGGCGCGCCATCAGTCTGGGCCGCCGCCGACAAGAGTTTTCTCGGCACTTCGGCCAGCCCCGCCTCAAAAGTCTATTTCACCGGCGCGCGCGGCATCGTCACCGAGATCTTCTACCCCACCCTCGACCAAGTCCAAACGGTCGATCTGCAATTTCTGGTCGGTGACGCCGGCAAGACCTGGGTGGACGAAGAAAAATCGCAGCCCTATTCGGTTGGCCGGCCCAACCCGCGCAGCCTGGACTGGCAAGTGGTGACCGGCAATCCCGCCCACGACTGGAAAATCACCAAACGCGTTTTCACCGACCCGGCCCGCCAGGCCCTCATCGAGCGTGTCACCTTCGAGGCGTTGAACGGCAAGACCGTCGGCCAGTTCAACCTTTATGTGTTGCACAACCCGTCCATGAACGACTCCGGCGGCGGCGACGCCTCCAAGACCTTGGCGAGCCTGGGCAAGACCTTCCTGGTCGCCTCGGAAGCCAGCCGCGCCTCGGCCTTGGGCGTCTCGCTGCCGTGGAAAAACAGCATGGCCTCCAGCGGCTTCGTCGGCAGTTCAGACGGCTGGACCGACCTGCTGGGCGGCGCTGCCGACAAGACCATGAATTGGAACTATGACACGGCGGCCACGGGCAATGTGGCGCAGATGGGCTGGGTGGATTTCGGCGCCGGCGCGGCGTCCAGCATCCAGTTCGATGTCGTCCTAGGCTTTGGCGGTTCCGAAACCGAAGCCACCGCCAGCGCCGCCGCCGCGTTGGGCGGCGACACGTCGGCCGCGGAAACCGCCTACAGCAACGAGTGGCTGGCGTACACTGGCGGTTTGGACACCCAAGGCGGCCTGGCCGACGACGAATACTATCTGGCGGCCATGGTGCTCAAGTCCAGCCAGGACAAGGGCAATGGCGCGATGGTGGCCGGCCTGGGCACGCCTTGGGGGGAGAGCAACGGCGACGGCAACGACCACGGCTATCATCTGGTGTGGTCGCGCGACCTGTTCAAATTCGCCAACGCGCTGATCAACGCCGGCGACAAGGCCACCGCCAACCGCGCCGTGGAGTATTTGTTCAATGTGCAGGCGGATCCGGGCACCGGGCGTTTTCCGCAAAACTCGCGGGTCAGCGGCCAGGCTTTTTGGAACGCGACCCAGATGGACGAGCAAGCCATGCCGATCATCCTCGCCTGGCGTCTGAACCGCAACGACCTGTGGCCGAAGGTTCAGAAAACGGCGGATTACATCGTCAGCACCGGCCCGCGCACCCAACAGGAGCGCTGGGAAGAAAACGGCGGCTACTCTCCTTCGACCATCGCGGCGGAAATCGCCGGCCTGGTTTGCGCGGCGGAGATTGCCGAGGCCAACGGCGCCACCGCCAAGGCCGCCGCCTACCGGGCCAAGGCCGACGAATGGCGCGGCCAGGTCGACAACTGGACGTTCACGACGACCGGCCCTTACGGCAATGGCCGTTACTATATCCGCATCACCGATGACACCAACCCCAACGGTGGCAACATCAGTCTGGGCAACGGCGGCGGCAGCCACGACGAACGCGCGATCGTCGATGGCGGCTTTCTCGAACTGGTGCGCATGGGCGTCAAAGCCCCGAACGACCCCAGCATCACCGACAGCCTCCCGGAATACGACGCCATCCTCAAGCAAACCATCGCCGACAAGGGTGACGCCTGGTTCCGCTACAACTGCGACGGTTATGGCGAGAACAATGACGGCTCGAACTACACTGGCGCGGGCAGGGGCCGGTTGTGGCCGATTTTCACCGCGGAGCGGGGCATGTACGAGATCCACAAGGCCGCCAACGGCAATGTCGGCAAGCCTTATCTGGACATGCTCAAAGCCTTCGCCGGCGACACCGGCATGATTTCCGAGCAGATCTGGAACAACTCGGGCAACGTCGGCGGCTGCGACGTGCAAACGCCGCCGCCGTACGTGCCCGGCACCGCCACCAAGTCGATCCGCCCGCTGAACTGGGCGATGGGCGAATACATCAACCTGCTCGCCTCGGTCAACGCCGGCAAGATCATCGACGTGCCCGATGTGGTCTGCAAACGTTACAACGCTTGCGGCTCCATCCCCGTCCCAGTCTGCCCCAACGGCCAAAGCGTGTATATCGACCCGGCCAAAGCGGTGGCCGGCCAGCCGGTGGACATCTGCTACGCCGGCCAGGCGCTGGTCGGCGGCAGCGCCCTGCAAGTGCATTGGGGGGTTGACGGCTGGCACAACGTCGCCGACACCGGCGCGGCGAAAAAGGCCGACGGCGCCTGGTGGGCCACGGTGAAGCCGCCCTGCTCCGCAGCCAAGCTCGACTATGTGTTCACCAATGGCGGCGGCGCGTGGGACAACAACAACGGCGCGGATTGGCACCAGGCCTTGGCGGCGGCGGCGCCCGGCACCTGCGCGCCGCGGGTGACGGTCAATTTCAAGGTGGACAACGCGACGACCGTCTTTGGACAAAACATCTATGTGGTCGGCGACGTCCCCGAACTCGGCGGCTGGGACCCTGCTAAAGCGCCGAAAATGACTCCGTGCAATTATCCTAGTTGGTGCGCGAGCATCCAGCTCCCGGCCAGCGCCGCGTTGCAGTTCAAATTCGTCAGGCGCGACCCGGTGACTTGGGAGAGCGGCAACAACCGCACGTTCACGACTCCTGCGAGCGGAACGGTGGATTATCCAGGCGGCAATTTCCGCAATTGAACCGATCAGGTTTTCGGGTTCCCAGGCACCGGCGTGGGAACCCGTCTTGACTGCTCTAGCGGTACGTTTTTGAGTCCTGACACTCTCAATTCCCCTCCCGGTCTTTCATATACAGCCCCACCAGCCCCGCCACCATGATGGCGATGTAAAACTGGCCGGCGATGACTTCCAAATAGGCGAGCGTTCTGGCCATCGGCGCGGCGGGGCTGATGTCGCCATAGCCTAGGCTGGCCAGGGTCACGAAGCTGAAATATAGAAAATCGTCGAAGACAGCCGGGTTGTCGGGGTTTGCCAAGCCATTGAACGAGGCGGGCCAAAACTCGAAGATCAAGGTATAGGCGATGGCCCAGGCCAGCCCCATCAGCAGGTATACGCACATCGCGCCAAAGAGCATGTTGCGGTCGACCCGGGTGCCGCTGAACACATGCCGGGCGGCGATGTAGCCGCTGATGACGCAGAAGACCAGCACCACGACGGATTGGCCGACCGCCAGCAGCGGGCTGCGATGGAAAAGCTCCAGCACGGCGAAGGCGACGCTCAAGCCCGCCAACCCCAGCCCGGCTTGGAACACGCGCCTTTCCCGGATCAAGCTCCACACGCCGATCAGCATCATGGCGCTGAATCCGCTTTGCACGCACACCCGCATCAAGCCGATATTGCGGTTTTGCAGCACCAGCGTGTGCAGGACGGGAACCAGCAGGAAGAAAAACAACAAGCCGGCCAGCAGAAAGGCGTAATTGTCGGTCAGGAAGAAGCGTGGGCGCATGGTGTTAGGGGGTTATTGGATTATTCACCACATGCCAATAGAGTGCTACCTATGCTGCTTAAGCTGCTTGGCATATCTTTCTAGTTCGTTGCGAAGAAGCGAATCGTACTCTTTGTCGTTTTGGCGAATATCCTCGTCCGTGAGGAAGTGGGCAACAGCATGCGCGGCGTCAGACTTTGAATGTAAATCGCACGCCAATCGAAAAACTCCTGCCTCTGTTGGGCCGCCGTCTTTTCGGCGGCCCAATTACGGGAAAACCGAGGGCTCGGCCCGTTTGGGGACATAGGCCGCTTCCTCGGCCTGCACGATCCAGCCGCCGCCCATCGAGCGGTAGAGGTTGATCGTCGCCACCAGATTGGCGTTTTGCGCCTGGATCAGGTCGATTTGCGCGTCGAACAATTGGCGGACGGCGTCCAGCACCGTGATGTAGTCGGTGTAGCCTTCGTCGTAGCGGATGCGTGAGAGGTCGAAATACTTCTGCACCGCCTCCACCCGCTGGACTTCCTTGTCCCGCTGCTCCTGGGTTTTGGTGTTGCCGACCAGCGAGTCCTCGAATTCGCGGAACGCGGAAATGATCGAGCGCTGGTAATTCGCCAGCGCCGCTTTTTGCGTCGCCTCCGCCGCCTGGACTTGGCCTGCAATCTTGCCGGCCGTGAAAATCGGCGTGAGCATGGTCGAGCCGATGCTCCAAAAATTGGCGCCGGGGGTGAACAGCGTGCCCATTTGTGTGCCTAGCTGGCCGACGTCGCCGGTCAGGGCGATTTTCGGGAAATACTGGCCGCGGGCCACGCCGATGCGGGCATTGGCCGCGACCAGGGTTTGCTCGGCCAGTTGGATGTCGGGCCGGCGGGCCAGCAGATCCGAGGGCAGGCCGGCCGGCACCGGAGGCCGCTTGATCTGCTCCAGCGACAGGCCGCGCTCAATCGGCCCTGGGTTTTTGCCCAGCAGCACGCTCAAGGCATGCTCGGTTTGGGCGATGTTTTGCTCGTAAATCGGAATCTGCGCGCTGCGGCGCTGGTATTCCGACTCGGCCTGCTGGACTTCCAGCTCGGAGGTGTAGCCTTCCTTGAACCGCAGTTTGCGGATGCGCAGATCTTCTTTGAGCGTCTCCACGACCTCGCGGGTGATTTCCAGGTCGCGGTCATAGGTGCGCAACTGCACATAGGCCTGGGCGATGTCGCTGACCAGGGTCAGCACGACGCCGCGGCGGATGGCCTCCTGGGCCAGGATGTCCGCAAACGAGGCTTCATTGGCGCGGCGCAGCGCGCCCCAGACATCCAGCTCCCAGTTCATCTGCGCGCCCAGCCGGGCAAGATTGTATTCCTGCCCGCCTAGATTGCCCTGGCTGGCAAGCTGGCCGCTGGACTGCCTGCGCGAATATTCGCCGACACCGGAAATTTGCGGGAACAGGTCGGCCCGCGTCGAGCCGTACAGGCCGACGAATTTCTCGACATTGGCGACGGCGATTTTCAGATCCAGGTTGCCCAGCAAGGCGCGGCTGACCAGCCGGTTCAGCGCCGGGTCGCCGAGTTGCTCCCACCATAAGGTGTTGGCCACGTCGCGGGCTTCCTGGTCGGCGAACCGCCATTGTTTCGGCGTCGCCACTTCAGGCTTTTGATAATCCGGGCCGACTTTGAAACAGCCGGCCAGGGCCAAGGCGAGCGCGATGGCGCAAAGCTTACGCATGTTTTTCTCCCTCTTTCGCCGCCGCCGCGGCGGCAGGCTTGCGGTGGGCCAGTTTCTCCACGACATAAAAACTCACCGGAATCAAAAATATTGCCAGGCAGGTCGCCGCGGTCATGCCGCCGATGACCGCGTAGCCCATGACCTGCCGCGACAACGCGCCGGCCCCTGAGGCGACCGCGAGCGGGATGCAGCCCAGAATAAAGGCGAAGGCGGTCATCAAGATGGGCCTAAGGCGCAGCCGGGCGGCTTCCATGGCCGCGTCGTAGGCCGACTTGCCTTCCTCCACACCCATCTTGGCGAATTCGACGATCAAGATCGCGTTCTTCGCCGCCAGGCCGATCAACATGACCAGGCCGATCTGGGCATAGAGGTTGTTTTCATAGCCGCCATACTTTAAACCAGCGAACGCGCCGAACACGGCGATGGGCGTACCCAGCAACACGCTGAACGGCGTGCTCCAGCTTTCATACAGCGCCGCGAGGATCAAGAACACGCAGAAGATCGCGAACGCGAACACCATCGCCGGCGAGACGCCCTTCTGCGCCTGCTGCTCTTGGAAGCTCATGCCGAGATAGTCGTAGCCCATGTCGGACGGCATGGTTTCGGCGAACACCGCCTCCAAGGCTTTCATCGCCTGCGTGGAGCTAAAGCCGGGCTTGGGCGCGACCATCAGTTGCTGGCTGCGGTAAAGGTTGTAGCGCATCGTGAACTCCGGCCCCTGGGTCTCCCGGATGCTGGTCAGCGCGGCCAAGGGCACGGTGTCGCCGGCGTTGTTGCGCACATAGAACTGGCCTAGCGAGGAGGTGTCTTTGCGGTACTCGCCCTCGGCTTGGACATAGGTCTGCCATTGCCGCCCGAAGCGGTTGAAATAGTTGATGAAGCCCGAGCCCATGTAGGCTTGCAGGGTTTTGTACACATCCGACAACGCGATGCCTTGCTTCAACACCTTGTCCCGGTCCACGTCCACGAAGATCTGCGGCACCGAAGGCAGGCCGGTGGTCATGACGCGGGCGATTTCAGGCCGCTTGCCCGCCGCCTCGATGAACTTTTGCGTGTTTTCGGCCAGATAGGCGACATCCTTGCCGGCCCGGTCCTCCAGCACCATGGTCACGCCGCCCGAGGTGCCGACGCCGGGGATCGCCGGCGGCGGAAACGCGAAGCCGACGGCGTCGGGGATTTGGGACATCGCGATATTGATGTGCTTTTTGATCGCCTCGTACTGCTCCTCAGGCTGGGTGCGCTCGTCCCATTTCTTCAACGAGATGAAAAAGAAGGTGTTGTAGGTGGTGTTGGCCTGGGACAGCATGTTGTAGCCGATGACCGAGGAGTAATATTCCACGCCCGGCGTGTTCTTCAGAATCTCCTCGACTTTCTTGGTCGCCTCGTCGGTGCGTTGCAGCGAGGCCACATGGGGAAGCTGGATGCCGGCGAACAGATAGCCCTGGTCTTCGTCCGGCAAAAAGCCCATCGGGATGCCCTTGCCCAAAAAGCCCGCCGTGCCGGCCAGCAGCGCCAGGAACAGCATGCTGATGATGCTTTTGCGCATCAACACGCCGCAAAAGCCGACATAGCCCTTGTTGGTGAGGCCAAACACCGAGTTGAAGCCGTCATAAAACTTTTGCACCGGCTTCCAGGCGGGTTTTCTCGGTTTCAGCAGCAAGGCCGCCAGCGCGGGGCTTAACGACAGCGAGTTGAACGTGGAGATGGCCACCGACACGCCGACGGTGACGGCGAATTGCTGGTACATCCGGCCGGTGATGCCGGGGATGAACACCGTCGGCATGAACACCGCGATCAAGGCCAGCGAGGTGCCGATGATCGGGCCGGTCACTTCCTGCATGGTCTTCAGCGTGGCCTCTTTCGGGCTTAAGCCTTTTTCGATGTGATGCTCGACCGCCTCGACGACGACGATGGGGTCGTCCACCACCAGGCCAATCGCCAGCACCAGGCCGAACAGCGACAGCGTGTTGATCGAAAAGCCCAGCATCGGGAACAGCATGAACGTGCCGATCAGCGACACCGGCACGGCCAGCAGCGGAATCAGCGTGGGCCGCCAGCCTTGCAGGAATAAGAACACCACGATGATGACCAGCACCAAGGCCTCGAAAAAGGTGTGCTTGATTTCGTTGATGCCTTCCGTGACGGCCAGGGTGGTGTCCAGCGCGATGACATAATCCAGATCGTCCGGGAAGCGGGTCTTCAGCTCCGCCATGACTTTCTTCGCGCCGTCGGCGGCTTCGATGGCGTTCGAGCCGGGCAACTGGTACAGCGCGACCAGCGCCGCCGGCTGGCCGTTTAGCCGGCCTTTCATATCGTAGCTTTGCGCCCCCAGTTCGATGCGGCCTACGTCCTTGATGCGGACGATGGAGCCCGACGGGTCGGCGCGCAGCACGATGTTGCCGAACTCCTCTTCCGTTTGCAGACGGCCCTGGGCGCGGACGGCGTAGGTGAACTCCTGGCCGGCCGGCACCGGCTCGCCGCCGACCTTGCCGGCCGGGTTGACGTTGTTCTGCGCCTGCACCGCGTTGATGATTTCAGGAATCGTGATATTCAGCTTGGCGAGCTGGTCGGGCTTGACCCAGATGCGCATCGCGTACTGGCCCGCGCCGAACACCGAGACGGAGGCGATGCCCTTGACGCGGGTCATCTGGTCGTTGATGTTGATATAGGCGTAGTTGGCCAGGAAGATGTTGTCGTAGCTGCCTTTCGGCGAATACAGCGCGAACATGACCAGCGGCGAGGCCGTGGACTTCACCACGTTGATGCCGAAATTGCGCACGTCCTGCGGCAATTGCGACTCGGCCTGCGATTTGCGCATCTGCGCCAACACCTGGTCGGTGTTCGGGTCGGTCGCCACGTCGAAATTGACGCGCAAAGTCATCTGGCCGTTGTTGGCGTTGATGGAATACATGTAGTTCATGTTGTCCACGCCGGACATCTGCTGCTCGATGGGCGTGGCGACGGCCTGCTCCACCGTGACCGCGTCCGCGCCGGTGTAGGTGGTCTGCACCTGGATCTCCGGCGGGGCGATGTTGGGGAATTGGGCAATCGGCAAGCCCGACATCGACACCAGGCCGATCATCACCATCAAAATGGCGATGACCATCGCCACGATGGGGCGGTTAATGAAAAATGTCGACATGGCCGGCTACCTCGCAACGGCGGCGGGAGGTTCCGCGTAAGGCTTGGGATCGACCTTGCTGCCGGGCCGGGCCTTCTGGATGCCCTCGGCAATCACCCGTTCGCCCGGCTTCAAGCCTTCGTCAATCACAAATGAGGTGCCGATGGCCTCGGCGGGCTTCACCGGGCGGACTTCCACGGTGTTGTCAGGCTTGACGACGGCGACGAGCTTGCGGCCTTGCATCTCTCCGACCGAGCGCTGGGGCACCAGCAGCGCGCCGACTTTAGTCTTGACCGTCGCGCGCACGCGGGCGAACTGGCCGGGGCGCAGCAGGTTGTTGGGGTTCGGGAACAGCGTGGCGACTTGGATCGTGCCGGTCTTCAGATCGACTTGGCGGTCGGCGAAGAAAAACTTGCCGCCTTGGGGGTAGACGCTGCCGTCGGCCAGGATCAATTGCAGCGGAGGGTGTTCCACCGTGTTGTGGCCGTCGGGCTCCTCGCGGGCGAAGCGCAGGTATTGCTGCTCGCTCAGGGGGATGAACGCTTTGATCGGATTGACTTGCGACACCGTGGTCAACACCGCGTTGGCGCTGCCGGGGCCGACCAGGTTGCCCAGTTGCGCCTTCGACAAGCCGGCGATGCCGTCAATGGGCGAGGTGATCTTGGTGAAGCCCAGCGACAGTTGCGCGCTGTCCACGGCGGCTTTGGCGGCGATGACCTCGGCCTCGGCTTGCGCCTCGCGGCCCACGGCGTTGTCCCGATCCCTGACGCTGACGGCTTTTTCCGGCAACAGCCTTTTGATGCGCTGCGTGTCCAGCCGGGCCGTGGTCAACATGGCCTCCTGCCGGGCCAGGTTGCCTTTGGCTTGCTCCAGCGCGGCCTGGAACGTGCGCGGGTCGATTTCATACAGCAATTGCCCCTTCTTGACCGGCTCGCCCTCCTGGTAATTCTGCTTGACCAGATAACCCGTCACCTGGGCCAGGATCTGCGCGTTCACCATGCCGTCCAGGCTGCCCACCCATTCCTGATGGATGGGCACGTCGCGCTGCTCGACTTGGACGACTTCGACCACCGGCGGCGGCGGTGGCGGCGGCGGCGCCTTGGGCTTTTCGCAGCCGCTCAACAACGAGGCCGCGAGCGACGCGAATAAAATGGCATGCGGGGGCAATCCGGGGCGGGGCGGCGTGGAATCCGCCAGATCATGGATCCTTTTCATGGCTGTTCTCAACGATACGAAGGAATTGGGGAGGGCCTGTGGGCTAGGAGAATGGGATTGCGCGCGAGCCGATGATCCGCGCCCAACACCTGCAAGCCTCAGCCGGCCTGGGATGGCTAGATACTATCATGCGGCCAGGGGGTTAAAACAGCTCAGCCCATGGACACGGCAATTCTCAGTTTGGCCAATCCAGGATAGCGGACGGCGCGGATTGATCCTCGCCGAAGCTTGCGCGGGCTTCGTCGTAATAGGCGATGAACTCGGCCGCCGGGATCGGTCGCGAGAAATAGAAACCTTGCGCGGCCTGGATGTTCGCCGTCCGCAGCGTATCGAATTGTTGCGCGGTCTCCACGCCTTCGGCGATCACCTCCATCTGCGAAGAGCCCAGCATGGCCTTGATGCCCACCAGCCAGTCCGGGGCGGGGCATTGCGGGCTGATCTGCGCCACCAGGGACTTGTCGAGTTTGACCGTGTGCAAATTGCAGCGCGCCAGGATTGCCAGATTGGCCCCGCCGGTCAGCGTGACATCGTCCAGCGCGACCCGCACGCCCATCCTCCCGAGTTGGTTGATCGCTTCGACTCCGATCAGATCCGGCAAGCCCCGCTCGGTGATCTCCAAAATAAACTGGGAGGCGAACTCGATCAAGCCCGACTTGTTGGCCGCATACTCCATGCCGCCGCGCCCCAGAATTTCCGGCGGCACGTTGATGCTGAGATGGGCTTCCGGGTTGGCGCGCAGCCAATCGCTCATTTCGGCCGCCACCGTGTCGATCATCCAATAGGTGATCAGCCCGGACAGCGGGGTGTTCTCCGCGAGCGGGATGAAGTCGTCGGGCATGACGACGCCACCCGCCCGCCGCCAGCGCGCCAGCACCTCCGCGCCGATGCAGCGTCCGTCAGGCAGGGAGACCGTGGGCAAATATTCCAGGAAAAACTCTCCTAGCGCCAAACCCGCCCGCAGGTTGTCGAGCGTGATCATAGGGCCGCCGCGCGGGCGGTCCACGCGCCGGGAGGCGCGCAAGGCAAGTGCTGTTGGAGCGGATACGCAGGGCCGGTGGGTTTGAAACGACGGGGCATGGTGGAATCCTATGGACGATGGCGATGGGCAGCCCGCATAGGATGCGCCGACGAAGGAGGCGCATCAATCGAGTCATGCGAACGATGCGATTCGTGCCTCAGCGCGTCTTGTGCCCCTCATAGGCGATTTCGATTCCATCCGAGCGGGTGTCTTCCTGAAAAACCTCTCCTTCGATAAATCTTATTACGAGCAAGTTTGATCGAGGCCATTCTAAGGCAATACCATTTTTTCCTTGAATGACAAAGACAGGATGTTGCTCTTGCGCGTCAAATTTTTCAGACGCTTTCCTGATGCTGACCATGCTGCTAATGTCTGTTGTTGCCCCGCAGTCACGCTCAAAAACAGATGCGATAGTCGTGTTATCTGGTGATAGCTTCTCCGTGATAACCACATTATCGCAGTCAACAATCAGCGCGTTACGAAAAATTCTCCATGTTATAAATAAAATTACAGCCAAGACAGTTGCCGTAATGGATATGGATATTTTTATTTGCATCCTTTGCGTCCGCCATTTTGGGAATGTTCAATGCCCTGCTTAATTCATTCTTGGTCAGTTGGATCATCCCCATAAGGAGGTGTTCCTCCCCAAGGATTAGTTAGCCAGCCTGGATCGCCCCATCCTGGTTTTGATGTTCCAGCCCGTATAGGATGTGCCGACGAAGGAGGCGTATCAATCGGGTTGGAATGATGCGCTTCGTGCATCAGCGCATCTATGGCCTTGATTATTGTGTTTCGCATTCCTTGGAGTCATAATTCCATTTGCCACCATTGTCTAGGCAGTCATCTATGGAAAAATAACCAGTCATGTAGGCGTAAATCAATATTATAGAAATTACGCACAATATCATGACGCCGAATTTTGCTAACGCGATGAACTTGGCTTTTTTAATGTTTGCCATAAAAAAATCAAAACAATGATGACGGTTGCGATCATTGTTGCAAAAAACTATAGCCATAACAGCCCGCATAGGATGCGCCGACGAAGGAGGCGCATCAATCGAGCTAGCACCAAAGGTTAATAAAACATTACATCTGTTATAGCTGCTGCGCCGCCGCGCCACCATGTAAGATCAAGCGGTTTACTCTGATCAAAACGTTCTTTTGGCACCCATGTGATCGCGCACCCAAGAACTCCATTGGTCAGCAACACATTCAGATCATCCCTAGCTAGTCGGGGTGCCGCTACTGCATGCGTATATGTCACACCAGAAATATTTATGGGATCGCTAAATTCCAGAAGAAGCGTTTGGCTATGCTCACTGATATATGCGATACGCATGACTAAATCCATCTGAATGAATTCGTTGGAACATACTTTTACATCCCGGCCTACAAGGAGTGCGTTATTGCTCATTAGCGCATCTCCACAGGAATGTTGCCAGCCCGCATAGGATGTGCCGGCGGAGGAGGCGCATCAATCGAGTCATGCGAACGATGCGCTTTGTGCCTCAGCATATCCTATGGCCCTGCTTATCGGAACGAAACTAAGGGGCTAACTAGCAAACAAGTCCATAATGTTATGCATATCATGCTTCCAAAGAATAAATATTTATTTGCTTTGACGCAATGCCGTGACAAGGGGTCTGTTGCGGTTGTTTTTGATAAAACCAAGCTTCCTCCTCCTATTGTAAACAATAAGATATATAAAATTACCTGGCTTGTAATTCCAACTGTTATTTTCCCGTCGCCACCGTAGCCTTCAAATTGATACCATGCCCAAAGTGCTGCTAAAGACCAGCCCTTTCAAAGTGGCTACGCCTTGTTTGTAAGTAATTGATATGTTGAGACATGTGGCTGTTTCGGGTCGTAGGGCGGCTTGGTGGCGGGCTTTTTCGGGCCGCGCGGGTGCTTCTTGAGGGTG
>Ga0265327_10002437_pt1 | contig 19635 bp, 14 predicted proteins | sample 41621metaG_FD_202089 | JGI IMG/M metagenome (GOLD analysis project Ga0265327, IMG submission 202089) | Rhizosphere microbial communities from Carex aquatilis grown in University of Washington, Seatle, WA, United States - 4-16-21 metaG | ecosystem: Host-associated > Plants > Roots > Rhizosphere...
CCGGTCGCGACTTTCGACACTGGCGAATTTTTCGTGGGTGAACACGAGCATCGTGTCATTGCCCTTCGCTAAAAATTCGATAGTAACAAGAGTTTCGTCGGGTTCGAGTTCACCGAAATCCGCTCCGCTGCCGTCTTTTTCCCAAGCCCAGGTGAAGACGAGTTTTTCAGGTGGCTTGACTTCGCGATAGGTGCCGGCGGCAGTGAAATATTCGCCATCAGCCTTCAGGGTTTGGATGCGATATTTGCCGCCGACGCGCGGATCGGATTTGGCGGACGGGGTTGTGACGTCGCCGACTTTTCCGCAGGGCACAAACCATTGTTTGATTTGTTCCGGATCGGTCCAGGCTTTGAAGACGCGCTCGCGCGGGGCTTTGATGAGTCGTTCGAGTTTCAGTTTAATGTTTTCGGATGTTTTAGTGGTCATGACTTTTCTTTCTTTTCGGTGGTTTGATTTGTTCTTTCCAAATAGGCGGCCAGGGAATCGAGGTTGCTTTCCCAGAACTTGCGGTATTCCTCAATCCATTGGGCGGCTTCCTGCATCGGCTTGGCTTCGAGTTTCAAATTGTGGATGCGGCCGTTGCGACGCCGGCAAATCAGTCCAGCGTGCTCGAGGACGCGCAGGTGCTTGGAGATGGCCGGTAGGGACATGCGGTGCGGACGTGCCAGAGCGGTGACACATTGGTCGCCGTGGGAAAGGTTTTCCAAAATGCGGCGGCGCGTTGGATCGGCTAGAGCGCCGAATACGTCGTCGAGTCTGGAACTATATTTAACCATATGGTTAAATATTGTCGAAGTTTGGAAACGTGGCAAGGGGAAAATTTTTGAACATGGTGGGCCACTGATTGAACGCGAGTTTTCGGAGAGACAAAGGAAAGCAAAAGCCGCCGCCCATTCTGAGCGGCGGCTAATGAGGGTTGGCGGCGCGCGCGGAGCGACGCGCCCTTCCTTACGATTTTGCTTCGCCTTTTGTGGCGGCATGACCATTGGTCTGGTTCTTCAACATGATGCCGAGCATGCCATCGACGAGACCGTTGCCGGCGGTGTTGCCGGTGACGCTGACGTCAGGGACGATGCGGACCTGGCGTTCGCCGACGATTTGCATCAGTTGCATCAAGGTGTAACCCTGGGTGCCGATGGCTTCGACGCCAACGCGATAGGCTTCGGCCTTTGCATTGCCAGTGGCACGGATGGCTTCGGCTTCGCCCAACGCTTGCAAGCGCGTGGCTTCGGCCTGGCCAGTCGCTTGTTTGATGTGCGCGTTGGCCTGAAGTTCAGAAATGTTCACGCCTTGCTCAGCTCCGACGACTTGTTGCTGGATGTCGGCTAGCGACGTCTGGCGCACGAGTTGTTGGCGCTGGATTTGCGCGGCTTCCTGCACTTCATAGGTCTTGCGCTGTTCTTCGGCGATCTTTCGATCGGTCTGGGTGGTCATCAATTCTTTTGGAGGATTAATGTCGCCGATAAGCGTGTCGATGGCTTGCACATCGTATGCGCCGATGGCGCGGCGGATGTGTTCGGCAGCTTCGACCTGGCGCTGACTGCGCGCGCTGAGGAAGTCGAGCACCGTGTAGTCTTGTGCGGAATTGCGGAAGTAGTTTCCGACAATCGGTTGCAAGACGTGGTCGACGAGGTTTTGCATCGAGCCGACGCGGCTAATCACTTTAGGCGCATCGAGCGCGCCAACGTGGATGATCTGCGCGACGTCGAGGTTGAACGCAAAACCATCGCGTGAACGCACGGTGATGGATGATAACTTCGCATCATAGTTGTGCGATTCGGTGCGATTGGCCCAGTTCAATACGATATTCGTCGTCGGCACCAACTCGACCTTCATCACACGCGTGTTGATGGGGTGTTTGCCCGGGTAAAGCGGGCTGACCCAAACGCCTTTGTGACCGACGTTGACGAGGTCGCCATGTTTGAAGTCGATGCCGCTGACGTCTTCGTGGGCTTTGCCGACGAAACTGATGACCACGCCGACGTAGCCGATGGGGATTTGGACCATCGGAACTTGTTCGACTTGCGCAAACCACGGATTGAGGTTCCAGGTGCCAGACAACAGGATTTGTTCCTGGAGGCCGCGGCGACCGCCGCCATCAATAAACGATTGGCCGTTCTGGAAGTTGTCGTGTGCTAGAATCAACGCGCCGGCAATCTCGCCGCCGTCAATGGCCGCGCCATCAAGAGTCGTCACGATGCCGACCTGGTCGGGATGGATTTGCGTGAGCTGCAACTGTTCGGCCGACATGCCATGTGTAGGTGCGTCATGCGCAGTAATGATAGTAAACAGTGCTGTATTGATGCGGTATGTGCCAGCGGTGAGAATGCCGAGTTGGCGTCCTTTTTCGCCGCCGTTGAGCAGGAACTTCCGCGCGTCCTGGAAGTTGTTGCTGTCCACGATGCGTGCGAGGATGCGTTGCGGCGGGATAGCCGCGCCATCGGCAGCGATGACGAGGGCGATTTCACCCTGGGGCACGATGGTGACCGGCACCTTGAAGATGCGGTATTGCCAACTCCACATACCGAAGTGGAGACCGGGCGCCAACGTTTCGGCCTGGTAGCCGGCTTCGCCATCGAGGGCGATGAGGCGACCGGGTTCGAGGTTTCGGGAGGCGAATTTCTTCACGACGATGCCCACCTGCATTTCGCGAATGAGCACGAGGCCGAGCAGGCGCGGGCCGATGATTAAGAGAATTACGCCGGCGACGATGAGGACGGGCCATGTCCAATTGATTGAGGTGTCGTTGAATGCTGCGAGCATGACTGAGTTCATATGTTGCTCCGATGTGTCAGCACGAGAAGCGGCGGTCGCGGAGCGACGCGCCCTACCTTGCGTACAGAACTGTTCTTTACAGGGAGATCATAGGAACGCGCACATGCGCGATCTGGAGGATCGCCCTTCCAGTTGCCGACGAGGTTAGCTGACGGGCTAGGTCCTGAAAGTGACCTTGACGATGGTTCGCATCATCATTCGCCCCATCCTCGGATTACTCCAAGGAATTGGTTCCCCCGCGTTGACTCGCAGGAAGGCGAGCCAACTTAGGCTGCTGATGGGATTGTAGACCTGCTGCTGTGCGTGTCAAATTGACGGGTTGTAAGTAGCTTGTAGTGAGGGAAATTTAGTTCTTTTTCTAAAATGACGAGAAAATCGTGGGTTTTCGTAAATGGCTTACGGTGAAGATGAAGCGCATGAAAGCGAATGGCCAAAATCCCACACTCAACGTCCACGATCGAACGAAGTCACAGCCTCCTCACGTCGGCGGCGACGAGAAATGTGAATTGTTTGGGAATAGTTACCAACAAGGTTGGATTGAAAGCGCGCGACAACAAACTATTCTAGTCGGCCATGACCGATGATGCCCGAGCAACTGCTGCTGTTACGGATTTGAAAAATGCGCCCCGACGAGTTTCGGAGATTGCTCCGAAGATCGACCGCTTGCCGCCACACTCGATCGAAGCCGAACAGGGTGTGCTCGGCTGTCTCTTGCTATCGCCTAATGATTGTATCGGCCAGTGCATTGAGAAACTCAAACCGGGCGCGGAGGTTTTTTATGATCTACGGCATCGCTCGCTTTATTCGACTCTGGTCGAGATGTTCGATGAGAAGCATGCCATCGATCAATTGACGGTGGCGCAACGGTTGAAGGATCGGCAGGAGTTGGATGGGATTGGCGGGTTGGGCTACTTGGCGTCACTGCCGGACATGGTGCCATCGGCGGCGAACATGGAGTATTACGTCGATATTGTTTGGGAAAAATATCTGCTTCGCAAGATGCTCCACACATGCACGGATATCGCCAGCCGTGTTTACGAATACGAAGGGGAGATCGATGCGCTGCTCGACGAAGCGGAAAAGGACATTTTAAAGATCAGCGAATCGCGCATCGAAGGGACCAATCTGACGATGAAAGAGCTCGTCAATAGCGCGATCAATAAGATTGAAGAATTTCATCAAAACCAGGGGCAGCTCACAGGTATCGGGACCGGTTTTCTCGATTTGGATAAGATGACGACGGGGTTGCATGAAGGGGAAATGGTAGTAATCGCGGCGCGACCGTCAGTCGGCAAGACGTCGTTGGCCATGAACATCGCTGAGTATGTGTCGCTGGAGTTGAAGCAACCGGTGGGGGTGTTCAGTTTGGAAATGACAGCGGAGTCGCTGGTGTTGCGTATGCTTTGTTCGCGGGCACGGGTAAATATGCGCAAGATTCGCGACGGATTTCTTGCAGAACGGGATTTCCCGAAGCTGACAGGGACGGCGGGGAAGCTGACCAGTGCGCCCTTGTTTATTGATGACAGTTCGGGAATGTCTGTTCTACAGCTTCGGGCCAAGGCCAGGCGCATGTGGCAGCAGTACGGTATCAAGTTGTTTGTTATTGATTATTTGCAGTTGCTCCATTCTACTTCGCGACGAGCTGAGAACCGGCAACAGGAAATTGCTGAAATCTCAGGTGGCATCAAGGCTTTGGCGAAGGAACTGAGGGTTCCGGTCATCGTGCTTGCCCAGTTGAATCGTGATCTGGAAAAACGCGGACCCGGAGAACGTCCGCGGTTGTCCGATTTGCGTGAGTCCGGCTCAATTGAACAGGATGCTGATCTGGTCTGTTTGCTGTATCGAGAATCGAGAAAAGAAGCCGAAGAAGAAGGCAGTGAATTTGAACAGGACGCAATATCCGTGAAACTTTTTGTCGCAAAACAACGCAACGGCCCGGTCGGCGAAGTGGACCTGACTTTCTTGAAGAGCATCACGCGATTCGAGAGCGCCGCGCGGGTTGATCCAGCCGATGTGCCGGCGGAAGGCTGATGATCTTTTCCTACCTACGAGAACTTGGGCAGTCGTTCGGCGCGTCATTTACGGCGCGCAGAAGCAAGCGTCATTGCGGTTCGAAAAACGCGCTCCCGACTATTTTCGTATTAATGGGCCTTTTGGGGTTTCTTTCCGTCGCGCAGGCGCAGCAGAAGATTTCCAAAATTGTTATCGAAACCATCGGGCCACCTGCGGCCAGTGAATCGCTGGTTCGATCCAATATTCGCAGCAAGGAAGGCGAAGAATATTCGCGCCTGACGCTCGACCAGGATATCAAGAATCTGTACGGGACGGGTTTGTTCTACAACGTGCGCGCGGCAGGCCAGAATTCGCCGCAGGGTTTCGTGATTACGTTTGTGCTGGAAGGCAAACCGCGACTGACGGACATCAAATTTGCGGGGAACAAGAAGTACAGCAACACCCGCCTGAAAAAGAAAATTAAGTCCAAGGTGGGTGAGCCGTTAAATGAACAGAAGCTTTTCTCCGATGCGCAGGCGATTCAGGAGATGTACGAAAAGGCCGGTTATCAGAAAACGACAGTGCGTTACGAGACGAGTATCGATGAGGCGAACGGCACGGGCACGGCGACGTTTGTAGTGCGCGAGACGTCGAAGATCAAAATTAAGGATATCGTTTTCGAGCACGCGACAGCATTCACGCAACGGCAGTTGCGCAAAGTGCTAAAGACCAAACGCCGTTGGATGTTTTCGTGGCTGACCGGGACCGGCGTTTTGAAAGAGGAAGAATTTGAGGACGACAAAGATCGTTTGATCGAGCATTACCAGAACGCGGGCTACATTGATTTTATTATTAAAGACATTCGGACGAATCAGGTTTCGGCCAACAAAATTATTTTGACGTTTGATCTCTCGGAAGGACGGCAATACAAGATTGGGTCGGTGGAGTTCAAGGGAAACGCGATATTCTCCACGAACGATTTCCTTAAAGGTTTCAGCCTCGAGACCACAAACAACAAGCCACAACCGCTATTGATCCGCTGGTTGAGTCCAAACCGGCCGAAATCGTCGTTGCGGATGAAGATGGTGGCCGGGCAGACGTTCACGCCGGTGGGTTTGAATAAGGATCTGGACACTTTGCGAGATATTTATGGCACGCGCGGTTATGTGGATGTGCAACACGGTGGAGGAACGCGCATCGTTGCGCGGCAGATCCCGAATCCGACCACAGGCACGATGGACCTGGTTTATGAGATCGAAGAAGGCGACAAGCTTTACATTGAAAAAATTGAAATCAAAGGCAACACGAAAACTAAAGATCGCGTGATTCGCCGCGAGTTGGCGGTCTCGCCCGGTGAAGTCTACGATATGGTTCGCGTGAAGTTGAGCGAGCAACGTTTGAAGAATCTCGATTACTTCGAAAAAGTGGAGTCACAACCGGAAGACACAGACGTTGGACCGACGCACAAGAACCTTGTCATTGGTGTAGATGAAAAGAGCACGGGCAATTTGGTGATTGGCGCCGGGTTCAGTTCTGTTGATGCCATTGTTGGGTTTGCGGAAGTCTCGGAAGGGGATTTTGATTTGTTCAAGCCGCCGACGTTCCGCGGTGGTGGCCAGAAGTTCCGGTTGCGCGCACAGTTGGGAACGGAGCGACAAGATTATGAATTGACGTTCATTGAACCGTGGTTGTTTGGCCGGAAGCTGTCGTTCGGCGTAAACCTGTTCCATCGCGACCTTGGGTTCGTCAGCTTGAACGACATGTATGATGAAATTCACAGCGGTGGGACGTTAAGTCTGACGCGTGCGCTGGGGAGCGACTTCATCATCGGCAAGATCAGCTACACAATCGATAGCGTGGATACCAGGATTAACTCAGGCTTCCACACTAATCCAATCACTGTCTACAACAATCAACCCGGCAATCCATTCAACCAGTTCGGGACCGTCCTACCACCGAATATTTCAAAGGAAATCTACGACGAGCACGGCAACCGACTCGTTTCAAAACTTGGCGCATCGATAGCGTATGACACGGCCAATTCGCCGTTGCTGCCAACCAAAGGTCAGCATACCGAGCTTTTGACTGAGGTAGCGGGCGGACCGCTGGGTGGTGACACGGACTTCTATAAAATCGAGCTGCGCACGGCGTGGTTTTTCAAAGGATTTCGTCCGGGACACGTGCTCGAACTGGACGGTCGCACCGGCGTCGTGGAAGGATTTGGCAGCGATAATCATGTGCCGATTTCAGACCGGTTTTTCCTGGGTGGATTGGAATCATTGCGCGGTTACCGCTACCGCCAGGTCGGCCCGACTGACCAGTTTGGCGAACCACTAGGTGGCGGTACTTATTGGTATGGTACGGCTGAATATAGCATTCCCGTGATTGAACGGATTCGCGTCGCGGCGTTCTATGACATTGGTAATGTCTACTCAGCTGCTTTTAGTTTCAACCCGGGGCCCAATCGCGAGGTCTACAGCGACAACTGGGGACTTGGGCTGCGACTCGACTTGCCCATCGGCCCGCTTCGGCTGGACTATGGCATCCCGATTACGCATGATCCTACCGTCAGCGGAAGTGGGCGCTTCCAGTTCGGTGTCGGATATCGGCATTCGTTTTAACCGATCGCAGGCGGACATTGATATAGAGATATCTGATAAAATGTCCGCTTTGCATGTGCGTGAATCTGTGGTCATCTAAGGTTTCCATTTCATGAAAAGTAATATCCAAAAAACAATTCTTGGCGGGTTGATCGCTGCGGCCTTGTGCTGCGGTACTGCGGCCCGGGCGGAAGTCAAAATCGCGACAATCGATCTGCGCAAGGTTTTCGACAACTACTACAAAACCAAACAGGCCGATGAAATCCTCAAGAAAGAGGCGGATGACGTCCAAAAGGATCGCAAGGATCTCGTCGATAAATACAAAAAGCTGGAAGACGATTGGAAAGGCTTGATCAATCGCGCGAACGACCAGGCGCTGTCTGCCGAAGAACGCGACAAAGCCAAACAGCAGGGGCAAAGCAAACTGGTTGAATTGCGCGAGACCGAACAAGCGGTCAACGATTACGACCGCGTCGCGCAACAGAAGCTTTTCGAGAAGAAGAAGCTGAAGTGGGACGCCATTGTTAGCGAAATCCGCCTGGTCGTGAACGCGAAGTGCAAAGGTGCGGGTTACAATCTCGTTTTAGATTCGTCCGGCGACACGATGAATAACACGCCGATGGTGCTTTATACCGACGGCCAGAACGATGTCACCGATATGATCTTGAAAGAATTGAATGCGACGGCGCCGGTCTCCATCAAGAGCGACACGAGCTCTGATTCGAAGCAGCCAGCGGCACCCGTATTAAAGTAACGGCAAGTTTTTGTTCAAGGCGCACCGGTTAATCCATGTGCGCCTTTTGTTTTTCCTGAGATGGCTATTTCGAAGCTGCGCGCAGGATCTGAAGCTGGTTGGCGGCTTCGGTGTAGTTGGGCCGTTGTTTTAGCGCGATGAGATATTCGGTTTCGGCTTCAACGGCTTTGCCTTGTTTGGCCAAGGCAAAGCCGAGATTGAAATGCGCTTCGGGATTTTCATTTTTGATCTGGATGGCTTTGCGATATTCGCCGACCGCAGCCTCCAGTTTTTCGCGCTGAGCTAAGACGTTGCCCAGATTGTTGTGCGCTTGCGGGTCCTGAGGGCTGATCCGCAAGCACTCGTTGTATTCGGCAATCGCCTGGTCGAACTTTATTTGGGCCTCGGCGGTTTTGCTTTGGGTGAGGAGATTGTTGCCCTGGGCAGCGTAGGCGTTGCCTAGATTGCTGTGGGCGCTGGCGTAGTTGTCTTTATGCCGTTCTGCCAACTGGAATTGTTCGATGGCGGCGTCTAATTGGCCTTTCATCGCGAGTGCGATGCCGTAATTGTTGTGCGCATCGGCATGCGTGGGGTCTTCCGACAGAGTGATTTGATATTCGTGAATGGCGGCATCGATCTGGCCGATATTGGAGAGGGCGTTGCCGAGGTTGTTATGGGCTTCCGTCAGGTTGCGATTAATGCCGAGAGCTTTCTTGTATTCTTCAATGGCCTCTTCGTTAAGGCCCACGCCGGCGAGGCAATAGCCCAGGTTATTGTGCGCGTCTTCGTAATTGGGTTTGATTTCGATCGCTTTTTTGTAGAACTCCATCGCGCGTTTCGGCTCGCCTTTGTTCGAGAGATAATAACCGAGATTATTATAGGCGAGATAATTGTCATGCGTGACTTCCACCGCGTGCGCAAAAAGCGTTTCGCTATCGTGCCAATAACCGACCTGATTATACGTCAGCACGCAGCAGGCACCAATGGCGATCGCAGCGCAGGTTATTAGCGCGGGTCGGATGCGCACAAAATCCAATGCGGCCCAGGTCACGGCTATAAAGAGACCGACAATCGGGACGTAACTGTAGCGATCGGCCATTGATTGGATGCCAACCTGAACGAGGCCAATCACTGGAATGAGCATTCCCAAAAACCAAAACCATCCCACGCCCAAATACGGACGCGCGCGGAATTGGCGAATCACTAGAGCGGTTATCGCGAGCAAAATGACGATTGAAACTATAATCAGCCACCACGGCCATTGGCCGGGATGGGGGTAGAGGATCGAAAGGTTCGTTGGCCAGAATGTTTTTCCGATGTAGCGGGCGTAAGAAACAAACATGTTTTCGATGCGCTGAGCAACCGTGAGGCTGGTAAGTGAGGAAACCGCGCCGCCATGTTGTTGGACTATGAACGTTACGACACTTGAAATCACTGCGAGCGCTATGAAAGGAGTTTTCTCAAGGAGCGGACGTTTCACGTTCTGAAGACTGAAATGCAAAAGGTCGAGTCGTCTCAGTGGCCAAATATCCAATAGCAGAAGGATGAACGGGAGCGTTACGACCATTGGCTTGCTCATGAGCGCCAGCGCAAAGCAACTGAGCGCGAGCGAAAACCACTTCGTGCGTTGCGCCGGCGCTTGCACAGATCGGACATAAGCCATCGCCGTTAAGATCCAGAAAAAGGTGCTGAGCACGTCTTTTCGTTCCGAAACCCAGGCGACCGATTCAACGCGCAATGGATGCAGCGCGAATAACGCTGCGACAAAGGCGCTCGCCCAAAACACTCCCGTCATTCGGCGGAGCAGAAGAAACATCAAGACGGAGTTGGCAGCGTGAAAGAAAAGATTCGTAAGGTGATGACCCATCGGCTTGAGGCCGTAAAGCTGAACATCGAGCATGTGCGATATCCAGGTGAGCGGATGCCAGTTGCTTTGTTGGCCCGTCGTGAATGCCCATTTCAAACTTTCCACGGTAATACCGTGGTGGATGTTTTGGTTGTTAGTGACATAACCGAGGTCGTCGTAGTTAACGAAGTCGCTTGTTAAGGCCGGCCAAAAAACTCCGAACACGGCCAAGACCAGCCCGAGGCAGATCAGGACAGTGAAATTCTTGGGATTTGGTTGAGCCATGAAAGACCTTATTCTGGTCTGAAAATGCTGTTGAAGAAATAAATTTTTGGCGTGAACTCATGTCAAGCGCTCGGCATAACTGACGCTAGCCATGGAAGCCACGAGTCATCCCAAAACATGCCGTGCTCGTTTTATTTTCTGGTCGGTGCTAGTTGTGCTGGCGGCCGTTGGTTTTTTCATAGCCATCGGAAGGTCGCCCTCGCGAGGTTCGCGGCAGCCGCGTTTCGTCCCAATGCAAATGGCTCCAACCAATGCCACGGTGTGGGAAATGTACAACTGGACCGACGTCGACCCATGTCCTGGCGGCAAAATGTGGATTTGGGCGACCTTGCGGCCTCAAACCAATTTGCATCGGGAATTCTTCTACGATCTGAACGCGAAATTGATCGTTGGCGAATTGTTGAATGGCGGTGGCATCACTTTCAACCAAGATGGTTCAAAGCTGCTTTGCGAGTCCGGGACTGACGCTCAAAAGTTTCTGGACCACATGCTCCTTCAGTTCCTGAGCACCGTTGCGAAGCTGCGCCACGCCCCTACGCCTAAGCCGCCCTACCGTTATGAAGCGCTCTGGGTTTTGAATCTGCGGAGTAACTCCGCTACGCAGGTCGGAGTTCTCAAACAATTTAATGGTAGCGGAAGCACGTGGCGTCCGTCGCCATCGCGGCGGTTCGCGTTTAATCGGACTTCGGCTCAAAGCGCAACAAAGACTTTTTTTGTGTTCGATTTCGACACCGAGTCACTGAAAGAAATGCCGTGTGCGAAATATCCGATTGGCTGGTGGGACGATCGGACCGTGCTTATGAGCGATTTTGCCGATGTAGCGTTATGCGACGTGCTTACAGGCGAAACGACGAATTTTATCACAGAGGCCAATCTTTCCGCGTTTCTGAAAACTAACGATTTAACGACGATCAAGAAACCGAGCATCTCTTATGATTGGACGGGCAACCAATATAACTTCTATCTTGCTCCTGAAACTCGCTACGACACGAACGCTGCGTTTCGTATCCGACTCGATAGGTCGGGGCCATCTCTGAAATTGCTGTCTCGAGATTTTGAATACCGTTGGTCCGGCTCGTTCAGCCAGGACGAAACTCTTTATCTCTATTCAGGCGAGACGGGCCACTGGGGCCGTGGTGGGGATGGATCAGTAATGTTGCGCGCTCTACGCGACAACTCGGTTCACACACTCGTTCCGCCAGACAAGAGTGGTCAGTATTCGTTGTGCCGGTTTTATGACGGTGGCGTGATTTACAGTCACAAACGACACCTCTGGAGAGTCGACTTGAACGGGAGCAATAACGCGCCGCTATTTAGCGGTAACGGAAACTGATTCGGGGTCAGGAGCGCGCCTAGGCAGCGTTTTTGGAAACAATGTTGAGTTGCTCAAATTCCATCTGGCCATGCGAAACTTCCACGCGGTTCCGAGGCAACCGAAACCGTATTTTACGCTGCGACGAAAATTGATGGAGGACGCTTCCTTGAAATATTTTGTGGGGCAACTGATTTCGGCGATGGTGTAACCAAACCACAAAATCTGCGCGAGCATCTGATTGTCGAAAACGAAGTCGTTCGAGTTTTCCGACAAGGGGAGCCGTTCGAGAATTTCGCGTGAGAAGGCGCGGTAGCCGGTGTGGTACTCGGATAATTTCGCGCCGAGCATGATGTTCTCAGCGGCAGTGAGAAAACGGTTGGCGACGTATTTCCACGCAGGCATCCCGCCTTGCAACGCGTAGCCGCCGAGGATGCGGGAGCCGAGGACGCACGGATACAAACCGCTCGCGATCAGCGAAGCCATCGCGGGGATGAGGTGCGGCGTATACTGCGAGTCCGGATGGACCATGATGACGATGTCAGCCTGTTCCTGAAGCGCGAGGCGATAGCAGCTCTTTTGATTGCCGCCGTAGCCGAGGTTTTTTTCGTGCGTGAAAACGATCGTGTTCGGCAATTTCCTCGCGATAGTGGAGGTTTCGTCGCGGCTGCAATCGTCGACGACAATTACCCGGTCGACAACCCCTTGTTGCATGACTTCGTCGTAAGTGCGTACAAGCGTTTTGGCCGCATTATAGGCGGGCATCACGACGACGATTTTTTTATCACGGAACATGCTTTCTCGACGCGGGTAGCAAACCACAGCGTGCGTCGAAAACCGGGGGAACTCAAGAACTTCGTATTGCAAGCCGCTACGAAATGCGTGCTATTTAAGTGTTTTTCGATCGGCTTTGACCTGCTGGGAATACAGCTTTAGCTGTCGCTGCCATTCCTGTTCCAGGGACTTGACCCTGGCTGGACTGCTTGCGGCGATGTTTGTTGTCTCAGATCGGTCGGCGTGCAAGTCATACAACTCCCACGGTTTATCATGGTCGGCCACCAACTTCCAATCACCCATTCGAATAGCGCGGTTGCCGTCGTGGAACCACCACAGGCTGTCGTGTGTTACGCTTCCATCACGCGTGAAAACCGGTACGAGGCTTTTGCCGGGCGGCACTGGCGCTGATTTCGCGTGTGTCGGATTTTTTTGGCCGGCGAGTTCGAGAATTGTCGGGGCGAGGTCCACGACGTGTCCCGGGTTGCTGCGCAATTCACCGTGGGCGTGTATTCCTTCCGGCCAATGCACGATCAACGGCGTGGTGATTCCGCCTTCGTGCACCCAACTCTTGTGCAATCGAAATGGAGTGTTGGCCGCGCTCGACCAACCGGGGCCGATCGATAGATAGGTTTTTGCGGAACCGGGCGAGGCGTTGCGATCGTGACCGTCGCCGCGAATAATTTGTTCGGCGCTAGCACCGTTGTCGGACAAAAAGAAAACGATTGTGTTCTCGAAGTACCCTAGTGCTTTCAGTCGGTCGATGACCCTACCAATTTCGATATCCATTCGATGCACCATCGCCGCGTGCAGGGACATCTTAATGGGCTGGAATTGTTTTTGTTCAGGCGTCAGGTCGCCCCATGGAAGTGCGTGGCCTATCTCGCCAGGACCGATTCGTTCCCGCAATGTCGCTTCCGGTAAATTCCACGATGGCACCACGTCGGGATCGAGTTTGGATAAAGAGCAATTCACCAAGCCCATTTTGGTCATGCGCTGATAACGCTCCGCGCGCAACGCGTCCCAACCCGCCACATATCGATCTTTGTAAATGGCGATGTCTTCCGGCAACGCGTGCAACGGAAAATGCGGAGCGATAAAGGCGAGGTACAAAAAGAATGGTTGATTGCTGTGCTGACTCTTGTGCTCGTTCAACATGTCCAACGCGTGTTGCGCGATGGCTGTTGTGGAATAATAGCCCGATCCCGGCTCGAGTGCGGGCAACGGCTTATCGTCGAGCGTGTGACGCTTCGGGTTGAAATGCCGGTCGTGATCATTGATTGAATAAGAACGATCAAACCCGCCAGCCAGCACCGGCCCGTCCACGTGCCACTTGCCGGAATGATACGAGCGGTATCCCAAAGGCTTCAACTTCGCGGGCAATAACTGCGCCCACGCGGGTCGTTTTCCGTTTGATCCGCCACCGAGACCGGGCAATGCATCGCGGCCAACCTCTTGCGCGTAGTAGCCCGTCAAAATCGCAGCACGCGATGGCCAGCAACGCGCTGTATTATAAAATTGCGTAAACCGCAGTCCGCCTTGAGCCAGTCTATCGAGATTCGGCGTATGAATTTCGCCGCCGTAACATCCCGCGTCGGAGAAGCCCATGTCATCAGCCAAAATTATGACGACGTTAGGCTTTGATGGGGTTGAAGCGCTCTCAGCGTCTGCGTGGAATTGTGGAACGTAAATGAAAAACAGCGTTAATGCGAAAATCGGCAGATGTTTCATTACTGAGTTGGCATTGTCGCTATTCACGGCGGAAAGCCAAATGAAAGTTTCACCGCACGATACTCCGGATGAACGGCACCGGATTTTGTTCTGATGACTAGCGGCGGTTCGGTCCATGTTTGTACGCGCATTTCCGGCGGCAAATCAATCGATCTGGTCATCGCGAAAAGTCCAAGCAATGGACGCTCGCCTTCTCGCAATGTAATTGGTCGCCAGCGCACGATAGTCAATCCTGCGCGGGCTGCCGCATCTTTCACACGATCGTGCTGCGCGTCTGGAGTAACGGGGAAAACACAGGCGAACCATCCTGCTGGGGCAAGATGTTCTGCGGCGACTTTACAATAATCGGCGACGCTGCCGCGCATCTCGAAACGGCACGCAATTTTTTGCGGATGATCGCTTTCGATGCCGGATCCTAGCGGGAAATATGGTGGGCTGCCGAGAACGAGATCAAATTTTTCGTCAGAACGAAGAACAGTTGGTTCGCGAAAATCGCCCGTGCGAATATCAAATCGATCGCGCAAACCGTTCCACTCTGCTGATTTCTTTGCGAGCGCGACGCTTTCGGTTTGGGCTTCAACGGTAACGAATCTTGCGGAAGGAAAGCGCCATGCCGCGATCATCGCCACCGTTCCAATGCCGCTGCCAAGGTCGAGAACTGTTTGAGCAGTTGGACACCACGTTGTTCCATACCAGGCGGCCAGGAGATCGTCGGTGGAAAAGCGGTGACCATTCTCGAGTTGGAATAACCGATAGTGTCCGCTCATCGCATCTGAAGTTTCGCCAGAGCCAATGGCCGGCCCTTTTCCACGGGCCCCCGGTGGAATTGGGCCCGGTTTGGTCCAGCCTTTGAAACTTGGTTCGATCACTGGGCGCAGCTTAACTGAAGGGCCGAAGTGGCGTAAGCGAGAACTTCTGCGAGCTGATGAATGCTTTCAGAATTGCAATAGGCGCGTTTTTTGCTATCTAGTCTCCTGCCGATTACCCTTGGTGTTGCAGGCCACCAGAGCTTTCGATGCCAATGCTATGCCTGTTTACCCGGCCAAAATAACTCGTCGTTCTCGTTTGATTGCGGTTTACATCGCTTCGACCATCGTCGTGTTGGTGCTTGGTGCGGTCGTAAATGTGCGCGCCACGTTGTTAGTGGAGGAAGGTTTCAACTATCCTACCGGAAGCAATCTCGCCGTGAATCCGCCTTGGGCAGGAACGAGTGGGACAACATTGTCGATTAGTTCCGGCAACCTGAACATTTCGACGCTGCGCGATGCCGCGCCTCCAGGGAACATGCTTCGGTGCGGTGGCGGTGGTCGCATCAATTATCGACCTTTCTCGCCGGCGCCCGTAACGAACGGAGCGATATACGGATCGTTCTTGTTGAACGTCATCAACACTCCAACCAACGCTCAGTTTATCGGCAGCTTGATGGCTTCCGGCGTGACGAACCCGAATCAACCGGATGATCCGCTCGATCTTTACATCATCGGCACCGGCGTAGGATATACGTTTAGAGTGGGGCACACGGGTGACGATCCCGCGCAGGCTACCGGCGTGCTCACGTCCAACACGGTGCACCTCATCGTTTTTAAATACAGTTTTCCTTCGCCCGGACGTTGCAGCATTTATTTTGATCCTGTTCCGGGGCAACCGGAGCCGGCTAGTCCTAACGCCATCACGGAAAACGAAGGTTCGCCCGCAGCGAATCTACAAAACATTTTATTCAATTCACCTGGCACCAACTCCCTTTACTACATCGACACGTTGCGAATCGGCTCGACATGGACGGATGTTACTCCAATTGCGAACCCTCTCACAGTCACAGGCCCGGCCGACCTGGCCATTTGTGACACCAGCCCCGTTCTGTTCAGCACGGCGGTCACCGGGACTGCGCCGTTTACATATCAATGGCGGACGAATACTTCAGCAATTGCAGGGGCGACGGATAGCAGCTACTCGATTGCAAATCCGACGAGCGTCGATGCGTCGCGGACTTACGACGTAATTGTTCACGACACTTTCGGCGCGATCACGAGTCGGGTTGCAACGTTGTCGATCAATACTGCGCCACCAACTATTATAAACGAACCGCACCCACAAATGATAGTCCCTGACGCATCGCTGGCGGCGTTCAAGATCGATGCTTCGGGCCAATCGGTGATGTATCAGTGGCGGTCCAACAGCGTCGCGATTGCTGGAGCAACGAATGGTTCTTATACCATCGCTAACCCCCAACCGGCCGACGCCTTGGTTGCGTATGATGTTATCGTCGCCAATGCTTGCGGCTCGTTGACGAGCTCTCAAGCGGGATTGGTTTTTCTAAATCGATTTCTGGCAGCGGACGGCATTCCTGGATTTTTTGGAGGTATGAATCTGTTCACCACCAATGGTCCGTCGGCCAGCCTTTTTGCGTGGTCGTCGCCGGACCTTACAGTTCCCCTCGCAACCTGGATGTTGGAAGGTCAGTTGGGCGAACAACCATTGAACGACGGCTCGGGTGATAGCCGTTATACCATCAGCGTGAATCCGTCGGTTTCGCCGACGTATTACGTCATCGGCCAAAGTGTCGCTGCGCCTTACCTACAGCCAATTCCGGTCGAAACGGTCACCACCGCTGGCGACGGGAGTTACAGCCTCATCGCCGCGCAACAAATCGTTGTTGCGCCGCCGCAAGTGACCGCGATCAATAACGGCGGGATTCTCCAACTCAACGCCGATACGGATCCGGACGTGCCCTATTCAGTGTGGGTCGCCACGAATTTAAGCCCGCCCATTTCCTGGACTATTGCGGCAACCAACCAAACCGATTCATCGGGCTTGATCGATTTTTCCTCTCCGATCTCACCATCGCAGCCTTCATCGTTTTATCGCATCTCGATTCCCTAGCGCGTAGATTGCGAGTGTCGTGAGAACGAATTGGTATCTGCTGCAATCCGGGCCGTGCGCGTATGACTACAATATGGCGCTCGATGAAGCGCTGATGGAATGCGCGTCGGAAATCGGCGCGCCGGTGCTTCGTTTTTATGGCTGGACGGAACCGGCGGCGAGTTTTGGATACTCGCAGCGCTACTCGGAGATCGAGCGCACGACGTTGTTGCGACCGTTGGTGAGGCGTCCGACTGGCGGCGGACTCGTCCCTCACGATGTTGATTGGACTTACAGTCTTGCGTTTCCCCCGGAACATTTCTGGTATCGCTTCAAAGCTATCGAAAGCTACGAGCGTGTGCATGACTGGATTCGCGATGCATTTGCCCGGATGAACGTTGTAACAACGCTTTCACCCGGCACGCCGAAAGCTTTGCCGGGGCAATGTTTTGTTGGGTCAGAAAAGTTCGACGTTCTTTGGTTTGGAAAAAAAATCGCCGGCGCCGCTCAGCGACGCTCGCGCAAAGGATTGCTCATTCAAGGTTCCATTCAACCGCCTCCGGTTTCTTTGGCACGCATAGAATGGCAGACGGCGATGTGCCAATCAGCGCATGCCAAATACGAAGTGAATTGGGTTCCGCTGCAGGTCTATGGGCGATTGGCCGAGGCGACCGAGCAATTGCGGGCTACAAAGTATTCCCAAGTCAGCTTCAATAAAAGCCGCTGATCTCCAGCCGCTTATACCCATCATAGACACATACCTGACGCAGGGTTATTTTACCTTGTGAGGACCATTGAGGAAGTCACTAGATCAGCGGCTGATCGTCGCGCTGTAAAAAGCTATATCGGTCGCGTGGTGTATATGTACGCCTTTGACCTGGCGTATGAAATGGCGCGCCTTCCTATCACTCACCTGCTCGGCCAACCTGTCGCGCAGTTTTCCGTTGATTCGAGCAGGCGCAATCCGCGACATCTTTTTTTCTATCGGCCGCAGATGGTTCGTTTGCCGCTCATGGAACGGGTGGGCCCGCATGGACGAATTAGCATTGAGCGCGCGGTGAAAATTTTGCCGGTCGGCGCGTGCAGTATCACGGTTTCAGTTCCCTTCAAGGTTTACTCTATTGAGGATCTAGTTGTTTATCACGATCTCGAATTTACGAACGGCGTGCTGAATTACGAAGTGCGAAAGATGGCTGAGGATATTCGCACTGAACTTGCTCCTTATTTAATCCGTCCCGTGCCCAGCCTGGCAGACGAAGAGGCGTATACAGTTTTTTGCGTCGATGCGCCGCTCATCACTGACGACGGGTTGCCGTTGAGCGCGGAAGATTGGTTGCAAGAACATCGGCGCGACGTTGCGGCTCTGTTGACGCAGGAGACGGACCCGGGACAATTGTCGCGGCAGGAAGCGGATGAATCAACCGGGCGTTATCTCAGTTATTACGAGAACGATTTAACCGTGATCGACTGGGACGCCGCGCTCGTGGTGCAGGAACCGATGCAGATCGACGAAACGCTTTACGTTCTGGAATTAGCAAACCTTCAACTCGCAGAACTCGAAGCCTATGATCGGATTCTTGACGTTGCGCTGGAGCGCTCCTACCGCGATTTATCGGATAGGGGCAATCGGCGCGGGCGCGGCGGAGTACTGCGAGAACTAAGGGAAATTCGAATCGACCTCGCGCGCTTCAGCGACGAGTTGTCGAACATCACAAAGTTTTTCGGCGATTGGCATCTTGCGCGAATCTACGAAAATATTGCGGCGCGCTTTCACCTTGCCGATTGGCACAGAACGATTGACGAGAAGCTCGAGACGCTGGACAACCTTTACCAGCTGTTGAACCAGGACCGGATGAACCGTTACATGCTGATATTGGAGGTCACCATTGTGCTTCTGTTTGTCATCGACCTGGTTTTGCTCTTCATGGGTTTTAAGCGACCATGAGCTTTTTACCTGCTGGCGCCGGAACCTTGTCGCCATAGCGGTGTTTAAGGTAAAGTTGCATTAGATGGCCACGTCTCAAGACCCCGATGCTGAGTTGATGCTCCGTGTGAAAGACGGGGACGTGCAGGCTTTTGAGTCGTTGGTCGAGAAATATAAGCAGCCGATCATCAATCTGATCTACCGAATGCTGCACGACCTTGAAGAGGCTGAGGATCTGGCTCAAAATGTTTTCGTGCGCGCCTATCAATCGGCCAGCCGCTACGAGGTCTCGGCAAAATTTTCCACTTGGCTGTTCACCATTGCCCGGCGGCTTTGCTTAAATGAATTGCGTCGGCGCGGTCGGCACCCCGCTGAATCACTTGAAGCGCGGCAGGATGACGAGCACGCACCTCAACAATTTGAGGACGCCAAAACGTTTTCGCCGCCGGACCAGTTTCTCCATCGCGAGCTCGAGCAAAAGATTCAACAAGCATTAAACGAACTGCCTGAAAAGCAACGGCTTGCGATTCTAATGTGCCGGTCGGACGAACATTCCTACGAAGAAATTGCCAAGTCGCTGGAGTGTTCGGTTTCCGCGACAAAATCATTGATCCACCGAGGCCGCGAAACGCTGAAAGAAAAACTCAAACCGTATCTGCAAACCGGGGCTTGGAACGAAGATTCGGGTGAAACTTTACCGCTAAAAAGGTGTTTATGAATAGAGACAGTATGAACGAGTCCGCATACAACCAGATGAAGGAAAAAAGTTGGGTTGAACCATTGTCTGCTGAAGAAAACGCCGAG